>OLHA01001781.1_pt1 | contig 11019 bp, 8 predicted proteins | sample 1605961 | NCBI WGS metagenome assembly OLHA01 (sample SAMN03283288) | human gut metagenome | biome: human-associated habitat; material: feces | host: Homo sapiens | place: Peru | collected 2012
GCCAGCTCTGCGTGGAGAACGAGGGCTATGCGGGCCGGATGAACCACCCCGCCCGTGAGAATCACCGCATCATCCCGCTGACCATCAACGACAGCGCGTGGAATCTGCAGTACAGCCCCTATGTCTACTACAACGAGCACTGCATCGTCTTCAACAACCAGCACACCCCCATGAAGATCGAGCGGGCCACGTTCCGCAAGCTGCTGGACTTCGTGGCTCTCTTCCCCCACTATTTCGTGGGCAGCAACGCGGACCTGCCCATCGTGGGCGGCTCCATCCTGAGCCACGACCACTTCCAAGGCGGCCACTATGAGTTCGCCATGGCGAAGGCCCCCCTCGAAAAGCCATGGGTCTTCCCCGGCTATGAGGATGTGGAAGCAGGCATCGTCCACTGGCCCATGAGCTGCATCCGCCTGACCTGTGCGGACGACAAGCGCCTTGTGGACTTGGCAGACAAGATCCTGACCGCATGGCGCGGCTACACCGACGAGAGCTGCTTTCTCTTCGCCGAGACCGACGGTGAGCCCCACAACACCATCACCCCCATCGCCCGGATGCGGGACGGCAGGTTCCAGCTCGACCTCGTGCTCCGCAACAACATCACCACCCCGGAGCACCCGCTGGGCGTCTACCACCCCCACGCCAAGCTCCACCACATCAAGAAAGAGAACATCGGCCTCATTGAGGTCATGGGTCTGGCCGTTCTGCCCAGCCGCCTGAAGCAGGAGCTGTTTGATCTGGCCGACGCACTGGTGGCCCGCGTACCCACCGCCGAGTATCCCGAGGCGTTGCAGAAGCACGCCGCATGGGCTGAGGAGATCCTTGCCAAGCACCCCGACCTGAACGGTGACAACGTCCACCTCATCCTGCAGGACGAGGTCGGCCATGTCTTCGCCGAGGTTCTGGCAGATGCCGGTGTCTATAAACTGGACGAAGCCGGACGCGCTGGCTTTGTGCGGTTCCTCGCTTCCGTAAACTAAACTTTTTCGCAATGCAAAACCCGTCAGCAGTTCCTGTTGGCGGGTTTTGTTGAACTGTTAAGCAAGACGGTGGGTGTTTTCCCCAGCAAGTGTCCGACGGGTGGGACCCTGTTGCCGTAGGCAATAGGGCGGGGTATGGAATCCCCGTCTCACTTGCGGGGGAGAATACCCACTGGCTCGCGAGTATCGATGCACAAAACAGAGGAGATTTCCATGGCGTATATATTAGAAGTTTGTGTTGACAGCACCGCCAGCGCCCTTGCGGCGAAGGGGGGCGGGGCCGACCGGCTGGAACTCTGCGCCGACCTCATCGTAGGCGGCACGACCCCCAGCCTTGCGCTGGTGCGGCAGGTGAAGGAGACCACCGGCCTCCCGGTCCGCGCCCTGCTCCGCCCCCGCTTCGGCGATTTCTGCTACGACCGCTGGGAGCTGGCGCAGATGGCTGCTTCCGCCGCGGAGCTGGTGGCTGCCGGGGCCGACGGCATCGTGACCGGCGTGCTGACCCCGGACGGCGCACTGGATGTGGAAGCTCTGCGCCCCATCTACGACGCCGCCCACGAAGCCGCAGCCAAGGCGAACCGCCCCGTCGCCCTCACCCTCCACCGCGCCTTCGATGTCTGCCGTGACCCCTTCGCCGCGCTGGAAGCGGCCTGTGGGCTGGGCCTTTCCACCATCCTCACCAGCGGCCAAGCCGCCAGTGCCCCGCAGGGCGCTCCCCTGCTCCGGCAGCTCGTGGAGCGGGCGGCGGGCCGCATCGAGATTCTGGTGGGTGCGGGGGTCTCCCCGGCCAACCTCCCCGCCCTCACAAGGGAGACGGGCGCTTCCGCCTTCCACCTCTCCGGCAAGCAGGTGCTGGACAGCCGGATGACCTTCCGCCGGGAGGGCGTCCCCATGGGGCTGCCCGGTTTCTCGGAGTTCGAGCTCTGGCAGACCAGCAAGGACACCATCCGAAACGCCCGCACCGTTCTGGATACGCTGTAACAAACGATCCCGCCATTGGATGTGGCGGGATCGTTTCGTTTATTCGTCCTGTCTCAGCACTTCCCTGACCTCGACGTAGTACAGCCCCCCGCGGCTCTTTTGCAGCTCCTGCTCAAATTCCGCTTCGGTGTGGGTCTTCCGGTATTCTTTCAGCCGGTCGATCTCCGTCTGATGGATGTACTCGCTCCGCCACTCGCCGACTTTCAAGCCCGGTTTCCGCTGGGGCATCGGAGCCGGGCTGGAAAGAAGCGCCGTGTTCTTTTTCACGAACCGGAGCAGGGTGTCGAGTTCTTCCTGCAAGAACGGAACGGTCTGCTTTTCCCGCTCTTCTTCCAGCTGCTGCTTCAGATATTTAAGCTGCTCTATTTCATGTTCGGCAAAACCGTCTTCCCCCGAATATGCGAACATGAAGCTTTCCATCCGTTCGCAATAGCGGTTCAGCACGATCGCTTCCATGGCATTTTGAAAGAACGTTCGGTAAAATGGGAGATGTTCCGGGTTTTCTTCTCCTTTCAGGGTGGCGAAGAAGTCCGCCATCAAGATCAGGTCCTGCCCGTTGGACCAATCGCAGTAGGAAAGGCATTCCAGCAGCACATCCGACACCGCCGGATTCTCCTTTGCCCGATCCAGCTCAATCAACAGTTCCAGCAGCTGCGTCTGCACCTTGGCGTATTTTCCCGCACGGGCCATGGCGCGGAAGGAGCACGCCAGCGCATCGTCTCCCCACATCATCACGGTCTTGTTGTCCTTCGGGAAACGGCCATAGATGCGGTCCAGTTGATACGCTTCCCAGCGGGGGGGCCACTCCTCTTTTTTCGCGTCATAGAAGACCTTGTGCAGCAGCTCCTCCACCTCGTTTTCCTCGTTGGTCAGCTCCGAAAGGCCGTTGGCCAGCACATTCCAAACCAGATGGTCGATCTTTGCGTTGTGCATCTCGGTTCGCTCTTTCTGCTCCCGGTTCCACTCTTCATCCCCTCCCTGAAAGGGGATCTGATACCCCAGAAGCATCAGCAGCCAGAGGTACTTGCGGTTTTTGCCCCGCTGCATCACTTTTTCCAGCGCCGCACAGCGCTGTTCCCGCGCTTCCTGCTCCTCCCGCTGCGGTTTGCGGTATCGGTCGGCCAGTTCCAGAAGGGTGAGTGGCCCCTCCTCGGTCTTAAACAGAAATATTTTCAGCGGACTGGTCTTGGTTTGCAGGGCCGCGTACTCCTCCCGGAAAAAGTGCTTGATGAGCAGCACCATCGCCACCGTCTCCGCATTCGTCTGCCGGGCAAACTCCTCGTTGGAGGTCAGCAGGACCTTGACCTCTTCCAGATAGAACTGCGCCTTCCGGATCGAGACCATGGACGTAAAGTCAAAGGGTACCTTCGCATCCAGCCCCACCGCAGAGTTCAGCGTTTCGTAAGACGGGCGGGTCATGCCGATGGGGCTCAGCGCGTCTTTTTTCAGCGGCAGGGTATCCATCTCGAACCGATCCCAGAAATACTCCACCAGTGAGGCAAAGGAGATCGGCGTCAGGCCCACATTGAAGGGCACATACTTTTCCAGATAATCCTTCTTCCGCAAGCGGCCCGGCAGGGCCTCCTTGTTGTACTGAAAGACCACATGCACCCGATCCGAGGCCAGCTTCTCCGAGATGGCAAAGATCTTCTGGATGACTTCCTCGCTGCGGATGCGGTCGATGTCCTCAAAGTTCAGCAAAACCCTCTTGGGCAACCGTTCCAGCTCCTGCTGCAGCGAGTCGAAGGTATCCGAAAAGCCGCTTTCCCCCGCGATGCCCCCCAGCTTTTCCAGCGCGCTGTTCTTGCCCAGCTGAGCCTTGAGGTAGTGGGCGTTTTCCGGGTAGATCTGGCCGCGCTCCAACACCTTTTCCAGCTCCCGGATGAGGAAGGCTTCGATCTGGTCCAGATCACAGGCCAGCAGGTCGATCTGAACGATCTCGAACTGCGCCTGAAGGTCGGACCGGAGATTTTCCCACAGAAAGCTTTTTCCGTTGCCCCATTTTGCGTGGATGCCCACGATCGGCAGATCCCGTATGTATTGGATGAGCCGCGCTTTATCCGGCACTTGTTCCTTGAACAGCGGCGGCTTCTCCCGTTTCGGGGCTGCATCCGCCCGGCAGCTCCACAGCAGCAGGCCCGCCCAGAGCAGAAAGTCCAGAAAGAGCAGGGCGTACTCCGACGCGGAGATCATCCGCAGCGGCCGATCTTGCAGCATGGTCCGCGCCAGCACAAAGCCGCCAAGGCAGCCGATGCCGCCCGCCATCACCCGGCCAAAGAACCGGGACGAGGCGTTCCGGTACAGCAGCCCCAGCGCACAGAGCCCTGCCGTCAGCAGCCCCAGCAGGTGCACCAGCCGGAGGCCGGGCACCGCCGCGAAAACGACCAGAAAGGCCAGCACCGCCAGCACAAGCCGTTTTCCCTCCGCCAAAAGATAGCCTTTCATCCTGCATTCCTCCCACTGAGATGAGAAATGTCCCGCCGTTTGGGCGGGACAGGTCGTGTAGAGATCGTCGATTTAGAGGATCGGGCTTTCCAGATTGCCGTTCTCCTGAATGTGGTGCTTTTCCACATAGCCGGTCAGCATCAAGGTCAGCGCGCCGTCGCCGGTGATGTTGCAGGCGGTGCCGAAGCTGTCCTGCAATGCAAAGATCGCCAGCATCAGAGCCGTGCCCGCATCGTCGAACATCAGCACGCCGGTAATCAGGCCCAGCGACGCCATGACCGTGCCGCCGGGGACGCCGGGAGCACCGATGGCGAAGATGCCCAGCAGCACGCAGAACAGGATCATCGTGCCGACACCGGGCAGCTCACCGTAGAGGATCTTCGAGATGGTCATGCAGAAGAACACCTCGGTCAGCACCGAGCCGCAGAGGTGGATGTTTGCGAACAGCGGGATGCCGAAGCTGACCATATCCTTGCGCAGCACCTTGCTCTTGCGGGCGCAGTCCAGCGCAACGGCCAGCGTCGCGGCGCTGGACATGGTGCCGACGGCGGTGAGGTAGGCCGGGCCGTAATGGCGGAGGACCTCCCACGGGTTCTTGCCGGAGTAGGCCCCGGCCAGCAGGTAGAGCACCGCCAGCCAGATATAGTGGCCCGCCATGACGATGAGGATGATCTGAATAAAGGCGGGGAGCTGGTGGGTGATCATCCCCTCATAGCTCAGGTTGCAGAAGGTGGCCGCAATGTAGAACGGCAGGATGGGGATGATGATCTTGCTGACGACGGACAGAACGATGTTCTGGAACTCGCCGAGGAGATCACAGGTCAGCTTGCTGTTGGTCCACGTTGCTGCCAGACCCACGAGGACGCTGAGCACCAGTGCGCTCATAACGCTCATGATCTGGGGGATGTTCAGCTCAAACACCACCTCCGGCAGCTCACGCAGACCGGCCACCTCGGTATCGATGGACAGATGCGGGATGAGCGCATAGCCCGCGCCGGTGCTCATGAAGGCCGCGCAGATCGACGAGGTGTAGGCGATGACAATGGCAACGCCCAGCAGCCGGGAGGCATTTTTGCCCAGCCGGGTGATGGACGGCGCGATGAAGCCGATGACGATCAGCGGCACACAGAACGTGATCAGCTGGCCCATGATGTATTGCAGCGTTACCACAACTTTCATGGCTCCCAGCGGGAAGACCTGCCCCAGCAGCACGCCGACAACGATGCCCAGCAACAGCCGGAACGGAAGACTGTTCAGTAGCTTTTTCATCTGGTTCCTCTCCTTATCCTATCCTGAAAACCCTGCTCAGACCTTGCGCCGCAGCAAGCTCATGGGGGGCAGCTCCGGGGTGGGGATGGTGTATTTTTCCATGGCGTGCGGAGTGGAGTCCACGCTCTCCCCTGCCTCGTTCTTGATCCACTCCGGGTGCAGCGGGATGCTGCGGCCGTCCGGGCAGAGAGCCTCCAAGGTATCGCCAAGGGTCCACTTGCCCCGCTGCTGGCAGCTGGCAATGCCATTTTCCCAGCCGTCCACGGTGCCCACGAACTCCCACTGGCGGATGTAGGTGGCGCTGTCGGTGGCCTGTCTGGCCTGTTCGCGGCCGAAGTAGAAGCCCGGTGAATAGTGGCGGTGGCTGGTGCGGGTCAGCTCGGCCAGCACCTCGTCCGGCAGCTCGAAGTTGTCGTTGAGGGGGTCGGCAAGGTACTGATCCAGCGCCTTGCGGTAGGCCGCCGTGACGCTGGCCACATAGTAGAAGGTCTTGGCGCGGCCCTCGATCTTCAGGCTGTCCACGCCCGCCTTGCAGATGAGGTCGAGGAAGGGCGCGGTGCACAGATCGTTTGCGTTGAGGATGTAGCTGCCGTTTTCGTTCTCGCCGATCTCATAGAGCTGGCCGGGGCGGGTCTCCTCGCTCAGGTAGTATTTCCAGCGGCAGGGCTGGGCGCACTGGCCCCGGTTGGAGTCGCGGCCCGTCATGTAATTGGAGAGCAGACACCGGCCCGACACGCTCATGCACATGGCACCGTGGACAAAGGCTTCGATCTCCAGTTCCGGCGGGGTCTTGTCGCGGATGGTGGCGATGTCCTGCAGCGTCAGCTCACGGGCCAGCACCACACGCTTGGCGCCCATGTTGTAGGCAGCGCGGGCTGCGGCCCAGTTGGTGATGCCGGTCTGGGTGGACATGTGGATCTCGATGTCCGGGGCGAACTGCTTGCACGCTTCCATCACGCCGAGGTCCGCCACGATGAAGGCATCCACGCCCGCAGCGGCGGCATTTTTGATGGCCTCCGGCAAACGGTCTGCCTCCTCGTTGGTGGGCAGGGTGTTCATGGTCAGGTAGACCTTGCGGCCGCGGGCATGGGCATAGATGACGCCCTCGGTGAGCTGCTCCGGCGTGAAGTTGGCCGGGGCAGAGCGCATCCCGAATTCGGGCAAGCTGCAATACACGGCATCCGCGCCGTAGTTGATGGCGTAGCGAAGGCGTTCCAGATCGCCCGCCGGGGAAAGAAGTTCCGGGATTTGTAGCATAATGATCCTCTTACTTATAATTTTTATTCACCTGCGCTGCTTTTTCGCAGTTGGCTTGGTGCTCCGCATAGGTGCGGGCGTAGTAGTAATGGCCGGAAAGGTCGGTCACGAAGAAATAGCAGTCCTTGACGTCCTCGTCGGGCTGGGGGGCCAGCGCGGCTTGGATGGCCGCCAGACCGGGGTTCGAGATAGGCCCGGCGGGCAGCCCGGTGCAGCTGTAGGTGTCGTAGGCGTTCAAGATATTTTCCGGGATCTTGTCCCAGCCGCCGTACCACGGGGCCACCCAGTTCCACAGGTAGTTGTTGTCCTCATCGCTCTGGACATAGCTGGACGTATTGCTCTGAAGCTTGGGGTAGGGCGAACCCTCCGCCAGCCGGTTGCGGAACACCTGCGCCACATTGGAGTCCTGCTCGTTGCCGGCCTCCTCCTGCACGAAGGACGCCAGCGTGACGACCTCCGAAAGGCTCAGGTCCTGCTTGTCCAATTCTTTGTACATTTCGTCGGTGAACTGCCGATCAAAATGAGAATAGAACGTTGCCACGTAGTTGTGTACGGTATCATCCGTCAAGAATTCGTAGGTGTCCGGGAAGAGATAACCCTCGCACTTCATAAAACGGTCGGGGGCTTCCTTGTTGTCCGGGACATACTGCCAGAATTTGTACGCGCTGAAATCGCCGGTATTGGCTTCTTCCAGAAACTCCTCGGCGGTGCACAGGCCAGCCTTTTCCATCCTCTGTGCGATGTCGATGGCGGTGATCCCCTCCGGGAAGGTCAGGCGGACGCTCTCGGCCTTGGCGTATTCGGAAAGGGCTGCGATGATCTCATCGTAGGAGCTGCCGGGCTCCAGCGAAAATTCGCCGTACTGGAGCTTTGCCGCCGCGCCCTCGCGGCCCACGTACCAGCGGAAGAGCTGCGGGAAGCGGATGACCCCCGCCTCCTGCAATTTCTTGGCAATGGTGCTCACGCCGCTGCCCTGCGCGATCTCCACCGTCACGGCCTCTTGATGCTCTGCGCTGCCGTCGATCTCCCGTTTTGCCAGCAGGAGGGCAGCGCCCGCCGCCAGCACCAGCAGCACCAGAATGACCAGCAGAATTTTCAGCGCACCGCCCTTTTTGCGGGGCTTCGTATGATTGCTTTTCGCCATCCGTCCATTCCTTTCAGTCCAGCATCAGCCGCATGTAACTCTCGCTCACGTCAAAGGGCTCGCCCTCAAAGCGGATCATGCCGTAATCCTGCCGGGTGCCCTCGCCGAGGAAGAGGTTCTGCGCGGCCCCCACGGTGATGACAGCCTTTTCCACGATGACTTCCTTCTCGCGGGCCGCTTCCATCAAAATTTCGGCAGCGCGGTCGTTCTCGGCCATCAACTCTACAAAATAAAGGGTATCCTCTTTCCGGAAATAGATGCCGTAGCCGTCGTTGTTGGAAACGATGGTGGCCCCGCGGGAGTACAGATCCCCCAGCACCACAGTCATCTGCTCCGGCGGGAGCTGGACGGTATCGGGCCAGAACCTTGCCCGCAGCTCGCCCAGCTTCCGGGCCGTCACGGAGTCGAACTCCGCTTGGCTCCACAGGTTCCGCTCCACTTCCCGTGGGAGGCACCGCAGCGGGAACGCCCATTGGAAGCCCTTGTCCTGCAAAAAAGCGGCCTGTTCGGCCCCGGCGGGCACCACGACCACGAAACCGGCGCCCCGCAGCTTCTGCTGCGCGCACAGATGATCCACAAGGCCCGCCAAGATCAGGCTCCCCTGCCCGGTCAGCCCGTACAGGCAGCAGCCGGGCCGTCCCTGCAGCGTGACCGGCACAGCCATCGCCACAGCTTCGATGTGGTCATTTTCCTCGGCCACGTAGACATTTTTCACTCCGGCAAAGCGCTCGATGGCGTTGGTGACGAAGGTTTCCCCGTCGCCCCGCTCGCGCTGCCACAGCGCCAGAATTTCCGCCCGGTCGGACGGCTGCATCAAACGGTACATGAAATAGGATTCCTCCTTACGCATTCGTTATTCAAGGGCAGAAAGGGCAAGCTGCCGAACTTCCTCCCCAATTTCCTCGATGCTGCGCATCTGCCCGCCCGCATCGCAGCGGACGGAGCACCAGCCGAGATGGGCGGCGCAGAACTCCGCAGCTTTGCGGCTGCGGTTCAGGTACTCGACGTCCTTTTCGTGGACGTCCTTCTTGGTCTCATCGCCGTGGTAGCGCTGGGTCATCAGCTTCTGGCTCACGGCGGGGTCCACTTGGAGGTAGATCACCCGGTCCGGCGCGGGCAGACCCAGCAGCCGGAACTCGTAATCAAAGAGCCAGTGGAGAAACTCCTCCCACTGCTCCGGCGGCAGCTTGGAGCACTGGTGCACCGCGTTGGAGGTGGTGTACCGGTCCGCAATGAGGATGCCGCCCTCTTCGTAGAATTTCCCCCAGTCGGCCTTGTAGCCCGCATAGCGGTCCACCGCATAAAAGCTGGATGCCGCATAGGCGTTCACATCGTCGGGTTTTTCGCCGAACTGCCCGGCCAGATACATTCGGACCAGCGCGCTGGAGTCGCTCTCGTAGTTTGGGAAGGTGATCTCCCGCACCGGGCGGCCTTCGGCAGCCAGAGCCGCCGCCAACCGCTTGGCTTGGGTCGCCTTGCCGCTGCCGTCCAGCCCTTCCAGCACGATCAGCTTTCCCCGGCTCATACGGCTTCCCCCTTCAGCGCGGCGTATTTATCCCGCACCTCGGCGGTCTTGCCGCAGCACATCTTGCCCTCCGGGCAGGGGCCGCTGACGCAGGCCGGGCCGGACTTTGCAAAAATGTGCGGGGCCACGGGGTACACCAGCTCAAACATCTTTTCGGCCAGCTCCCGGATCTCCCACTGGGCGCGGCTGCAGCAGCGCAGGTGGAAGAAGTTCTGCAGGCTGCGGGCGTTCATGGTGACCACCATCTTGGTCTCGCAGGCGTTGGGCAGCACAAAGCGGGCGTCCTCATTGGCCTGCTTGCTGGCCTTGGCGCGGGCCTGCTTTTCCGGCATTCCCTCGGCCATCAGGCGGGCGGTGTGCCCCTCCTCCAACTTATGGGCAAGGTCGAGGTATCGCTTTGAATCCTCCTCCATGCTGGCAAGGAAAGCGGCCTTTGCTTCCGGGATGGCTTCGATCTCCGGGGGCGTCACATAGCGGAAATCATCCAGACGCACATAGCGCTGGCTCTGCACGCTGAAGGACGCGATGCGGTGCCGGGTGATCTGGGCAAGCAGGGTGCGGCTGACCCCCTCGATGCCAAAGGTAAAGCTGGCATGCTCGATGGGGCTGGCATGGCCAAGGTCGCTGAGCATGGTCAGGAATTTTGCAGTTTTTTCCTCGTCCAGCCCGTCCAGAAGGTCGGTGATATGGGCGTCGGAGTAACAGAGCTTTGCGGCAGCCGCCACCACCTTTTCCGGTTCCGGGGTGTGGGCGATCAAACGAACAGTCATCATAGGGTCATTCTTCCTCCGTAATCTTGGTCAGGGGCGCAAAATTGGCCATCGTTTTCTTGATGCCCACTTTTTCAAAGTTGATCTCCACGATCTGATCCCCGGCAGCGGGCTTTACCTTCAGCACCGTGCCGCGGCCAAACACCTTGTGCTCCACGATGTCGCCCGGTTCATAGTGCTTCGCGCCGGAAGCCACCGGTTTTACGGCAGAATTCGCCGTAAAGGTTGTTTGCTTTACAGTACTTTTTGTCGTATTTCCGCTGGAATATCCAGAACCAAATCCGCCGCTTCTGGTAGTCGGCTGGGTGGAGCTGTTGCCATAGTGACTGCCAAAACCGGAGGAAGATGTGCTTCTTCCTCCGTAGGATGAGCCGAAGCCACGGCTTTCACCGGCGTTATATTCCCGGTTCAGGTAGCCGCTGCGGTTGCCCGAGCTGTAACCCGAGCCATAACCGCCGCCGTAGCTGCTGCGGCTGTAACCGGAGGGGCCGGAGTAGCCGGATGCCCCGCCGGGCACGGTATCGCTGTAACCAGAGCCCCAGCCGCCCATGCGGGAACGCTGTTCCAGCACCGGGCTGCGGGTCTCCTCGATATACTCCGGCTCGATCTCCCGCAGAAAGCGGCTGGGCTCGTTGCGCTGGGTGCGGC
>OLHA01001782.1_pt1 | contig 11016 bp, 8 predicted proteins | sample 1605961 | NCBI WGS metagenome assembly OLHA01 (sample SAMN03283288) | human gut metagenome | biome: human-associated habitat; material: feces | host: Homo sapiens | place: Peru | collected 2012
TTGAAATGCATCCTACCTGTATGTGTAGTGTGCCTCGTTTCTGGGAGAAGGTTTATATCGCTGTAAAGGCTAAGATGGATGATGCCGGTCCTATCCAGAAGAAGCTCTTCTATCATGCCTTGGCGGTAGGTAAGAAACGTAATATCGAGTATATTGCCAACTGCAAGCGTCCTCCTTTGGCTCTGGAGTTGGAATATAGAATTATCAACAAGACCATCCTGAGTATCGTGCGCAAGCAGTTGGGCTTGGATAATCCTAATATCTTCCCTACAGCGGGTGCTTACGTGAGTCCGGAAGTAGAGGAGTTTGTACATGCCATCGGTATCAATATGGTGGTGGGTTATGGTTTGACCGAGAGTCTTGCCACCGTATCCTGCGATCATCCTGACAAGAAGCGCAGTCTGGGTTCTGTGGGACGTCCTATCTCCAGCATTCAGATAAAGATAGGTGAGGATAATGAGGTGCTCCTCAAGGGGCCTACCATCACACCTGGATATTATCATCGTGATACCACCAATGCGAAGGCATTCGATAAGGATGGATTCTTCCATACGGGAGATGCCGGCTACATGAAGGATGGCGAGCTTTATCTTACTGAGCGTATCAAGGACCTGTTCAAGACATCGAATGGTAAATATATCGCTCCTCAGCAGGTAGAGTCGTTGCTCCTGGTAGATAAGTTCATCGATCAGGTGGCTGTGATTGCCGACCAGCGCAAGTTCGTTTCTGCCCTCGTTGTACCTGAGTTCCGTCTTGTGGAGGATTGGGCTCGTGAGCATCACATCGCCTTTACCTGTCGTGAGGACCTGTGTGCCAATGAGAAGGTGCAGAAGATGCTGATGGACCGTATTCAGATTCTCCAGCAGCATCTGGCTTATTATGAGCAGATCAAACGCATCACTCTCCTGGCTCACCACTTCTCAATGGAGTCGGGCGAGTTGACCAATACATTGAAGATTCGCCGCCCTATCATCAACAAGAACTATAAGGCGGAGATTGACAAGATGTATGAGGAGTAATCATAAAGTTTAAAGTTAAAAGTTTATAGTTAAGAGTTAATGATAACAGCTGACCAGTTGAAGGATGTGATGGACAGAGCTGACGCTCTGCATCGCTATCTCAATATAGACCAGAAGAAAGTAGAATTTGAAGAGGAGCAGCTCCGCACCCAGGCTCCTGACTTTTGGGAAGATCCAAAGTATGCACAGGAGCAGATGAAGAAAGTGAAGGGCATCCAGAAGTGGCTCGACGGTTATAAGACCGTACGTCTTTATGCCGACGAGTTGAAGCTGGCGTTCGACTTCTATAAAGATGAAATGGTGACCGAGGAAGAAGTGGATGCCACCTATGCCAAGGCGATCAAAGCCATAGAAGACCTGGAGTTGAAGAACATGCTGCGCCAGAAGGAAGACCCGATGGACTGCGTGCTCAAGATTAATTCCGGTGCCGGTGGTACCGAGAGCCAGGACTGGGCACAGATGCTGATGCGTATGTATATGCGCTGGGCTGAGGCTCATGGCTACAAGGTAACCATCACCGATATGCAGGAAGGTGATGAGGCTGGTATCAAGAGCGTGACGATGACCATAGAAGGCGGTGAGTATGCTTATGGTTATCTGAAGAGCGAGAATGGCGTGCACCGATTGGTGCGTGTTTCTCCTTTCAATGCCCAGGGCAAGCGAATGACCAGTTTCGCCAGTGTCTTCGTTACTCCGCTGGTAGATGATACCATCGAGGTGTATGTAGATCCAGCCAAACTTTCCTGGGATACTTTCCGTTCTAGTGGTGCTGGTGGTCAGAATGTAAACAAGGTAGAATCCGGTGTCCGTCTTCGTTATTGGTATACAGATCCTGATACCGGCGAGGAAGAGGAAATCCTCATCGAGAACACCGAGACCCGTGACCAGCCAAAGAACCGTGCCAAGGCTCTGTTGCTCTTGAAGAGTCAACTCTACGACCGCGCCATGAAGAAGCGTCTGGAGGCTAAGGCTAAGATTGAGGCAGGCAAGAAGAAGATAGAGTGGGGAAGCCAGATTAGAAGTTATGTCTTCGACGACCGTCGTGTGAAAGACCATCGTACCAATTATCAGACATCGGATGTCGATGGCGTGATGGATGGTAAGATAGATGATTTCATCAAGGCATACCTGATGGAGTTCCCTACGAATGATGAAGAACAATAATAACCTAAAAAATATATAACTATGGGTGGAAATAAAGATTTAAGAAGAGCCAAGCATGAGGCTTATCAGAAGAAGCAGGCTGCCAAGGGCGAGAAAGTAGTAAAGTGGATTTTCATCTCTTTGATAGTACTGGGTGCTCTCTTTGCCATCTATGCAGCTTCTATAGCTTAATAAACTTCTATCGCATAAAAAGAGTGAGAAATGAGTGGATTAGAAATAGAACGTAAGTTCCTTATACGAAAAGGCGGCTCCTGGAAGGAAGCCGCCTTTTCTTCAAGCCATATCAAGCAGGGCTACATGCCTTGCGAGTCGGCTACGGTGCGTGTGCGTACTCGCGACGATCGTTCGTGGCTCACCATAAAGAGCCATAGCAATCGTGCCGGACTGTCGCGCTATGAGTTTGAAAAAGAAATCAGCAACGACGAGGCGCAGCATCTCTTCGAACTGTGCCGCGGTGGTGTCATCGACAAGCGTCGCTGGCTGGTGAAGAGTCCCGACGGACAGCATACGTTCGAGGTGGATGAGTTCTATGGCGATAATGAAGGTCTGGTCATGGCAGAGGTGGAGCTGGCAAGCGAGACCGAAGCCTATGAGAAACCCGATTTCATCGGCATGGAGGTAACAGGCGACAAGAGATTCTATAATTCGCATCTCTTGGGTAATCCGTTCTCGAAGTGGCGTGATACCTTGCCGGCTGAATATCGATAGAAAATGTATAGAAAAGGTCATTTCTGCGTCCTAAAACGGATTAAATTGCATAAATATTACTAAATTTGTGTTTTTGCTTTCAAATAATTCATATATTTCAGAATTATTTTATAATTTTGCACGAAGAAAATTAAAAAATTAGAAATTAGTAATAGAAAGATAGAAATGACAGATTCAAATAGAGGAAGTTTTGGTAGCAAGATTGGATTGATTCTTGCTACAGCAGGTGGCGCCGTAGGTTTGGGTAACGTATGGCGCTTCCCTTATATGGCTGGTCAGGAAGGTGGCGCAGCCTTTATTCTGGTATACATCGGTAGTGTGCTCCTATTGGGCATTCCGTGTATGATTTCTGAGTTTATCATCGGCCGTCATGGTGCCTCTAATACCGCACGTGCCTATACCAAACTCTCTAATGGTACGGCTTGGAAGTGGGTAGGCTATCTTGAGGTGCTTACCGGTTTCCTGATTACGGGCTATTATGCGGTGGTTTCGGGCTGGTGTCTGCAGTATGTCTATGCCAGCATCATGGGCGAACTGCATGGTGACCCTACCTTTGTGGCGAATTACTTCAAGGAGTTTTCTTCTGATCCTGTGCGTCCGGTTATGTGGACGGTAGCGATATTCCTGATTTGTCATTTCGTGATTATTCATGGTGTGCGCGGCGGTATAGAGAAGGCTTCTAAGGTGATGATGCCTCTCCTGTTCATCCTGCTTTTGATCATTGTGGTAGCTGCTTGTCTGTTGCCGGATGCAGGTAAGGGCGTGGAGTTCCTGTTGAAGCCTGATTTCGGAAAGGTAGACAGAAACGTGTTCCTGAATGCCTTGGGTCAGTCGTTCTATTCTATGAGTATCGGTATGGGCTGTATCTGTACCTATGCTTCTTACTTCAGCCGTCAGACCAATCTCTTTAAGAGTGCTTTGCAGATTTCCATCATCGATTTGCTTGTAGCAGTACTGGCTGGTCTGATGATTTTCCCTGCAGCCTTCTCTGTAGGAGTATCACCGGATAGTGGTCCTTCGCTCATCTTCATCACTTTGCCGAATGTCTTTAATCAGGCGTTTGCATCGTTACCTGTACTGGGTTGGATCATCTCGCTGCTCTTCTACGTATTGCTGTCGGTAGCTGCCTTGACCTCGCTGATGTCACTTCATGAGGTGAATACTTCTTTCTTCTACGAGGAGTTGAAGATAGACCGCAAGAAGGGTGCTACCATCGTTACGGTTTCCTGTGCCGTCATCGGAGCCTTCTGTTCGCTCTCTTTGGGTGCAACAGACAAGCTTTCGTTCTTCGGAAAGGCGCTGTTCGATTGGTTCGACTTCGTTACGGGTCAGATATTCCTTCCTCTGGCAGGATTCCTTACCTGTCTGTTCCTGGGCTGGTATGTGCCTAAGCAGATAGTACAGGATGAGTTTACCAACTGGGGAACCTTGAAGGGTCGCCTCTTCAGCATTTATCTTTTCCTGATTAAGTTCGTTTGTCCTGTCCTCATCTTCCTGGTATTCCTGAACCAGTTTGGTGTCTTCGGATAAAGCAATTGTAATCTGATAGGTATATAATCAGATAAATATATATATAATAAGGTATATAATCAGACAAGCATATATATAATAAGGTGTAGCATCTGCCGTTTCGTCGGAAAACAACAAACACTACACATTAAAGATTTAGATAATGGAAACAAGAGGAAATTTTGGTAGTAAGTTGGGCGTTATTCTTGCCACAGCCGGCTCGGCAGTCGGTTTGGGTAATGTGTGGCGTTTCCCTTATATGGCAGGTCAGAATGGTGGCGCCGCCTTCATTCTCATCTATTTGGTATGTATCATCCTACTCGGATTGCCTGGCATGATGAGTGAATTCATCATCGGCCGTCATTCCGCATCCAATGCAGCCCGAGCTTATACCAATCTGGGTAAGCATAAGGCTTGGGGTGCTTTGGGCTTGATGGGTATCATCACCTCTATGATTATCCTGGGTTTCTATGCCGTAGTGGCTGGCTGGTGCCTGCAGTATCTCTATGCCAGTATCATGGGTGGTGTCCATGGTGATGCGGAGTATGTGAAGACCTATTTCCAGACCTTTGCAGCCGATCCTATCCGTCCTACCTTATGGGCAGTAGGCTTTATCCTGCTTACCCACATGGTGGTAGTGCGCGGTGTGCGCAATGGTATAGAGAAAGCATCCAAGATACTGATGCCTATGCTCTTCTTCCTGTTGATTGTGATTGTGATAGCTTCCTGCTCTCTGCCGGGAGCGATGAAGGGAGTGGAGTTCCTGCTGAAGCCGGATTTCTCTAAGGTAGATGAAAACGTGTTGCTCGAAGCGCTGGGACAGGCGTTCTTCTCTTTGAGTATGGGTACGGCATGTCTGTGTACTTATGCCTCTTACTTCAACAGACAGACCAATCTCTTGAAGTCGGCTACTCAGATTGTGACCATTGATACGGTAATCGCCGTATTGGCAGGCTTGATGATCTTCCCTGCAGCCTTCTCGGTAGGTGTGCAGCCAGACAGCGGTCCTTCGCTCATCTTCATTACCTTGCCAAACGTATTCCAGCAGGCTTTCGGTAACATGCCGGTTGTCGGTTATGTGATTTCGGTGTTGTTCTATGCTTTGCTTGTATTGGCAGCCCTGACTTCTACCATCTCGATGCACGAGATAGGTACCGCCTTTATTTATGAGGAGGGTAAGATAAGCCGTGCCAAGGGAGCCTGGTTCGAGACCATCGTTTGCAGCATCATAGCTGTATTCTGTTCGCTCTCTCAGGGTGCCGTACCTGATTTGGGCTTCTTCGGCAAGGATTTCCTGAGCAATTGTGACAACTTTACTGCCCAGCTGCTCATGCCGTTGAGTTCATTCATCACCTGTCTGTTCCTGGGATGGTATGTGCCAAAGAAGATTGTGCGTGATGAGTTTACCAACTGGGAAACCCTGAAGGGAACTCTCTTCCCGGTCTTCCTGTTCACTATCCGTTTCATCTGCCCAATCTGTATTCTGCTTATCTTCCTGCACCAGTTTGGGGTCATTTAGCAAAACCGGCAAACTTGTAGACAGGCTATCTTGCTCCTAGTAGGCAAGATACGGCTTGATTCTTTCTATTTCGGCAGGTGGAAAGTCTTTGAGGAGACGCAGCTCTTCAGCACTTTTCAGCGGACCATGGGTTCTGCGGTAGTTTACGATTTCCTTTGCCTGGTAAAAGTTAAGGTAAGGATGTTTGCGCAGTTCAGCTAAACTGAGCTGGTTGACATTCATTTTCCGGATATGTTTTGCATCAATATTCATATAGTGGAGGGCTGTCTCGGGCACGCCTTCCACTTCTTGTATCTGGCTCATGGAAACGAAACCGCCTAACCGCTCTCTGTATCGGATGATGCTTCTGGCATAGTAAGAGCCTATGCCGGGAATTTTCTGCAGTTCGGTCGTATCAGCAGAATTGATGTTGATATACTGACCTTCTTTCAGTTTTCGTGGATAACTGTATTGGGTAGAGTCTTTCTTCCTTTCTTCTCTGGTTCTTATAGCCGTCTCTTGATAGCCGTAGTTGTATCTTTCTCTTGGGTAAAAGTTGGCAGCCGGCTGGTAGTCTTTACCAATTCTGATAAAGGGCAGCAGTTTTTCGAATTGCTTCTTGGTTAGTCCGTAAACCCGTGCAAAGTCTCTAGGTGTCCTGAAGATACCTCCTTTATTTCGATATTTGATGATGTTTCTAGCTTGCCATGATTCCAGTCCCAGCCGTTGGAAATCAGATTGGCTTGCCGTATTGGGGTCAAAGGCGAATACTTCGCTCGACTGAAGTCCTTCGTCATAATAGCCTGGCTGTTGCCGCGTGGCATGTCTGATGATACTATCGTTATGGGCTTGTTGCTTTTCTGATGGCATGGTTTCTTTAGAACCTACAATGAAAATCATTGTGGTACTGACAACGAGCAGGGTCAGGATTACGAGTAATGCTCGCCGTTCATGGTAATTGATATAAAAAAAATCCTTTAAAAACTTCATAGGCTTACGGATTTTTTAGTTCTTGTGAAACCGAAATCTCGCCGACCATTTTGGCCACGACCTAGGCAAATCCTCAGTGTTTACGGCACATCTGACGGCTTTTGGTCGGGATTACTGGACTCGAACCAGCGACCTCATCGTCCCGAACGACGTGCGCTACCAACTGCGCTAAATCCCGATAACAGTTGCAAAGGTACATTAAATAATGGATACCACCAACAAAAATAGACTTTTTTATCTTTTTTTGAAAGAAATTTCCCGAAAAATTTGCAGGAACCAGAAAAAAGTATTACCTTTGCACCCGCAAATGATAAATCGCGATTTGTGAAAGTTGGTGCCATAGCTCAGTTGGTAGAGCAAAGGACTGAAAATCCTTGTGTCCCCGGTTCGATTCCTGGTGGTACCACTTCTTTATGAGACTGAATCTTCGTAACAGGATTCAGTCTTTTTTTATGCCCTTTTTTAAAGGTTTCATTTTTACACTTATGCAAACGTTTGCGTAAAGAAAATGCGCCGGAATGTTTTATAATAGATTTTTTTTCACTACTTTTGCATTGTAGAAATTCAATAACAAACCAAAAATTTATCTAACAAACATTCGTTAAAATGAAAAAAGCTTATTTATTATTGTTGGCTGGAATGTTGTCTACGGCAGTATTCGCCGACAACAAACAGACGGTAAAGATTGATGGCCAGGTCATAGAAAAGACCATCTCAGAGATTACCTTCGATGGCGACAATGTCGTTCTTCAGTATTCAGATAATACATCTGATCAGGCAGACATGTCGCTCGTAACCCTTTCATTCTCTTACACCACTACCGGTATCAGTCAGGTAGAAGGCATCAAGAAGGCATTGCAGGGTAAGGTTTATAACCTTCAGGGCCAGTGTGTAGGTTTTTCCCTTCAGGGCTTGTCTAAGGGCGTGTATATTATTAATGGTAAGAAAGTAATCATAAAGTAAAACAGGAGGAACGCAAAATGAAGAAAATCGTATTTACTTTGGCACTCCTCTTGATGAGTTTGAGTGCAGCTTTGGCACAGACATGGAATTTTGCAGATCGTGATCCATTCATTGGTGATGCTGATGAAACTTTGATTAATGCAGATGCTACCAATTGGTATAATGATGCAACAAAGGGTCGTTACAATTTCCTTGCAGCTTTGGATAATGCAGCTTTGACAGCTAATGGTACAGAATTGAACTTTGCCAAAGGTTTGCTCTTTAAGTGTGGTGCTGCAGTTGCGTCAAGTAATGGCACCCCTGCTAATCAGAGTGGTAAAATCCGCTTGAACTATAAGTCTGAATATTTGGAGTTGAATGGTTCTAATCTTGTTGTAACTATTCCTAATGTTCAGAAAGACTGGGTTGTAACTGTTGTTTGCAAGACGGCTAGCAAAAACGAACGTGGACTTTATGCAAGTGCCAATGTTGGTGGAACTACCGGTTTCGGTACACCGTCTAAGAGTCTGACTACTTGTACAGGTACTGTTACAGAGACTGGTAATGTAACTTTGACTACTACTGATGGTGGTATGTTGATTTACAGTATTTCAGTAAAGGATCCTAATGCTGTAATTCCTGAACCGGTAGACCCTGATGCATCTAATAAGGTAAGCAATGCTGTTAGCCGTGATACTTATAAGAATCAGATGTTTGTAACTACAAACAGTGGTTCTGTAAACTATTATAATACAGAAGACTTGAGCAAGGTAACTTTCGAGGGAGATAAGACCATCGTTGTTCCTGTTAAGTCGGGCGCAGAGAATGATGAGTTCGATGCTACAGTAAAGGAATTGAGCTTTGCCAAGGCTGCTGAGCGTGGCGAGAGTGGTGAGGTAACCGAGAAGGGTATCACTATTACTGAGAGCAAGGGATGGCAGGAAAGTGCTTACGCTAAGTGGACTCTACTTTCTGATGCTAAGAGCTACAATGTATATGTAAAGGGTGGTCAGTATGCTGACTATACCAAGGTTGACCAGCAGCTCGTTCGCAACTACGGTTCTTATGGTCGTGTGGATGTTGTTGGTTTGAAGGCTGGCAACTATTCTTTAAAGGTTGTTGCTGTTGATGCTAGTGGCGCAGAAACTTCAGCTTACGGTATTGCCGACAACTTGAAGGTTGTCAACTATGACCGTCAGGGTTTTGCTCATAAGGGTATCAGCGATGGTGTAGGTGCTTACAACAATGATGGTACTTTGAAGGCAGGTGCTAAGGTTCTTTATGTTACAAAGAATACTTTCAAGACTATCAAGGCTTCTTTGAGCGATGGTAAAAAACCTGTTGAATATACAGGTATTGGCGATATCCTTCTTGCAAAGCAGAAAGGTGAGGATAAAACTCCTCTTGCTGTTCGCGTTATTGGCGAAATTAAGACTGCTGATGCTGGCGACCAACTTAAGACTGACCAGAAGGGTCTCTTGTTGAAAGGCAATAACGAAACTACAGTCATGAATGTTACCATCGAGGGTATCGGTGATGATGCTTGTTTCAATGGCTTCGGCTTGGGAATCATCAATGGTACAAATGTTGAGGTTCGTAATATGGCCTTCTTCAACCAGGGTTCAAGCAACGACAACATGGAGATTAAGGGAACTCAGCACATCTGGGTTCACAACAACGACTATTTCTATGGTGAGAAGGGTAGCGGTGACCACGGTAAGGGTGATGGCTCTTTGGACTCTAAGGATGGTGCTTCTTTCTGCACATTCTCTTACAACCACTATCACGACACAGGTAAGTCAAACCTCTGTGGTATGAAGAAGGAAACTGTTGATAACCTGATTTGCTACCACCACAACTGGTTCGACCACTCAGACTCTCGTCACCCACGTGTACGTACATCTTCTGTTCATATCTGGAACAACTACTATGATGGCGTTGCTAAGTATGGTGTAGGTGTGACAATGGGCGCAAGTGTATTTGTTGAGTCAAACTACTTCCGTAACACCAAGTATCCTATGATGATTTCTAAGCAGGGTACAGATGCCAAGGGCGATGGTACATTCTCTGGTGAGAATGGTGGTGTATTGAAAGCTTATGGTAATATCTTTGCAGAAAAGAGCAAATACTTCAGCTATATCACCTGGAAGAACTCTAACACCGATTTCGATGCTTACGAGGTAGCTTCTCCTTCTGAGACAGTTCCTTCTTCTGTTGTAGCCAAGGCTGGTGGTACTTCTTACAATAACTTCGATACCAACTCAAGCTTGATGTATGCACATACAGCTGATAACGCAGCCGATGTGCCTGCTATCATCGAAGGCTTCTATGGTGCCGGCCGATTGAATCATGGCGATATAAACTTCGATATTCCAGATGAAACCGTAGTAACCAATGGTCATCAGCAGCCATTGCCAGCATTGGCAAGCATTCTCGATGCTTACAAGTCGGGCGTGGTAAAGGTATTCGGTGTAGAAGGTTCTTCAAGCGAAGGCGGTTCTACGGGTGGTGAGACAACAGAACCATCCACTCCAGAGACTCCGTCAACTCCAGATACCCCATCCAAGCCTGAGACTTCTGAGACTCCTTCTATAGAAGGTACCGTCTTGGTAACCTTTGCTGGTAAGACTCCTTCCAGCAGCATTGTAACCGTGAACGGTTCTTACTCAACAAGCAAAGGTGTAGCCACCATCGATGGTACAGCTTATACTACATGCGTGAAGATGGAATCTTCAACCAGCATCAAGCTCGTTCTTGACAAGAAGGTAACAGCTACCTTCTATTTCGCGGATAGCGAGACGGCATCCATGAAGATTGCAGGCACAAAGATCAAGGCAACTGGAAGCTCTTACACCACAACCCTGGAAGCAGGCACCCATGAAATTACAAAAGACAAGTTGGTAAATCTCTTCGCCATCAAGCTTGTTCCTGCGGCAGAATAGTTTTTCCTCCATTATAATATAACAAAACGGACAAAAGCGGATATATTCCGTCTTCTTGTCCGTTTTTTCTTTTCATTTGTCAAGTATCTGTCTAGCACTTTGTATTCTATTTTCTACTTTTGCAACCGAAACAAATCGTTGTCACAAGCGACTCCTTTAAATTGTCAACAGCTAGTGATTGTTGGGACATTTGGTTCAAGGATGATGTGACTGGAGGTGAGGTTATAGTTACTGCCGACATCAA
>OLHA01001784.1_pt1 | contig 11003 bp, 12 predicted proteins | sample 1605961 | NCBI WGS metagenome assembly OLHA01 (sample SAMN03283288) | human gut metagenome | biome: human-associated habitat; material: feces | host: Homo sapiens | place: Peru | collected 2012
AAAGCCGCCGTTTCAAATGGGCGTGTCAAATTGTCTGCTCTACGACGGCTTTTTTCTTTTGCCGTCGTGCGGCAGATCATTTCAATATTCGGTTGAAGTATCGTTATTCGGTGTTAAGTTCTACTAATACAACCTCTGGACGATTATTAAATCGGAATGGAATAATACTATTTCCAAGGCCGCGGCTAACAACCATATTTGTCTTTTCGTCTGTATAAAGGCCGGAATCATATTTAGGAAACAGTCCTTGATTGGGGGCAACGAGCCCCCCAATAAAAGGTAATCGAAACTGCCCTCCGTGTGCATGACCACATAAAACCAAATCAACACCACAGCATACATAGGTTTCAAATAACTCTGGCCGATGTGATAGCAGTATAGTGTAACTGTTTTCGTCATCAATAAGGCTATTCAATTTTGTGTTGACCATGGCTGGCGCTTCATTAAACATATCGCCCTTAATCGTAAAGTCAGAATCAGAAAGCCCGATAAGGGTAATCATTTCGTTGTTATGCACTAACTGTATTGCTTCATCTTCAAGGACAGTTACGCCAGACGCTTCAAGCCCTGTTTTGAATTGATCATAATGTGAGAAGTTAGCTTCGTGGTTTCCAGTTACAAAGTAGACAGGGGCTATTTGAACAGCTTGTTTTATAAAATCAAACGCAATCTCAATGTCTGTATGTCCAGCATCGATTAAATCTCCAGTTATCACAATAATATCCGGTTCGTGTTCAGACAGCAATTCTATCAATTCTGTATTGCTTTCTCCAAATTCAGCATTATGCAAGTCGGACACTTGTGCAATCCGAAAATTAGAAAAGGCAGATGCTATGCGATCGCTGGAGATATTAACCATACTTACCATCAATGCTGAATTGCCCCATATAGTATAGATTATCAAAACCAGCAGTATAGTTGTTAATACACAAATCTTCACCAATACTCTGGTGGAAAGGATTTTTTTCATTTTTTCCTCTCTTTCATCAACTTAATTATAAAAAAATCAGCTTACAAACAGGTGAATTTCAACTTACGAATTTGTAAGACAAAAGTGGGCGGCTTCTAAAGCCACCCGCTTCAAAAGTAGAATTACTGTGCGCTGATTGTATCAACAATGGACATATTGCGTATTCTCTTGATTGGCCCATGCACAGCCAGAATTACAGAGCTTACGACAATCAACAGAATAACAGCTACCTCTGGTAATGGAGGAGTCCAAGCATCCCCCCATCTATAACTTATCAACATTCCAAACAATAGCTTGTTACAAAACAGTCCCAACACCGTACCAACTACACCGCCGATTATGGTATAGGTGAAGGCTTCTGCAACAATCATTTTACTTAGCTGTCCCATGCTAACGCCGATAGCACGGAAAGCGCCATACTGTTTCAACCGTGCAGACACACTCATGGAAATACTATTGATTATGTTAAAAATTGTAATCATTGCAATTAGGACGAGGAATCCATAGATGAACAGCCAAAAACAATAGTAAGTTCCCATGGTACTGCTATTACCCATGCGTTCATCAGCGAAAGTAAATGAGGAATCTACCATTTGGCGGATCACATAAACATCTTCGTCTGTTGTGCCTTTCACTAACTGCACATCAATAACCGTATATTTCGACTCGCCAGTAATTTGTTCAAATGTATCCTCTGAACAAATAATTGTTCCAACACCGGCGGCACTGTAAAACGGACAGTCGGACAACATTCCCACGATTTGGATTTCTTTACTTTGTCCGTTTGTATTCAACGATACAGTATCGCCTATTTGTATTGTGTTCTGCGAATTATAAACAATTAAGCCCGTCCCTAAATCAGTTTGCACAGATTCCAGAGAACCCTCTAATAAATAGTCCTTTGCCCAATCAAATTGATACTGCTCATAAGAGATTAAATCCATCTTTTTTTCAATACCGTTTGTGACAGACGGAACCTCGTATGCAAATTTTCTTCCATACGCTAAATCCACAACAGGATTTTCCTTTAGATCATCAAGTAATGCTTTGTCAATAGCACAGGCGTTATCAGGGCTTATGATAGATAAATCTGCTGTCCAAGGTTGGAGCGGTGTTAAGGTATGCTGCATGAACTCAACTGTTACAGAGAATGAAAGGAAAAGGATAATACTGAGAGCAAATGAGCTTGTCATCAAAAACAGATTTTTCCGATTTGCTTTTGCATGATAAATTCCAAGTGCTGTATCAATCTTAAGCAGTTGTGTATTAGCAGCATTTCTTGCAGGCTCCAAGTCGTTTGCATTACCGGAAACCGCTGCCAACGGAGATACTTTTGCTGCTTTCTTTGCCGGAGAATAGGCAGCGAACAAAACCGTTACCAAGCCCACAACGATTCCTGCAAGAATACTTGGTACGCTAAATCCGAATGTAGACATCGCTTTGAAAAATTCCGGACTTAGGAAACGCAAAATCGCACATAAGACCCAAATGACAACTATACCGATGGAAATACCCACAGGGATTGCCAAACGGCACCAACTAAGCGCCTCTTTCCGTACTAAGCGCATAATCTGTTTTGGTGTTGCACCGATACAGCGCATAAGGCCGAAAAATTCGGTACGCTGGGCTACATTGCTGTTCAGGCTGCTTGCAATCATCATAATACCAGCTAACATTACCAGTACAAACAATACAGCCGCAGCCAAGTAAACCTGTAACAAAAAGGGAACGCGGCTTTGTCCAAGCAATCCAAGCAGATTGTTGTTGGAAGATATTTGTTCATTCGATAAATTGCATTGTTCTTTCAAATCTGCAATTTTCCCTTGTATATTTCTTGTGTTTGCAAATTGAGTAAAAAACATAATGCCGTAATCATTCGGCTCCCCGTCTGATACATTCGGATAAATCGCGCAGTAACCCTCTGTGTTCAAAATGATGCCGTAGGAGTCGCCACTCATGATCGAGGCGGTATTATTCATAAATCCTGATATGGTAAAATTCAGTTTATCGCCATCAGGAGTTTCTACGGCAATGGGATCACCAATCGCAACACCCATTATCTGCTTTGCATTTTCAGTCACCAACGCTTCATTACTTGTCTGTGGAAAAACACCTTCTTCAAGTTGGTCAGTCCAGATTTCAGTTATATAGCTTTCATCACAACCGCATATCGCTACATCTTTTCCACCCAAAGTGTAGCCTAAATCTCCACGATAATTGAATACGCCATACGGTGAAAATACTTCAATATCAGGGCGTGAAGCAATAATTGCTGCTTCTTCATTGCTGATATTCTTAATGGCAATATGCCAATTCCCAGACTCCTGCTGTGCCTGCAAAATCTGGCTGCGGATGAACATATCTGCCATTCCAAAAATAGTTGTAACCAGAAATACCGCCAGCACAATGCAGAAAATAGACATTCTGCTTTGCTTCTTGTGGATTTTTGCGGATATGGGAACAAGGTCAAGATAATGCTTCATTTGTTTTTCCTCCCAAATCCGTCAAAACGCCATCTGATACCCGGAACACCCGATCAACGGATGCAGTCAAATCCTTATTGTGGGTAATCATCAGGATTGTTTGCTGATAGCGACGGGACGCCTGCGTAAGCAGGGCGATAACATCCTGACTATTCTTGCTGTCCAGATTGCCAGTAGGTTCATCTGCCAGAATCAGTTTGGGCTTTGTGATTAACGCCCGGCCAATGGCAACACGCTGCTGCTGTCCGCCGGATAGTTGGCTCGGCAGGTGATGTCGACGCTCGGTAAGTCCCAAGAGTTCCAAAATTTCTTCTACTGCTGCCGGGTCTGGTTTGCGATAGTCCAAAAGAAGCGGAAACATGATATTCTGCTCCACATTCAGCTCGGAAACCAACTGAAAGGATTGGAAGATAAAGCCGATATTACGACGGCGGAAAATCGTGCGCTGTTCCTCTTTCATGGAAAACAGGTCTTGTTCATCAATCCAAATGTGGCCGGAAGTAGGGGTATCCAAAGCTCCAATACAGTTCAGTAATGTGCTTTTGCCAGAACCGGATTCACCCACAACGGCAGCAAATTCGCCTTTATCCAGGGAGAAGGAAACCTTCTTCAACGCTTCGACTTTCGCCTCACCCTTGCCATAAGTTTTACATAAATCTTGTACTTTCAATATTTCCATAGTCATCAGTACCTCCTTTCTCAAAAGGATAGCAAAAACAGCTTACAAGCAGGTGAATTTGACCTTACAGATCCGTAAGGAAAGATAGTGTAAACAGCGTACCTTTTCCGACTTCACTTTGTACGGAGATAACACCGTTTTGACCCTCAATAATGGACTTGGCAAGGGGAAGCCCCAGCCCGATTCCTTGTGTATCAAGGGAATGTTTGCTGCGATAAAAGCGTTTAAAGATATGGTAAATATCTTCCGGGACTATGCCGTTACCATTATCAGAAATAAAAATCCGAAACATAGCAGGAGTGCGCTCCCATGTAATACGGACAATACCGCCAGCTTGCGTGTGATCCAGTGCATTTTTTACAATGTTTCCAATCGCTTCACCTGTCCATTCCATGTCACAAATAAGCTGCTGTTCACCATCGCCATCTATCTGAATCTGCTTGCTTTCGCTTTTAGCCCTGGTGGTTAGGTCATTGACTGAATGAGCTATCAGCTCGGACACACGGCAACTTTTTTTCTCAAAAATGATGTTTCCCGTATCCAGTCGGGTTATCTTCAACATGGATAAGATTAACTGCTCCATACGCTTTAGAGAAATACCCATCTTCGCCGCAAACTGTTTGACCGTTTCTGCATTTTCTGGCTCACTTTCAATGATCTCCTGATACATAGTGAGGGCTGCCAGAGGCGTTTTGAGCTGGTGAGATATATCGGATATGGTGTCTTTCAAAAACTCTTTTGCTTTACGTTCTGTTTCATTTTTGGATTGGAGCATAGTTGCAAGCTGTTCTATCGAAGAAAACACTTGGTAGATAGCCCCCTCATAATTCTGCGGTAAATGACAAGAGTAATCCCCGTTGATGTAATTTAGCAATATTCTGTCGACCTGTTGATACAATCGCTTCCTTTTCCAGAAAAAAATAAATATTCCTATGGCAAGCACAAAGAGAAAAAATAGCACAGTGCATAGCATGGCGCAGAAAGTGGAACGCTGAAATTGATTGAAATAAGGCCGCATACTGCTTTCTGACTGTTTTCCCAAACCCGCAGCCGCTAATAATGACCTACCATCGTCACTGATGTCTGTGTTCGTAAAGGCAACTGCAACCACTTCTTTCGGAACACCCTGTTCCAAAAGTGAGGATGAAACCGCTTCATCATGTTTGAGCCATAGGACTTCCGCATCGTTCACCTGATAAATAGTCAAAACGGTTGCTGTACCTACAAACAGCAGAGCAAACAAAGTCAAAAATAGCAGGAACCCTTTAATCTGTCTATCTTGGTACAAACTCATATAGACACCTCTTTCCATTGGTAGCCGAACCCACGAATGGTTATAAGGTGTTCTGGATGGGACGGATTGGTTTCCACTTTTTCACGAAGCCGCCGTACATAGACGGACAGGGTATTATCATCAACAAAATTTCCTGTATCATCCCACAGCTCATTTAGAATGATGTCCCTTGTCACAACGCGATTTGCGTTTCTTACCAGCAGACAAAGCAAACGATATTCGGCGCTTGTCAAATCCAATGCTTTTCCCTTTAAGGTTGCACGGCTACCCAACAGATCAATGGTAATGTCGCCACATTCCATAGAAGTGTTTTTTTCGCTTTTGGAAACTCCGGCCCGACGCAACAGCGCCCGGATGCGGGAACACAATTCCCCCAGTTTGAAAGGCTTGGTGATATAATCGTCCCCACCGCTATCTAATCCACGAATTATGCTGACTTCTTCATCCGATGCAGTCAGGAATATAATCGGTATCTGCTGATTTTCTTTTCTTACTCTTTCGCATACGTCAAATCCTGTTCCATCTGGCAGAGTAACATCCAAAATCAATAAATCGTATCGGTCGAGTTCGGATAAGTATTGTTTTGCTTCACATACTGTACGGGCAACTTCAACATCAAATTCATTCTTTTTCAAAGAGTAGACCAAGCCATCTATTAGACTGACATCATCCTCCAATAGCAATATTCTATTCATGTTTTAATTCCTTTCCTTGTTTTGTCCTCATATCCACAGGTTTCTCCGCGTCTTTCGGGATCAACCAGATTGTAGCCATCTTCACAGCGCCGGGAATACGGTCACCGGCGCAATAATAGTTTATCCGTCGAGGGGTCACGCCCCACTTTTCGGCAGCCTCTTTCAATGTCATATAGTCCATTTCGTACCTCCACAGGATATATTATTAGGGTTGAGCAAAACGCGCGTTTTGCAAAGTTGAGTCACAATATATAGAGCTCAAATGAGCTGGATAGTACTATTTAATGTATAGCCTTATGAGCAAATCGGAGTTTTGCTCAACCCTATATATTATAGTTCTCTGCCTCGAATAATACAAGTTAGAGCCTACACGGATACGAAATAAAATACTACTTAATGTAAAATTTCATTACATTCTCATAATCCAACCCGAAATGTAGAATGATATAGGGTGATATGAAAATGAACCAAGATGAAAGAAGGTTTGACTTCCACGGCCTCGGGGCGGCTCTCAAACGAGCCAGAGAAGAAAAGGGCTGGACACAAGCCTATGTTGCGGAATTAGTAGACCGTGACTCCCGTACCATTATGAATATTGAGAACAAAGGTCAATATCCCAGCTTCGACCTTTTTGTTAAACTCATTACTATGTTTGACGTTTCAGTTGACCAGTTTATTCATGCGGACGGAGGGGCAAGGTCAAGCTCTTGTAGAAAGCACATTGATGTACTTCTAAACTCCATGAATGAAAAAGAGCTTGTCGTGATAGAAGCCACAGCCGAAGGCATTAAGAAAGCCAGAGAAACGGAGGTTCCAGAATAAGGGCCTCTGTTTTTTTGCGTCATTTTAGGGGCTGTCGCTAAGTGGCAAGCAATGCCTCTGTGGCCACAAGTGGCACAAAGGCGGCTTGTTGGGGCTCGCCCCAAACCCGTATCTTCGGGCCAACATGGCCCGAAGTGTCAGCGTCGCTTTGCTCCTTGTTTTCATAACCTTAACGCTCCTTTTCCTGCTTTCTTCCCGGTTCGGTGTAGCCCATCAGAGTGTCAATGTTCGCTTTGATCGTGACGATCTCCTGCATATCCCGTCGTGCCTTTTGATATTCTCCATAGAGCTGTTTTTTCTTTGCTGTGAGCTTACGGCCTTCTTCCTTCAGCACATCCATTTTGGGGAGCTTCGCCCCGCCCAGCAGAGAGCGCATTTCCGCTTGTGCAGCCCGGTACAGTTCAAGGTCGGCCTCATGCTCCGCAAGGAATTTCCGGCTGTACTTCGTCGCCTTATACTGCTCAAAGACTGGACGGGTTTTGGCATACTGAACCGTTGCGGCCTTTAGCCCGGCATTGGTTTTCATGGCCTGTTCCGTCTGCTTGATCTGCTCGGAAATGGCATGAAAACGGTCTGCTGCCTCGGTGGCTTTCTGTGCCAACTGCTCATAATCGGTCAGGCCATTATCCTGTATATAAGCAAGGGCAGCAGCCATCTGCTTAATGTTAAATACCTTCGCCCAGCGTTCATATCCCGGCCCCTTACCGGCAGCCAGCTTTGCTTGAATATCCACCGCCAGACTGATTTTCCGCTCCGAGCGCCCGGGGCGTTTTTCTTTGCCCTCAATGGCGGACAGAACATCTTGCAAGTCGTAGCCGTCCCCCAGCGTGGAGGCACGCAGACGGGTGAAGCGTTCCTGTCCCTGCCCGGTCAGTCGGAAACTGATACCGCCGCCCCGAACCGTCTTGACCTCATATCCGGCCCGCTTCATCAGATTGAGAAATTCGTCCAGATCAGCGGGGTGCTCCGCCAGCACAGTATCAATGGCGAGGCGCAGCCTGTCCTGATAGGAAAGCGGCCCTTTTCGTTCTTTCTGCCACTCCCCATAGTTCCGATACTTGCCCTTGCTCCGGGGCTTCGGGTTCTCCACGATGGACAGCCCGTTTTCAAGGCACAGCTTGTCAGAGAGCCGCCGAAGGGCGAAGCTGGAGCCCCAAAAGTTTCGGAATTTCCGGGTGCAGTCAAGGGTGGTGGAGTTGTAATAAATGTGACAATGGATGTGCTGCTTGTCGGTATGTGTGGTAACGATAAACGCGTGCCGCCCCTTTGTCCAGCGCATAGCCAGTTCATAGCCGATACGGTTCGCCTCCTTCGGGGTGATCTCGCCCGGATAGAAGGATTGTCGTATCTGATAGCACAGCACATCATTTTCTTTTTTCTGTTCCCGGCCCGTCATAGCGGCATAGCTGGCCTTTGCCAAAAGGAACTCGTCCGCCACGGTGGCCGGATCACATTCATAAGCGGAGATATACTTTCCGCTTTCTGTTTTCTCCGTGTTCTTGCCATAGTCCAGACAATCCCGGATGCCTAATTTGTAATAGGATTACACTATTATTATTTCGCTGACTTGATCAACTGAGTCAATAGGATCTAACGGATTAGAGCATAGTCTCTTGAATCTTCTTAAACATTTGACTCTAAAGCATTGCACAGCTGTTATACTGTGCAATGCTACTTAATTTTTATTGACGGTTTTACACATGACAGATGAAGAAAAAGAATTAACATTAAAACTAAACAAAATTGCGTTTGAAGTGCAAAGAGTAATTAGAGAGAAATATCCAGATCGTTATGAAAGTCAATCTAATTACAATATCAAGAATAATACAGAATATAACTATCTCTATGATAAACAAGAAGACATACATTATCATTGGTATCACCCCAAAAAAGATATTCCAAAAATCGGATATAAAAATCTGGAACTAGATGACTTTAGAAAGATGATGGATCATTTTTATCATGATGAGATTATGGAAATTTTAAATACTATCTTTGCTATGGATGAATTTAAAGATGTGCTACCTAATCTATTTGAAAGATCAGCTAATGATAATCTTATTGCTCTTATCTTCTCAATCACAAAAGCAACTTTAACAACCAGTGATAGCATGGTTTAAAATTTTTTTCATGATCTTTGGAAATTTAGCTCATTGGATGCTCTGAAAGAATTTGTTTTCTTTTATTTTCAAGGATTTCCTGCAATTTTATAATTTCGTTCCGACATTTAAAAACGGCATCATTACAAATATCCAAATCTTCTTTTGTAACTTCAATGCTCTCATCTCCTGGATATCTTGCAGTAAAGTAAAATCCATTCACAGCATTCATTGCGGATTTAAATTCTGCTGAAAATTGTAATGCCGTTTTATTTTCAATAAAACGATAAAGTTTTGTAAGATTATGCGTTCTCATTACGGAATTAAGCTCTGCTTCTTCTTGCATAGTATCAGAATTATTGCAATAAGTATCGACAATGTGTTTCATATATTTTTCACAAATTTCCTGTGCATCTGCCGCCATAGCATTTGCAACAAATCCTGATTTATAACTATGCAGAAAATATTGGAAATCATTTTCCGCGAAATCGAAATAATTATTCATTGCCATAGATCACTTTCCCATCCTTTCTTATATTTCTGCAAAACAGAGAGTTGTTCTTTTCCCAATCCCTTCCAATAAAAAATTTTACATCAGCTTCCGCATCCCCAACCTTATCTGACGATACCGTTCCTTTAACTCGATGTATGCCCGATGATATTTTGAGTTCTTGGTTGCTGCCTTCTTTTAATATCACACATAAATCAACATCACTACCGTATTTAGCCTCTCCCCTTGCACAACTCCCATACAGAATAATTTTATCAATATAAGAAGAAAGTTCACTATTAATTATTTTGTTCATAGCATAAATAATTGCTTTTCTATGTCTTTCAGAAATATGTTTTTCACAATTAATGAAAGCCTTTGTATTTGTTGGTAATGTTTCAAAATCAATACTCATCCGTGATATCCCTCTCTCTTCTGCAAAAAAGGAAACGATTAATGTAGTATATAAACAAAAATTCCTTTTCCCGGTTTTTTCATTCTAACTTGCACGCTTATTTTTACCGGAATAACCGGAAAACCCCGAACACTTTTCCGAGAATCTTACAGTCCGGAACTATGATCGGGTCCATCGCATCATTTTCCGGCTGCAGGCGGATATGCCCGTCCTCTTTGTAAAAAGTCTTGACTGTTGCGGAATCATCGACTAAAGCAACAACCATTTCCCCATTCTGTGCGGTACTGCAGCGCTCCACAATGATATTATCCCCGTCAAAAATACCTGCATTGATCATGCTCTCGCCCTTCACCTTCAGCATAAAGGACTCTGCATTTGGCATATACTCTGCAGGAATCGGGAAATAGGCATCAATATTCTCAACGGCAAGCATCGGCTGACCGGCGGCTACCTGCCCGATCATAGGGACATTCACCACTTCACGCCGTGTCAGATTGAAGTTATCATCCACGATTTCGATTGCACGCGGCTTTGTCGGATCACGACGGATATATCCGTTTTTCTCAAGTGTCTCCAGGTGGGAATGGACGGATGATGTGGACTTTAAATGGACCGCTTCACAAATGTCACGGACTGTTGGCGGATATCCTTTGTTTAAGATTTCTTTTTTTATATATTCCAGAATTTCTCTCTGTTTATCTGAGATTTTTCCATATGCCATAATGCGTTACCTCCGGGCGTATTTCTTTATGATCTTAGTTTATCATACTACAACATAGAACGCAAACGTATATTCCGAAAATTTGTTCGTATTTTCTATTGACAAACACATGTTCGCGTATTATATTTATCTTATACAAACAAATGTTCGATTTTGGATAAAACAGGAGGAATTTATTATGAAAAGGGTATATAATGAAAAAATCTCACCTCGTGCAAATGAAAGTCTCACCCGAAGAGAACATACCGTTCAGACCCAGAAACGCGTGATTGTTCTGGTCTGTGTTCTTGTCATCTTCGCCGTTATTCTGATTGGAAACAGTATTATTACATTTG
>OLHA01001785.1_pt1 | contig 10997 bp, 11 predicted proteins | sample 1605961 | NCBI WGS metagenome assembly OLHA01 (sample SAMN03283288) | human gut metagenome | biome: human-associated habitat; material: feces | host: Homo sapiens | place: Peru | collected 2012
GGTCATATCCGCCCCGGCGGGACGTATCCCTGCCGCGAAAGCGGCAGCACCCTGCGGTTCTGCATCCCTCCGGCACTGCTGTCCGGCGGCAGCGCCGTGTTTACCGGCACGCCCCGGCTCATGGAGCGGGGCGTGGGCATCTATGAGACGATTCTGGCGCAGAAGGGCATATCGGTGTCCGCAGCGCGGGACGCCGTCACGTTTTCCGGGCAGCTGACGCCGGGGGACTACACCCTCCGGGGCGATGTGAGCAGCCAGTTCGTCACCGGCCTGCTGCTGGCGCTGCCTCTGCTGCCGGACAGCAGCATCCTGCGCGTTTTGCCGCCGGTGGAGAGCCGCCCCTATATCGACATCACGCTGGACATCATGGCCGCCTTCGGCGTCCGGGTGGAGGAGCGGGAGCCGAACCTGTTCGCCATCCCCGGCGGGCAGCGGTACGAGAGCCGCCGCGCGGCGGTGGAGGGCGACTGGTCCAATGCGGCGTTTTTCGCTGCGCTGAATACACTCGGCGGCAGTGTGAAAATAAACGGCCTTGACGAAAACAGCCTGCAGGGCGACAAGATATACGAAAAGCATTTTGAAAGTCTCGAAAAGGGGACTCCCGTTATTCATATCGGCGACTGTCCCGACCTTGCACCCGTCCTCTTTGCCGTTGCCGCGGCGAAATACGGCGGCGTTTTTACGGGCACGCGGCGGCTTCGCATAAAAGAAAGCGACCGTGCGGAGTGCATGGCGCACGAGCTGCGCAAATTCGGCACGGCGGTAACGGTTCACGACGATTCCGTTGTTATATTTCCGAAAGAGCTGCACGCGCCCGACGGGCATCTCGACGGTCACAACGACCACCGCATCGTTATGGCTTTGAGCGTTCTTTCCGCTCTCACGGGCGGAGTCATCGACGGCGCGGAGGCGGTCAAAAAGAGCTTTCCGGATTTTTTTGAAAGGCTCGAAGAAATCGGCATAGAGGTAAAAAGAAGATGAAGCTTACAAACGATAAAAAAATCCTGACAGTCGGATTGGGTCTTATCGGCGGCAGCTATGCCGAAGCACTGACGAAAAAAGGCTTTGCCGTCACCGCGATCGACAGCAGGCGCGAGGCGATAGACTATGCGCTTAAAAAGGGTATAATAGCTGACGGCGCGGATGTGCCTGACAGGGAGCTGATAAAAAATGCCGACATTATCGTGTTTGCCCTCTATCCGCATATTTTTCTCGACTGGGTAAAAAACTACGGCAGTCTCATTGCTGCGGGCACGGTTGCAACCGACGTAACCGGCGTCAAGTGCAGCGTTGTGTATGAGGTGCAGCGGATGCTCCCCGACGGCGTTGAGTTCATAGCCTCCCATCCTATGGCGGGGCGCGAGGTGTACGGCGTCGAGAACAGCACTCCGTCGATTTTCGAGGGCGCGAATTTTGTGGTCACTCCCACCGACAGGAACACGGAGGACGCGATAAGTTTGTGTGAAGATCTCGGCAAAACTCTCGGCTTTGCGCGTGTTTCGCGTCTCTCTCCCGAAATGCACGACGACATGATAGGCTTTTTGTCGCAGCTGACGCACTGCATCGCCGTTGCTCTTATGACAAGCTGCGACGCGCCGGACACGGAGCTGTACACGGGCGACTCCTTCCGCGATCTTACGCGCATTGCGCGCATAAACGAGGATATGTGGACAGAGCTTTTTATGCTCAACAAAGAGCCGCTGATGCGTCATATAGACCTTTTTACGGCGGAGCTTACAAAGCTTCGCAACGCTCTTGCCGAAAACGACTGTGAGACAATGAAGCAAATGATGCGCGTTTCCACCGCCCGGCGGGCGCGTTTTGATAAACCGAAAAACAACTGAGAAAGCAGGGACAAAACTATGAATATGGATTTCATCGGCAAGCTGCCGATTCCGCAGGAGATAAAGGCGCAGTATCCGGTGCCCCCCGAAGCATCGGCGGTCAAGGCACGGCGTGACGCGGAAATTAAAAACATCTTTACGGGCAGGGACGACCGTCTTCTTCTCGTTATCGGACCGTGCTCCGCCGACAACGAGGTGTCAGTGCTCGATTACATCTCCCGTCTGAGGGGCGTACAGGATAAGGTCAGCGACAAAATTCTGATAGTTCCTCGCATTTATACAAACAAGCCGCGCACCACCGGAGCGGGCTACAAGGGCATGCTCCACTATCCCGATCCCGGCGATAAGCCGAATCTTATCAAGGGCGTCATTGCGATAAGACGGCTGCACATGAAGGCTTTGACCGAATACGGTTTTTCGTGTGCGGACGAGATGCTCTACCCCGAAAATCACCGCTATCTGAACGATCTTCTGTCATATGTCGCGGTCGGCGCGCGCTCTGTCGAGAATCAGCAGCACCGTCTCACCGCAAGCGGAATCGATATTCCCGTCGGCATGAAAAATCCCACGAGCGGTGATCTGTCCGTCATGATGAACGCCATAAAAGCGTCGCGCGGCAAGCATACGTTCTGCTACCGCGGATGGGAGGTAAAGAGCCACGGCAATCCCTATTCGCATGCGATACTGCGCGGATATGTCAACAGGTTCGGTCAGTCGCTCCCCAACTATCACTATGAGGATCTCTTAAGCCTTGCCGAAGCGTTTGAAAAGGAGGGACTCGAAAATCCCGCCGTTATCGTTGACACCAATCACTCAAATTCGGGAAAAAAATACCTCGAACAGGTGAGAATAGCAAACGAGGTGCTCCACTCCTGCCGCTGCAGCGGCGACGTGCGCCGCATAGTAAAGGGCTTCATGGTCGAAAGCTATATCGAGGACGGCGCAAGAAGTCTCGACGAACCCGGCTACGGCAAGTCGATAACCGATCCGTGTCTCGGATGGGAGAAGACAGAAAGGTTTATTTGTGAAACGGCGGACAGAATATGATGTCCGTCCGCCGGCGCGATGCCGTGCTTGCTTTTTTTCTCTCCGTGATGTATAATAAAAGAAAAAGCCGTGGGAACGATGTCTTCACGGCTTATCTTTTACGTTTATAAGGTGATAAGATGAGTTTTCCGAAAAATTTTATAAATGACATTAAGAGTGTAAATCCGAAAAACTGTTTGTGGCAGCTTCCGGGTGCGGCGATTCTCGCATTCGGTCTTTATAACGTGCACTCGTTTGCCGATATAACCGAGGGCGGAGTGCTCGGACTCACGCTTTTACTGTATCATCACTTCGGTATTTCGCCGTCCGTGTCGAGTCTTGTGATGAACTTTATCTGTTACATTTTCGGCTTTATCGTGCTCGGCGGCGGTTTTGTCGTGTATTCTGCCGTTGCGGGACTTGCGTTTTCGGCGTTTTACGCGATTTTTGAGCAGTTTCCGCCCGTGTGGGAGGGAATTGCCGACCACACGCTGCTCGCATGCGTTGCCGGCGCGGTTTTCGTCGGCGTCGGCGTAGGAATATGCGTGCGCTTCGGCGGCGCTCCGGGCGGTGACGATGCGCTGTCAATGGGGCTTGCAAAACTGCTGAAAAAAGTTGATATCAGGTGGATATATCTTATCAGCGACCTGGTGGTTCTGGCTCTGTCACTCACATATATCCCCGTGCGGAAAATCGCTTATTCGCTCCTTACTGTCGTGATATCCGGGCAGATAATAGGTTTTTTTCAAAAGTCACCGAAAAAACAGACCGAAAATCAAAGTGCAAAGGTATAAATTCCGTAAAACTGCAAAACCGTTCCCGCAAGGATAAAAATGTGAAACACCGCATGTATGTACGGTATCTTTTTTCCGATGCCGTACAGCACCGCACCGACGGTATACACAATTCCGCCTATAATAATAAAACGGAACAGCATTTGTCCTTCAAGGGAAGCGCCCCGCACGTATTTTATGCTTATGACGACCGACCATCCGAGCACCATGTACAGAATCATCTGGAGCACCTTGAAGCGCTCCTGATCCATCAGCGTGAAAAGGATGCCCGCTGCCGTAACAACCCATGAAACGGTAAAGAGCACAATGCCGAGCGTTCGGTTTACGGGAATCACTCCCAGAAGATAGTATGCCGACAGTGAGCCGGTAATCATCAAAAACACATTTGAATGGTCTGTAAGTCTTGCGATTTTCTTAAAAAATCCGGGGCGCAGGCCGTGGTATATTGCCGAGCCGGAATAAAGAAAAAACGTGCACAGGGAGTAAATGATAACAGCGGCATATTGCGTCCCCGTCGCCGATGCTCCGAGCTTGACAATGCACAGAATCAGCGCGGCAACGGCAAACAGCGCTCCGGGTGCATGTGTTGCGCAGTTAACTATATCCTCGCGGCGCGAATATTTCGGAAGAGGAACCGTATGCGGATTGAACATGTGAAACCTTCTTTCTCTGTATATTCTTGACGGCAGCGTGAGCTGTTTTTTCGCCGTTCTTTTTTCGGCGGTGAGCGACGGGTCAAAAAGCCCGTAATCCGTATTCAGCAGAAAAACGGATTGAAAAACAGCAAAAAACAGCAGCCGAACAGGGGGAAAAGACTTCTCCGCCGTACCGAAAAGACCTCACGTGCCGCTTTGAAACGGCTTCACTGCGAAAAAAACACCCGGAGAATTTCGGACGCCGACGCCGTCGGGAAAAAGCTCCGTTATTCGGATGAGAGTTTTTCGCCGATTTCGCTCGGAATTTCGCTGACGGCCGTCGCTCCGTCACGGATTTTGCTGCCCGCTTCGCTGAGCTTTTCGCTTGCCGCAGTTGCGCCGTTTTCAACGGCATCCTTTGCCTTGCTTGCGCTCTCGCTCAGCTTTTCGCTGATTTTTTCTCCCGCACTCTCAATTTCATCCTTCACGGTGGTGAGTATGTCTCCTGCCGCGGTTGTTTTTCCGCCGTCCTTTTCCTTCGTGCATGCCGTGCAGAATATTACAGCTGCGGCAGCGGTAACGGCGGCGATTAGAAAAATATATTTTTTCATAATGTTTTTTCCTTTCGGTAAAATGATTGTCCGCTGCATTGCGGACGCACGTATTATCCCCCGAAAAAAACAAATTATTCGGTGAAGGTCCGTGACGAATGCTCAAACGGATTATTCTTTCTTTTTTTCACGCCTGAGTTTTCGGGTGAAAATGAAGAAGAATAAAAAACGCACGGAAACTTTCTCGGTCGGAAATATAAGAAAAGCGGAAAAACGGCAAACAGCGGAAAAAACTTCGGCATCGGCAGACGCATGCCGAAAAAAGCTTTACGGTGCGGATAATTTGAAGTCTTTCAGCTTTTTTTTAAAGTACAATATTTTTTTGTAAAAAATATTTATTTTTTTTGTCCGATATGCTAAGATAATTTTAATAAACAAAGAATAATGTATCGAGAACCGTAATCATAGAAAGCTTTTATCCCGTGTCTTTTCCTTTCCGCTCTTTTTAACGGGTGTTTTGAGCCGTCTGAGCACGCCGATATCGATGCACCGCGCTTTTTTGCTTTGCATCGGAACAGCCGCCGCTATTGACTACGCTATTTCGATTTGGTATACTTTTATTATAATGTTTAGTGTACCGCAGCGCTGTCAGTTCGTGACCATCCTGACATAAAATAAAACTACGGAGAAAAACAAAAATGAACAAAAGTGTAAAAGAAACGGTAAAAGCGGCTCTCATAGGCGCCATGTATGCCGCACTCACCTATGCCTGTGCGGGAATGGGGCTTGCCTACAATACGGTTCAGTTCAGATTTTCGGAAGCGCTCACCGTGCTGCCGCTTTTCTCACCGGCAGCAGTCGTCGGGCTTGCGGTCGGGTGTGCGGTGTCAAACATCGTCAGCTCGGTGTCACCGCTCGACATGATTTTCGGCAGCCTTGCCACTCTGCTTGCGGCTGTTGCCACACGCGCTCTGCGGAATGTCACCGTCAGGGGATTCCCGCTGCTGTCGTTTCTGGCTCCCGTTATTGTCAACGGAATTATCGTAGGCGCGGAGATAAGCATTTTCGGCGGTTCCGGCAACGTGTCGTTTGCGCTATTCGTGACAAATGCCGCGTCGGTTGCCGCAGGCGAAGCCGCGGTGCTGTTTACCCTCGGTGCCGCGCTGTGGGCGGCAGTGCGTAAAAACGACAAGCTTAGGAGAGTAATCGAGAGGTAGCGCAAACCGTTTCCGTGCGAGGCGGCATACAGAGGCGAACGGAGAAATACCCGGAACGGGCGGTAAAAGAGTATTAAACGGCTCAGCCGACGGCAAAACCGAATAAAAGGAGCAATTAACCCGTTATGCGCAGCGCGTGCGGCTCATGCGGGGGAAGAAGGATAAATTTATGAAAAAAATAATCGTAGCGGATGACGAGGAGCTTATAAGACGTCTTGTAAGCGACTTTCTGACCGCGGAAGGCTATGAACCGCTTCAGGCCGATGACGGCGACGTTGCGCTGAAGCTGTTTGAGGAAAACCCCGATACGGCGCTTCTCATCCTTGATATCATGATGCCGAATATGGACGGCTGGGAGGTTTGTCGGCGCATACGCGAGTTTTCGGATGTGCCGATAATCATGCTTACCGCGCGCAGCCAGGAATACGATCAGCTCACGTCCTTTGACGCGGGCGCGGATGATTATGTCACAAAGCCGTGCTCGCCGTCGGTTCTCATGAAGCGTGTTGCGGCACTTCTCCGCCGCCGCGACGGAAACCGGAACAACGCAAAGGTTTTGAGCCTCGGCGATTTGAAGCTTGATTCTTTTGCCCATGAGGTGTGGCTCGGCGGCAAGAGCATAAGTCTTACGCTTAAGGAATACAGCATTCTGCAAAAGCTTTTGGCGGCTCCCGGCAGAGTTTTTACGCGTGAGCAGATGCTTGACGACATCTGGGGCTTTGATTTCGACGGCGATATCAGGACTATAGATTCCCATGTCGCCCGTCTGCGCACCAAGCTCGGCGAGTGGGGCTCGCAGCACATAAAAACCATTTACGGAACAGGTTATAAGCTTGAGGTGAGCAAGGATGGCGCACAAAAAGACGAGAACGCATAAACCAAAAAAACCGCGCAGCATACGCATGCGGCTTATGACGGCTATAATTTTCATAATGCTTCTTACGGTTCTCATTCCGGTAATTGCCTACAACTCGTTACCGGAATGGGTTTATCTGTTTGTGCCCGGGACACGGCTCTGGATTGGTTCCGACGACGTTGTGAGCGACTACGGCACGGTTGATTTTATAGAATCGGTGCAGTACGCCGAGAAAAAATACAACGCCACCATCGAGATTTTCAATGCCGACGGCGAATTTATATATTCTACCCGAAGCCTTGTGGACACACTTCCCGTCGATCTGTCCGAAGCGCCGCCGATAGACGAAGCGTACATGATAAAATACGACGTAAAAAACGGCAGCCTGAAAAGCTCGTCCAAGGGCTTTCTGATAAAAAAATACATGGACAAAAATATCGAGATCACGTTCCTCGACTGCTATAACTATCTTCCCGGCGGCGAGCGGCTTGAAATCTCACAGCAGGTGACGAGCGAGGGCACCACGGCGCGTATCGACTTTATTATATCGTTTGTGAGCCTCATGAGCGTTATTATAATCGCTCTGCTCGTTATATCCGCATACCTTAAGCGCTTTACGCGGCCTGTCGAAAACATGTGCGAGATAACCGACTCGATTGCGAAGCTTGATTTTTCGCGGACTTGTCCCGCGACGGGACTTGCGGAGCTTAACCGCCTCTCCGAAAGCGTAAATTCGCTCTCTACCTCTCTTTCCGCGTCACTCGACGACCTCAAGGAGAAAAACAAAAAGCTTGAAGAAGACATAGAAAACGAGCGCACGATCGACAACCTCCGTCAGACATTTATTTCGGGTATCTCTCACGAGATGAAAACGCCTATTGCAATCATACAGGGCTATGCAGAGGGCGCGAAGATGTTCTATGAATCGGGCAATGCCGAAACTGCGGGGCAGTACTGCGATATTATCGTGCGCGAATCGCAGCGCATGAACACGATGATAATGAAGCTGCTCGAAATAACGAAATATTCCTCAGGCGCGTATGAGCTTGATACCGCCGACTTCTCCGTGGCGGAGCTTGTGTCCGACTGGTTTGAACGCAACGGCACGATACTCAAAGAAAAAGAGATAACCGTCGAAAACCTTATACCGGCCGAATACATCGGCAACGGCGACAGGGTTATACTCGAATCGGTGGTTAATAACTATATTTCAAACGCCGTGTCGCACTGCGATGGCGATAAAAAGATAATCGCGTCCGCGGAGGATACGGGCGATTTTTACCGCGTGTATGTATTCAACACGGGTGCGCACATCGCCGAAAAGGACATCGACAAGATCTGGACGTCGTTCTACCGTGCCGACAAGTCGCTTTCGCGCTCGCAGGGGCGCTTCGGACTCGGTCTTGCCATTGTCGCGTCGATACAGAATCTCCATAAAGCCGCCTACGGCGCGGAGAATGTCGAAAACGGCGTAAGATTTTATTTTGACGTTAAAAAGGCTGTTGAAAAACAGCGGGAGGCGCCGACGTGACAATCCTGAAGACGAATCCCGAGCTTCTGCTTTCGGGCTTCGGAGCATAACCTTGCCTTGCGGTATATGTATACTCAAAAGACGTCCGGTTGACGGGCAGGCATAAATTTTTTGCGGAGCATTCAACTCCGCCGCAGCTTCGATCCCCGTGAAGCGGAGTTTTACGGATTTCATCGCGCAGCGATTCACTCCCGCTTTGCGGGATTTCACCCGAACACGGTTCGGAGGTCATTATAAAATACGGAGCAAAATTCGATATGAAAAAAGAATACTATATTTCACTCGGTATTTCACCGGAAATTTTCGAGCTGGGAGAAAAAGCGGCGGAAAAGCTCGGCTGCCGCTTTAAAAGAGCCGATGATATCTCCGAAATAAATCAGCTCAAGGTGCTTGACGCGATGCGTAAAAACCGTGTCAATGCGGGCTGCCTCATCGGCACAACGGGCTACGGTCACGACGACGCGGGACGCGATACCCTCGAACGCGTCTATGCCGACGTTTTTCATACGGAAGCGGCGCTTGTCCGTCCGCACATCACGTGCGGCACCCATGCGCTTGCGGTGGCGCTGTCCGCAAATCTTCTGCCGGGCGACGAGCTGCTGTCTCCCGTCGGCAAGCCGTACGACACGCTTGAAGAAGTTATCGGCATCCGTGAATCGGAATGTTCGCTCAAGGAGTACGGTGTCACCTACCGACAGGTCGAGCTGCTGCCCGACGGCACGTTTGATTATGAAAACATCAAAAAGGCAATAAACGAAAAAACAAAGCTTGTCACGATCCAGCGTTCAAAGGGCTATCAGATGCGCCCGTCGTTCTCTGTGGGGCAGATAGGCGAGCTTATTGCGTTTGTTAAAAAAATCAAGCCCTCGGTCACCGTTATGGTCGACAACTGCTACGGTGAGTTTACCGAGGAAATCGAGCCGTCCGACGTCGGCGCGGACATGGTCGTCGGCTCGCTTATAAAGAATCCCGGCGGCGGGCTTGCCCCTATCGGCGGCTATATCGCCGGCACCCGTAAGTGCATCGACCGCTGTCACTACCGTCTTTCCGCGCCCGGTGTGGGTCAGGATGTCGGAGCAAGTCTCGGTGTTCTCACAAACTTTTATCAGGGCTTTTTCCTTTCCCCTACGGTCACTGCGGGCGCTCTCAAGGGAGCGCTGTTTGCGTCCGCTCTTTATGAAGCTCTCGGCTTCGGGTGCGTTCCCTCCGCAAGTGAAGACAGGCACGATATTATCCAGAGCATCGAGCTGCGCTCAAAGGAGGCAATGTGCGCGTTCTGCGAGGGCATTCAGTCCGCCGCTCCCGTCGACAGCTATTTTACGCCGGTACCCGAACCGATCCCCGGTTATGCGGATGAGGTCATCATGGCTGCGGGCGCGTTCGTGCAGGGCAGCTCCATCGAGCTCTCTGCCGACGGCCCGATCCGTCCGCCCTATGCCGTGTATTTCCAGGGCGGACTGACATTTGAAAGCGGAAGATATGCCATTCTCAAAGCGGCTAAATGCCTGCTGGGGGAATAAATGCCGAAAATAAATAATTATGAAAAACGTACGGAAAATATCCGTGCGTTTTTTTGTTTTCGTGCCCTTTATTGTGACAAATTATTTGCCCGGACAGGGTTTATAATTAGAAAAAAGGACAGGGGGCGAAAGCGATGACGGAAGAGATATACGGCGACGTATTGTTTCTTATAAACTTCTCAATGGACTTTCTCTCGCTTTTCATAACGGGGAAAATATTGCATCTGAAAATGAACAAATGGCGACTGCTCGCCTCGGCGACGTTTGGCGGGGTGTACGGCGTTGCGTCGCTCTTTTTCCCGTTTGACGGGGTGCTCCTCGTGCTGGCAAACGCTGTTTGCGCACTTCTTATGTGCATTGCGGCGTTTCACAGGAAAAAATGTATGCCTGCTACGCTTGTCTCGTGTCTGCTGTTTTACGGCGTCGGGATGCTTCTTGGCGGGGTGATGACTGCTATATATTCAAGGCTCGGAAGGTATACGGGGTATATTTCGATAGGCGGCAGCATCGCAACGGTGTTTGGCGATATACCGATATGGGCTTTCGGTCTTGCGGCGGGAGCCGCCGCGCTTGCGACGTATATCTGCGGGCGCATCATATCAAGAAAAAGCTCGGCGGAGAGCGTAAATATAAGAATCGGCTTCGGGGGCAGGACTGCGGAGGCGAGGTGCCTTGTCGATAGCGGAAATCTGCTCGCGGAGCCAATCACGGGGACGCCGGTCATATTTTTGAAGAACGAGGTTGCTTGCAAAGTTTTTCCTTCCGAAATACTTTCGGCTATGAAAGAAAAAGGCGTATGCGCGAGCATTGAAACGATGAAAAGACTGCGTTTTGTGCCGTCTGCCTCGGTAAACGGGGAGGGAACTGCCACGGCGGCGGTGCCCGATTTCTGTTATATTGATACCGTGCGTGGCGAGCTTGCAAAAAAAGCGCTCATTGCCGTCGATTTTTCGGGTTGCGACTTTGGCGGGACGGACGGTATCGTTCCGAAAATACTTATATAAAAGGGGTGGAGAGGATATG
>OLHA01001786.1_pt1 | contig 10995 bp, 8 predicted proteins | sample 1605961 | NCBI WGS metagenome assembly OLHA01 (sample SAMN03283288) | human gut metagenome | biome: human-associated habitat; material: feces | host: Homo sapiens | place: Peru | collected 2012
GTTTTTTGCGCAATATTTCTATTGTCTTACTAATTCACTAATATAAACAATGCCATTAAGGAAACATTGCATGGAAAACATTAAATTTTTCCATTTTCTCTGTAACTGTAATATTTTCCGTCAGTTACGATTACATGATCGAGCAAATAAATGCTCATTGCCTCACACGCTTTCTGCAACCGTTGCGTCAGTCGGTTGTCGTCGCCACTCGGTGTAGTATTATTGCTTGGATGATTATGGCAAAGAGCTATTACCGTAGCATTGTTCAGAAGAGCTTCCTTCAGCACCACCCTTACATCAACTGCCGTACCACTTATTCCACCCTGAGAAATTTGCATTGCCCTTATCAGTCCGAAGTTCTGGTTAAGCAGAAGAGCCCATGCCTGTTCCATGGCGAGGTCTTGCATACGAGGATGCATATACTCATAGATAGCGTCGGCAGAATCCATGCGCGGACGCTCTTCCGCCTTCTCCAACTGGCGGCGCTTGCCAAGTTCACAGGCAGCAAGTATGGTTACCGCCTTTGCCGGACCAAGTCCACGATACCTGCTGCTTGTAAGCTCATTTATAGACATCTTTCCGAGAGTGTTCAGATTGTTGTTGCAGTCGTTAAGCACTCTTTTCATCAGTTCCACAGCACTCTCGCCCGGCGAGCCACTGCCTATAAGAATAGCAAGAAGTTCAGCGTTCGACAAAGCTGCCGCACCAAGAGACATCATCTTCTCACGCGGACGATCTTCTTCTGCCCACTGCGTTATGCTTAATGTTTCCATACCTATTCCAAAAAATCAGAGAGGAGGAATGTTTCATCAGAAACCACCCCTTTCGCTTTATTTATAAAAAGTCTTTTCGAACGCACTGAACTCATCCTTTCCGAGTACACAGCGTTTCCACCATGCCTCAATAAAGCCGAAGCCATAGCCCATAAGCTGGACAAAGGATGCCGCAATGCTCTCCAGACCTATTTTCAGACTGCGATTCTGTCTTGAGGAGTCAACGAAAATCAACAGGCAATAGGCAAGTATCGGCAGCCACGGACCTGCACACAGCCAGTACCAACGGTCTATGTCATCGTAGTGCATCAGCACTCTTCCAACCGCAGAGATTACCACAAGACTCAAGACCCCGACAGTGAAAACCATCGGCAACAGATGAACAAGCTTCAGCGACTCCGGATATTTCTTATATAGGTTTATACGGGCAATGCCGCTGTTGTAGACCTGACGGAAAAACTTTCTGAAGTCAGTACGGCGTTTATGCCATACCCATGATTCAGGAAACAGGCGACACTTGCAGCCAGCCTTGAAGATACGTATGCTGAAGTCAATATCCTCACCGAAGCGCATTTTCGAGAAACCGCCAAGCTTATTGTACACATCCCTCCGCACGCCCATATTGAACGAGCGCGGATAGAACTTGTCGAGTTTCTTTTTCTTGCTGCCACGTATTCCACCTGTAGTGAAAAAGCTCGTCATGGAATAGCTTATCGCCTTTTGGATATCAGTAAAGGAAGAATGCGCCTTGTCCGGTCCGCCGAAAGCATCTGCAGGAGCCTTTTCCAACTCATCGCTGACACTCTCTATATATCCGGGAGGCAGGACCACATCAGAGTCCAGGATTATCACATACTCGCCTTTTGCCCTTGCCACACCATAATTGCGGCTTTGTCCAGGACCACTGTTCTCTTTCATGAAATAGTGTATGTCAAGCGTAGCCTTATAGCCGTTGCAAACCTTCTCACAGGTCACTGAGCTTCCATCCTCTACTATTATCACTTCAAAGTCCTTCTCTGTCTGTTCCGTAAGACTGCCCAAAAGCTCGTCTACCTCATCCGGACGATTATAGACTGGTACTATAATTGAGTATTTCATATATATGTATCTTCCTAACTTTTTCTACTGACATTCACTGATTTTCCAATCGGATTTCGCTCCTCCTTTATTTCAAAAAAATAACGAAGAACAATTCCGTTATCTAAAGAAGAAGGGCAAAGAACCCATCTGTACGTTTCTTTGACAAGAAACGCTCCATGTGGAGTCTTCACCCTTCGTTTATTTTCTATATAAAAGAGAATTATTCCTTCACGCGGCTCAAGTAGCTGCCATCGCGAGTATCAACCTGGATAAGGTCGCCCTCGTTGATGAACAAAGGAACGCGAATCTCAGCACCACTCTCCAATGTAGCAGGCTTTGTTGCGTTAGTTGCTGTATCTCCCTTGATGCCTGGCTCACTGTGTGTAACGCGCAAGTTTGTCTTTACAGGCATTTCTGCATAGAGAACAGTCTCTGTATCTGCATCAGAAACAACCTCAACGATGTCAGACTCCTTCATGAACTCAACGCCAGAAACGAGCTCTGCAGGAATAGGAGTCTGGTCGAAAGTCTCTTGATTCATGAAGATATAGTCCTCACCCTCCTTGTATAGATACTGGTATGGGCGACGTGTGATAGAAACATCCTCAAGTTTCTCACCGATGTTGTAACGACGCTCAAGAACTCGTCCGTCGGTAACGTTCTTCAGCTTGATGTTCATGATAGTGTTACCTTTACCTGGCTTGCGGTGCTGGAAGTCGATGCAAACCCAAATGCCGCCGTCCATACGAACAGCAACGCCTTTCTTAATGTCCTGTGAATTAATCATTTTTTTATTTCTTATAAATTATTTCCTTGTTGATTAAAATAACTCCTCCCTTTTATACAAAAGCAGAGCATCATCCCACATTATATTAACGCAGAATGGTGTTTTCATCCCCTTTTGCGCTGCAAAGTTACAATAATTTCAGAAAAAACCATAAAAGAAGTGCGCAAAAATGGCTTTACTTTTGGTTAAATCAAAAGAAATGAGTAATTTTGCAGCCCAAAGCGTATAAACAATAACAAATAAAATAAATAAAAGACAATGAAAAGAACATTTCAGCCACACAACAGAAGACGTGCCAACAAGCACGGATTCCGCGAGAGAATGGCAACAAAGAACGGTCGCCGCGTGCTTGCTTCACGCCGCGCCAAGGGTCGCAAGAAGCTTACTGTTTCTGACGAGCACCACGGCAAGTAATCTTGCACGCCACTTTTAAAGCTTTAAAAGTATTAAAGGCAGAGGGGAATACGACGCGAGTCATATTCCCCTCTGCCCTTTTTGTTTCCCCTCATTATATATATAAGGTATAGAAGTCCGGCAAGGATTTGCTTACAGTTGACGAGTTGACGAGAGACGAGTTGACGAGAGACAAGTTGACGAGTCGGCGAGCTGTTGTCTCAATACTCGATGTTGGGCAGAACCTGGCGCAGCTCTTCGATAATCTCATCGTTGCTCACGCCCACGCCCTTAACGATGAAAATCGTGTCGTCGCCGGCAATCGTACCCAGAATCTGGGGGATGTCGCTGTTGTCTATATTATAGGCAATGCTGCTTGCATATCCCGGACGGGTCTTGATCACGACCATGTTCCCGGAGAAGTTGATTGATTGGAATCCGGTATTCACCATCATCTTGCTCACTGGAATATGGTTTGATACTCTCTTATATAATGTATCGTTGGGCAGGACATATGCATATTTTCCACTCGAAGATGCTGCCTTTGCTACCTTGAGCAGTTTTAAGTCACGGCTCAATGTAGCTTGCGTAATCTTAAAGCCTTCTTTGTGAAGAGCCTCCAAAAGTTGGTCTTGCGAACTCAACTCCTGACTTGATATGAGCATCTTCAAAGTTTCCAATCTGCTATTCTTTGCCTTCATATGCTGTATTTTTATTCGTTTAACGGCTGCAAAATTACAATATATTTTGCAAATAACCAAATAAAATGAAAGAAAAATGCATAAAATAACATTATTTTGTCTTTCGTTATGCATAAACATAGAATAAATATGCATGTATTACCTTCTTTCATACAAATATTCTACACTTGGCTTTTGATGCAGAATAGCCTTTTTGTCCATTTTAAGCTAATTATTGTAAATTATTGAAAAAAAGTCTACGGAAACCGCATCGGTTCAATAAGTTTTTGTTATCTTTGCAGACACAATTCTTAGATTATAATCAACTTAATATAAAATAAACCTTTAGAAGATGGAAAAAAACAATGTTAAACCAGCTGATGGAAAGTTGGGTATCTTGGTTGTAGGTTGTGGCGCAGTTGCTACTACCTTTATGACCGGTGTTTTCATGACTCGTAAGGGACTTGCAAAGCCAGTAGGTTCTATGACTCAGTACGACAAGATTCGTGTGGGCAAGGGTGCAGACAAGAAATATTTGCATTACAAGGACATCGTTCCACTTGCTGACCTTAATGATATCGTATTCGGTACATGGGATGTTTATCCACAGAATGCTTATCAGGCAGCTATGTATGCTGAGGTATTGAAGGAGAAAGATATCAATCCTGTACGCGAGGAGTTGGAGAAGGTAGTACCAATGAAGGCTGCTTTCGACAAGAACTATGCAAAGCGTCTTGATGGCGACAATGTGAAGGATTGCAAGACCCGCTGGGAGATGGTTGAGGCGCTTCGTCAGGATATTCGCGACTTTAAGGAGAAGAACGGTTGTGCCCGTATCGTTGTTATCTGGGCAGCATCTACCGAAATCTACGTTCCTGTAGATATGAAGATTCATGGTACATTATCAGCGCTTGAGGCTGCAATGAAGGCTGATGACCGTCAGCATATTGCTCCATCCATGTGCTACGCCTATGCAGCTTTGACCGAAGGTGCTCCTTTCATCATGGGTGCTCCTAATACAACTGTAGATATTCCTGCTATGTGGGAACTCGCTGAGAAAACCAAGATGCCTATCGCCGGTAAGGACTTCAAGACAGGTCAGACACTTGTTAAGAGTGGCTTTGCTCCTATCATCGGTACCCGTTGCCTCGGTTTGAATGGCTGGTTCTCTACCAATATTCTCGGCAATCGTGATGGTCTCGTTCTCGATGAGCCAGCAAACTTCCATACCAAGGAGGTAAGTAAACTCTCTACTCTTGAGACAATTCTGAAGCCTGATGTCCAGCCTGATCTCTATGGTCATGGTAACGATGAGGATACCCAGTACTATCACAAGGTACGTATCAACTATTATCCACCTCGCAACGATAACAAGGAGGGTTGGGATAATATCGATATCTTCGGCTGGATGGGTTACCCAATGCAGATTAAGATTAACTTCCTCTGCCGTGACTCTATCCTTGCTGCTCCATTGCTGCTCGACCTTACATTGTTGAGCGACCTTGCTGCTCGTGCAGGCCGTTTCGGAACCCAGCGTTTCTTGAGTTTCTTCCTTAAGGCACCTATGCACGATTATACTAAGGGTGAAGAGGCAGTAAACCATCTCTACCAGCAGTACACGATGCTGAAGAATGCTATCCGTGAGATGGGTGGTTACGAGGCCGATGAGGAAATCGACTAATTAGGTTATTTCATTTAATACTACACCTTATTATATATAAGGTATCAATTTATATCATGGCACACCTTTGGAAAAGTTAGAACATCTCTCCATAGGTGTGCCTTTTTGTTTATTTATATAGATCGTAGGCATGGATTCGGTAACGAGTTTTATTTATGGTATGAGCATGATGTTCTTCTCCATGATGGCATTCCTGTTTTGGAGAAAAGGAAAGGAGATGCTCTTTCGGATGATTATGTGGCTCATGATTGTGGTCGACCTGCAGTTGGTAAAGGACATGGTTTTCTTTCAGGTTTATGGGTTTGACAACGAGCATGTGTGGTATCTTACGTCTTCGTTGGATATGATGATTATACCGTTCTACAGCTTTGTGTTGATGGAACTGGTGAAGCCGGGCTGGTTCGGATGGTTGAAGGCTTTGATGCTGGAATTGCCTTTCCTCTTGTTCCCGGTGTTCTATATTTTTACCCATAATATCATCTGGTTTTACGTGCTTTCTGTCTGGGGAGCCATTTATGGATGCTCTACCTTTATATTGCTTATCTTTTTAATCCGGCGGTATCACCGTCAGCTGAAAGAGCGGTTTTCTTATCAGGAAAATATTAATCTGAATTGGCTTCTTGCCATTCTCAATACCTTCTTCCTGATTCTGTTTTTATGGACGCTGAGCTGTTTCGTTATTAATGTGGATTACGACAATATCTATATGGTAAGTTCTCTGATGCTCTGGATGCTGATAGATTATTTTGTTTATAGGCATGAGTCAGTGATAGATGAGTTGAGCGATGTTGAAATTGTACCGTTAGAGCAGAACGAAGTAGATGTTTCGGGGATGGCTGCTGAGGTGCAGCGGTTGTTCGAGGAAGATAAAATCTATCTCAATCCGAAACTGAAATTGTCTGATGTGGCGCTGGCTGTAGGTACGAACCGTACTTATCTGAGTCGCTATTTTAACCGGCAGAATGGGCAGACGTTTTATGATTATGTGAATTCTTATCGTATACAGTATGCTGAGAACTTGTTGAAGTCAACGAACTTTCCTTTGCCGGAAATCGCCATCAAATCGGGATTTAATTCTATTTCTACGTTCAGAAGAGTATTTTTTGCCTCTTTTGGTTGCTCTCCTAATAAATATAGAGTAAATGCATAAGTTGTTGGTGTTTAGGTAGTTTGTAAGAATCAGTGGTACACTGAAAAATGTCAAAAGACACTTTTTGTCCATTTGAAACTTATTTTTGCTATTTTGAAACCATGGTTCTCAATTTTTTTTCTATCTTTGCACCATAGAACTTTTTGAAGAGAATATAACTCTAGCATTTACTTTTTCTAGGAATTAAAAAATAAAGGTTGGCCAACCCGTTGAGGGCAAGCCAACCTTTCTCGTTATGTATGTTATTCTTTGTTTTTTTACTTTATTCCCGGTTCCCGTTTTCATTATTCCTTGTTGCTGCCTCCGAAGATGCGGAGCAAGTAGAGGAAGAGATTGATAAAGTCGAGATACAGGGTCAAGGCTCCGATGAGTGCCAGTTTCTGTGCGCCCTCGCTCATGTCGTATTGTGTCTGGAGCATCTGCTTGATCTTCTGACTGTCCCAAGCGGTCAAGCCAACGAAGATGGCTACACCTGCGTAACTCAAAATGTAATCAAACCCAGAACTCTTCAAGAACATGTTTACTACGGTAGCGATAATCAGACCTATCAGCGCCATGAAGAGTATTTTTCCTAAAGAGGTCAAATCCTTCTTGGTTGTGTAACCATAGAAAGCCATCGCTCCGAATGTGCCGGCTGTAATAAAAAATACCTTGGCAATACTGGTCATCGTATAAACTACGAATACGGATGAAAGCATGGCACCATTCAAAACCGAGTAGACGATGAAGAGTAGGGTGGCCGTAGTCAGGGAGAGTCTCTGTAGGGCACCGGTAATGATGAATACCAGGGCGAGCTCTGCGATAATCAAGCCAAAGAGCAAGCCGCGGCTTGTCATCAAGGTCATCAGCAGGGTAGGACTGCTAGCTACACCATAGGCCGTAACGCCCGTAATCAGGAGAGCTAAGGTCATCCATGTATACACTTTGCGCATCAAAGCAGAGAAAACACCGCTTATACCTTGCTCTTTCTCATTAACAGCAAAGCCATTGCTCTGCTGGTTGTTCTGACTATTTATCAGATTGTACATTTCCTTTTCTGTCATAATTCTATTTTCTTTTGTTATTTATAGTCTATTGAATAATATAATAAGCGCAAAGATAATGCCAATTATTGAAACGAGCGATTATCTCTGCGCTTTATTAACATTTATTCCGTAATTTTACGGCATTCATTCCTTTATTTAAGGGCTATCTTCTTTACGGCTATCTGTTTTCCGCCTCGCGTTACCTCTACGGCTACAGTTCCATTTACTGGTGAGCGAAGCTGTTCTGTATCAGATTTTGCCTGTTTCTGAAGCGCCAGGACACCTGAGGTTCCGTATATTCTGATGATGTCGTTCTGTTTCAGACCCTTTATCTGGATATGATAGTTGCCGCTAGGAACAATGGTGATGTCTGACTTCATGTCAGTCTCCTTGCGGTTGAAACTGATATTGAAGCGGTTGTTCATCTCACCTGCTTGGGCAGCATAGAATGGATAACTGCCATCCTTCAGATCTACCGCCTTACCGGTTTCCTTGTCCTTCAGCCATACGGTCTCATATTCGCTGGCATCGCAATCCTCAGGGATACTGATGGTGTATTCACCCGTCTCCGGCAGACTGACTCCGATGCTCTGTTCTGCATCAATGCTGATTGCAGAGAGGAGTGAGTAGCGTCCGCCATTGCGGGACGCATAGATCTGAACATTCTGGCTAGCCATCCATTTCACGCCGTCGCTTCCCAGGTCGAAGTCCGATTTCGCTTCCTGTGCCGGAACTGCGTTCAACTGGAGCTGGTCATCTACAGGAGTGCCGTTGCCCGTTCTGCTTGTTCTGCTGTTCTGGGTGATGGCGATGTCGAGCGCTCGGGTTGCTTGATAGGCTGTTGTTGCCCTTGCTTCCGAATGGTTTACTATCACGCTTTCTGAATTGTCCAGAGTGGCAGTCTGCGTAAACACGGCATCCATTGCTGGGATGTAGCCATCCGTTGAATTACCCGTGTTAGAATCATAGGTGTTGATAGCCTTGTAGCTACCGTTTTCTTCGCATTGGTAGATGACTCTGCCATATTCCATATCGCTATAGTTCATGGCGCAGAGATAAGGCGAACCGAAGAGATTCCAGCCCATGTTCTCCTTGTGGGTGAACTTCAAACCACCGGTATCGCTGCTTGACCATGGCTGACGGTTGTTGTTCTGTGCCAGGGTAATCTGCCCTAACTGACTACCGTTCTCTGTGTAACTGATTCCATAGAAACGGACGGTCTTGTCGGCTTTAGCATCCATTCTGAAACCTGCGGTGAAGTTTCGCTGGTTGTCCACGCCCTTTACCCATGCTTTACTCTCTTCGCTAGGTTCGAACTTATAGTCGTACTTGGCACGAGTAGCTGCATTATAGTAGTAGGCGATTACACTACCATCTGCAGGATTGTTTGTACCTTCCACCTCCATATTGGTAGCCTTGAATGGCATGGAGAAGAAGTTAGTGCCTTTCTTCAGGTTTCTTTCCACGGCAAAGTTTGTGAGGTTTACATAACTGTTGTTGCCTCTTAAACCAGCGTGGTGCTTCAAGAGCAGGAAGCCTGGGCTGAACGGATTCATCTCTGTATAGAAGCCATTGTCGAGTTTCAGCTCCTTGTCTACTTCCATGACATAGACCACAGATTTACTGTGTGGATAATCGACCTTATTCGCTTCGGCATCGTTTGTCAGATACCAAGTCTCGAAACATCCGTTATCAACCTTGCTTCTGATGCGTTGGTTGCCGGCAAGGTCATGGCTGTGCATCACCATGTCGATGCATCCTTGGGTTTGGGTTGCGTCTGTATTGGCATTGATGTCTTTTGAAGTCTCGTCAAGCTGGTACTTCCAATAATCATCTTTCACATATTTATTATTGGTGGTTACAGATGCTCTGTTGGCTGCACTACCATCTGGTGATGGTAATTCGCCGGAAGCAGTTACATTGACGGTCTTTACATTCTCCACGGTTCCTAATGCCAGACTGTTGTAGAGCCAACCACTTGCATCGCTAGATACCTTTGCTTTTGCATCGAGGATAGAGGTGGAGAGCATGCTGTTGCCTTGGAGGCTGACGTTGCCCGAAACCTTGAAACCATCTACAATACACATTCTGGTATCTGTAGTTCCGCTGTTGAGTGTCAGCCCATTGATGGTAGATTGACTGGCAGACTCAATGATTCCTTTTCTCTGAGTAAGGAGCTCCTTTACGATAGCTTCTGGTTCTGTTTTAGAACTTTTTTCTTCGCGCATCGAACCAAACATCTTGACGCCTGGCATGCTGATGTTCACGTTATCAGCCTTCAGATTTCTATCTACGAAGACGTAGCCATATTCACCTTCATTCTTGTTGGCATAAAGCTCAGCCAGGTTGATGGCGCCTTGCAGGTCGTTGGTTGGACTATCCCAGTTTTCACCTGTTCCTGCAACAGCAGAACCTTCTTTAACATAGATAATCTGAATCATCTTTGTGTCGCACTCGTATGCACCGATATCAATGCTGTCGCCAATCAGTCGGGCTGTATTGCCCAAGTCCTTTTCTTTGGCAAACATCTTTGCATAGTCAAGAACTTTTTTGCTTTTATCTTTATATATTTTTTCTAAGCCTACATTTTGCTGATATTTGTTGTTGCTTCCTTGGTCAAGTAACTTGAGGCTAGGGCGAATTCTATAGTCGCCATGCTCTGGATCTACAAAGTTGGGACCATTTAGCACATCTCCATTCTCGATTAGCACATCACTATTATCGATAGTTTTCTTAATAACGACATTTCTATATTTATTATCTGTTTTAAGATTTTGCGAACCGTTCTTCCATGCCACAGAATTATACACGCTGTTTGTTCCACTAACCGCTGTGCCGGTATTGTTGACAAACGTAGCATTTGTTATGTCTGCTGATTGTGAACCGTCAATAGTAAGACCATCTCCGATACCATCTGCAAACAGTACATTCCACATGTTTATGCCATATCCTTTTTGGTTGTTTACTACCATTCCGGTTCCGTTATTCTCTCTAAAGGCACAATGATGGAGCCTCATTTTTTCTCCCTTTCCGGCTTGATCATTATTAACCTTCGCATTTACTCCCACACCGCTCTGGTTCTGGAATGTGAATCCCGATATCGTTACCGGCTTACCATTCGTTTCGATATTAAGCAAGTTTTTGGTTTCGCCCGCCTTGGCTGGGTTCTCAATGAGTACCGAAGGTTTGCTAAAGTCTTGCACCTCTGTTCCGTCAGCATTCTTCGAGCCCGTACAACCACCTACAAGTTCAATCGATGTTATATACTTAGCCTTTTCGTCATTGTTCACAATGAGAGAGAAGGCATCGCCGCTAGAGTAGGTTGGCGAATAATAGGTACCTCCGCGTACAAACACCTTTCTGTTGTTGTTGGTTGTAGTACCTGCAGATACGTTACCAGAAGGGTTAGCCATGGCAATGATGGCA
>OLHA01001789.1_pt1 | contig 10988 bp, 10 predicted proteins | sample 1605961 | NCBI WGS metagenome assembly OLHA01 (sample SAMN03283288) | human gut metagenome | biome: human-associated habitat; material: feces | host: Homo sapiens | place: Peru | collected 2012
TCAGCGCCAGCACCATGGGGATCTCCAGCTCCATGAGCTGCATGGTCAGATACAGATTTCTCTCAATATTTGTTGCATCCACTATATTAATAATCCCGTCTGGTTTCTCCTTCAAAAGAAAATCTCTTGTGACAATTTCCTCATTCGTATAGGGACGGAGAGAATAAATTCCCGGAAGATCCATGATGGTAACATCTTTATGACCCTTCAGACGTCCTTCCTTTTTTTCTACTGTTACACCCGGCCAGTTACCAACAAACTGATTGGAACCGGTCAATGCATTGAACAATGTCGTTTTTCCGCAGTTTGGATTTCCTGCCAATGCAATTTTCACTGCCATAATTCTCCTCTTTTCTGTGCTGGCGCACCTTTGTTTTATCAACCTTGCTAAAATTTGAAATCGCTAGTTTCTGTAAGCACCTGCTAGTTTTTGTAAGCCGTTACTAACCTTATGGTAAAAAAATTACTCTACCTGGATCATTTCAGCATCTGCTTTACGCAGGGACAGTTCATAACCTCTGACCGTAACTTCCACCGGATCTCCGAGTGGGGCTACTTTACGGACATAAATCTCTACGCCCTTGGTAATTCCCATGTCCATGATACGACGTTTTACAGGTCCTTCGCCTGTCAGTTTTGTAGCTTTGACAGTCTCGCCAACTTTTGCATCTTTTAATGTCTTCATCGCTGCTCCCTTTCTAAATCATTATTTTATTTGCCATATCCTTACCGATAGCAACACGCGCTTCTTTCACATTCACGATCATGTTTCCATCCGTTTCAGATATCACAGCCACTTTTCCCCCGACAACAAAACCAAGATTCTCAAGATGGCGTCTTGTTTCTTCTTTTCCACCGATCTTTTTGATCTCATTCTCTTCTCCTGCTTTGCACATTGTTAAAGGCATCATAAAAACATCCTCCTGCTTTCCGCCGCGTGCAAGCGACTTTATTGAGAATCATTTCCATCTCTTACGTCAGTTAGTATATGCTAACGAGCATAAGTTGTCAATAACAAAATAATATTTTTTCAGCTTATCCGACATTTTTCTCCCTAAAATACTCAGGTGCCAGCACACAAAATTTTTCTGTTATTAAGCGTTTGCAAGCGCTTTTCCAAGTGCCTTGCACTGTTCAATCGCATCTGCATCCGGAGCTTCCTGACAGATGACACCTTCTCCTCCTACGATCGTTGCGCCGGCTCCGCTCATACGTGCTTCCCAGTCACGCATCCACTGGCCGTCACCCCATCCGTAAGAACCAAACAGTCCAATCTTCTTTCCGGAAGCAAATCCTTCCACGTCTGCAACAAACGGCTCCATCTCACTCTCTTCGAGTACTTCTGCTCCCATGGCAGGACATCCTAATGCAAATACACCCTCTCCCTTTAACTCATCAATGTTCATATCACTGACAAATACAGCTTCCGCCTCTTTGCCTGCCTCTTTGATTCCTTCCACGACGGCATTTGCCATGCTTTCTGTGTTTCCACCCTGTGTCCAAAATACAACTGAAATCTTACTCATTTTAAATTCTCCTTTTCTTTTTATAATGTTATGATGCATATTGACAGTCACAATCAACCAGCTGCCAGATTTCCGTATTGCTGCAAATCGCAATAATCTCTTCAATGCGCATTCCATATGACAAAAGCTGGATCAGTTTTTCTCTGGAATGTTCATATTTTTTAAACAGCCGGATTTTTTCATGTGGTCTGTCGTATACTTTCCAGTACCCCGAATACAAATAGTTTTTCCCCTGATTGCGGATGAATCCTTTTACATCCTCCGGCGGATATCCAAGCAACAGTCCCATCTCATGCGGAAAAACTTTCTTTTCCCTCAGATACTGCTGGTAATGTGCACGAAACACCGGTAATACCTGTTTTAAGTTTGTGTCAGTATAGCCAATCTCATGCAACAATGCCTGCACACTTTCTTTGGAAAAAAATGCTTCCAGACGATCCGGATGATACAAAAACACTGTAATCTTCCCCGCATGAATTCCCAGCGGATAAATCGTCAGTTCACTTTCTTTAAAAATATCTTTCATCCGCTGGTAATCCTGTTTTTCGATATTCAACAGATTCGATTCTTTCAGTCCGGTGATCAGCGGTGCACACTGAAATGCTATCTGAAGTTCGATTTCATCGCCACGCAGTTTCCGTATGATCTCCCATGTTTCGCTGCTCAAGTCCGTCACCCCTCCCTAAAGTTAGTTATATCTAACCCAAGAAAAGAATACACGAAAAAACAGGCTCTCGTCAAGAGCCTGTTGTGATATTTTTTATCAATTATATTTTCTGTTGCGTATACCGTACCAATGCCTCCCGATAAATCGCCCCCAGACGGCTTGGCAGAACTTTTTTATGGGTCACCATGCCAATATGCATATCTCCCTGCGCCTGCAGCGGAACCGAGACAATATTCTCTCCGTTTAATTCCTCGTCAATCACCCCGCTGCAGACTGTATAACCATTCAGACCAATCAGCAGATTAAACAGGGTTGCCCGGTCTCTGACACGGATGTTTTTCGGCCGGTCCACGGTACTGAATATCTCCTCGGAGAAGTAAAAAGAATTGTGTTCTCCCTGTTCAAAAGAAAGATACGGATACGGCTCCAGTTCTTCGATTGTCACAGACTTTTTGCCCGCAAGCGGATTTTTCGTGCTCACAAAAATATGCGGTTTTGCCACAAAAAGCTCGGTAAACACAAGGTCATGTTCCTTGAGCAGTTTCTCAAGTACGGTACGGTTAAAATCGTTCAGATAAAGAATTCCGATCTCGCTTTTCATCTGCGCGACATCCTCTATGATTTCATACGTCTGGGTTTCCCGCAGACAGAAATCATACTTTTCGCTTCCATACCGCTCGATCAGTTCCACAAATGCATTGACTGCAAACGAATAATGCTGGGTGGAAACACTAAATTCCTGTTTCCGCCCAGCTTTTTTCTTGTATGTTTCCTCCAGCAGTGCCGCCTGTTCCAGAACCTGTCTGGCATACCCTAAAAAAGTCTCCCCCTCTTTGGATATGACAATTCCGCGGTTTGTCCGTTCAAAAATGGTAATCCCCATCTCTTTTTCCAGTTCCCTGACTGCCTTTGTCAGACTCGGCTGGGAAATAAATAATTTCTTTGCCGCATCACTGATCGTCCCGGTCTGTGCAACGGTCGTAACATATTTCAACTGCTGTAAGGTCATAAAGCATCCTCCTATAAGATGTCAATATACTCTCCGTTTAATGCTTTATTCATGCTGCGGACAGCGCAGAATTTACCGCACATGGAACAGGTATCCTCCTGTTCCGGTGCCCGGTCCGCACGAATGGCTTTGGCGGTCTCCGGGTCCATGGCACATGCCCACTGTGCTTCCCAGTCCAGTACTCTTCTGGCATCCGCCATCTTATTGTCCATCTCCATGGCTCCCGGTACATGCTTTGCGATATCTGCCGCGTGCGCTGCAATCTTTGATGCCATAATTCCCTGCTTTACATCGTCCACATTCGGAAGTGCCAGATGCTCAGCTGGTGTCACATAGCAGAGGAATGCCGCACCGTTGGCAGCAGCGATCGCACCACCGATGGCAGAAGTGATATGATCATATCCCGGCGCAATATCGGTCACCAGAGGTCCTAATACATAAAACGGTGCACCCATGCAGATGGTCTGCTGGATCTTCATATTTGCAGCAATCTGATCCATCGGCATATGTCCCGGCCCTTCTACCATAACCTGGACATCCTTTTCCCAGGCACGTTTTGTCAGTTCTCCCAGACGGACAAGTTCCTCAATCTGACAGACATCCGAAGCATCTGCAAGACATCCCGGACGACAGGCATCTCCCAGTGAGATTGTCACATCATATTCCCGGCAGATGTCAAGAATTTCATCATAATATTCATAAAACGGATTTTCTTCCCCGGTCATTGTCATCCACGCAAATACTAAAGAACCGCCACGGGATACAATGTTCATCTTCCGCTTGTGGTTTTTGATCTGATCGATGGTTTTTCTGGTAATGCCACAGTGCAGAGTGACAAAATCCACACCATCCTCTGCATGCAGACGTACAACATCAATAAAATCTTTTGCCGTGAGTGTTGCCAGGTCTCTCTGATAGTGTATCACAGAATCGTATACCGGTACAGTTCCAATCATCGCCGGACATTCCGAAGTCAGTTTTCTCCGGAATCCTGTAGTATCTCCATGGGAAGACAGATCCATGATTGCGTCCGCTCCCATATCCACCGCTGCCATAACTTTCTGCATTTCAATATCATAATCTTTCCAGTCCCTGGATACTCCAAGATTGACATTGATTTTGGTCCGGAGCATGGAGCCCACACCCTGCGGGTCCAGACATTTATGGTTTTTATTTGCGCAGATGGCAACCTTTCCGGCTGCCACCAGAGGCATCAACTCTTCCACACGCAAGTGTTCCTTCTGTGCAACTTTCTTTAATTCTTCTGTTACGATTCCTTTTCTTGCAGCTTCCATCTGCGTTTTGTATTCTCTCATTGGTTTCTCCCTTCCTTGCATAAAATAAAAAAACACACGTATAATGCTTATACGTGTGTGGTAACTTTCATTTTCCCTACGTTGGCATTATCCAAATCAGGTTACAGGTCAAAGCAATACAGCTTACTCTCAGCCTTCTTTTTGAAAGCTCCCTTTTTCTTATTTTAAATATAGTTCATTATTATACAATCCATGGATGCTGTCAAGATTTTCCCTGTAAGTTCCGATAAAAATACATAAATTTGCCAGGAAGTAGATTGTCATTTTCTGTGTTTTACGCTATGATGAAATTATTAGGCAAATTTACAGGAACCTCTTATTACGGAGAATACATGTTATGAAAAAACCTGATTTAACCAAATACAAAACTACAAGCACGCTTTATCTGCTTATTCTTATCATTGCAGCTGTTGCACTGGTTTTCGGCTGGCAGTGTACCTCATACAGTCTCAGCAACCACAGCGCGGATCTGCACATCCAGATGCTCCCGTCCCGGCGTGTTAAGGTATCCAAAGCAACTACTGTTTACCGGATTTCCGATGTCCGATGGACCAAAAAGGCTTCTACCCTGATGTTTTACAGCCAGCATCAGACCGTGGTTGTGGAAGTAGACGGAAAGCTGCTTTATACGCGCAGCCTCAAAACGGACAGTATTCTGCATACAACCGGACGTAATTGTGAAATGGTCTCTGTCCCGGAAAATACACGCAGCATCCTCGTCACACTCACCAACTGCAACCTGGACAAACAGGTGTCTGATCCGGTTTTCTATCAGGGCGATGGTGTCCATATGTTTCGCCATGAACTTTTAAAAGCAGGGATCCCCATGCTCCTCGGCATTATGAACGTTGTACTTGGCATTCTGATGCTCATCTACTGGCTGTTTGTGCATCATTGGGCATATGTGAGCAAATCCATGCTGTATCTGGGAATTCTTACAACGGATCTTGGTGCATGGTTCTGCCTGGAAACAAGCTCTTCCATTCTTCTGTCACAGAACCCGGTGTTCCATTCCTATGTGACCCGCATGCTTCTTCTGCTGCTGCCCATTCCTTTTATGATGTTCGTCCGGCATTATTTAAAAGCAAGGGACCGGTATCTTTGCCGGATTTTTGTCTGGCTGGATGTGGCAGAGATTGCAGTTGTTTTATTCCTGCAGCTTATGGATATCCGTGACCTGACGCAGACACTCTGGATGACCCATGTCATGATCGGCCTTGCAGTTTTATATTTTATCTATACCATCTGCAACAAATTTTATCACCACACGACGACACATGCCCTGTGGATCTGTACCATAGGGATCATTATTCTGATCGGTGCTCTTTTTTCCGACATGTACAATTATTATCAGGGGTCGCAGGACATCGAAATTGTCGGCCGCATCGCCATGCTGCTTTTTATCGTAACCCTTGCCTGCGACACCGCATTCGTATCCCTAAAGGAAATCGATACCGGCCGTCGCGCGGCTCTCTACCGTGAACTTGCGGAAAAGGATCTCCTGACCGGCTGCTACAACCGGAATGCTTACCACGAAGATACCAGCCGGTGCAAAAAACTGACAAATCTTCTGTTGTTTGTATTTGACCTGAACAACCTGAAATACTACAATGATAAATTCGGACATGACTATGGGGATCAGTATATTACGGATGCCGCACATATTCTCCGGAAAATTTTCTCCCGTCACGGAAAACTGTACCGCATCGGCGGGGATGAATTCTGTGTTTTGATTGACGACCATAATACCTGTGATATCAGCCATCTGATCTCCTGTCTGCGAAAAGAGGAGGCCGTTTACAACGCCTCCTCCCGAAACATCCATCTGCAGATTGCCTGTGGATATGCTGTCTTTGATTCACGGACAGATGCGGATCTGGATGCCCTTCAAAAGCGGGCAGATCAGAATATGTACGAAAACAAAAAACAGTTAAAAACATTTTCTTACCGCTGAGGCTTAAGCCTGCAGCGGTATTTTTGCGACATCTTTTTTACGGAGTTTCTTTACCTCATACAACTGCTCGTCCGCAAGCGAAAGTGCATCCGCAAGACTGTGCTCATCGCCCGGCTCTAACGCACAGGCACCGATGGAAACCGTTACGTTATACGGTTTGTCACTCTGTTCATTCCGAACGGTGAATGCATCGTATAACTCCTGTAATAACAGTTCTTTTTTCTTTTCCGTCATCAGTGCACATGCATACTCATCCCCGCCGATTCTCGCAACAACCCCATCCCCTGTCTGCTCCTTTTGGACAATCTCTGCAAGAATTTCCGCGATGGTGTGCAGGGAATAATCCCCTTCCTCATGTCCGTACCGGTCATTGATGATTTTAAGATTGTTCATATCCGCATAAAGCACCAGAAATGTTTTTTCCGCTGCTCTTGCTTTTTTCAGCATAGGCTCCGCATATTCGAAAAATCCCCTCCGGTTACAGATCCCGGTCAGTGGATCTTTCTTTGAAAGTGTTTCCAGTTCCAGATTGTTTTCCTTTAAGACATACAGAGATTCCTCTAACTGTTTCTGAATATTCTCATTGTTTTTCAGAAGATTCAGCATCTTGACTGCTGCCGAAATCTGATTACTTAAAAATTCTCCATATTCCAGCACTTCATCGGTCAGATCACACACTAAAATTCCATACAGCATTTCATTGGCATACAGAGGAAGCGTTACCATCCATGCCCGGTCAGACATTCCCAGCCTGGAAAACCGGAAAATATTTTTTGCCTTTTTTTTCTGATGAATGGCGGGTATATTTTCTACATTTCCATGAAGTTCACTGGCTTTCAGCAGCAGCTGCTCCGGCATCTGAAATAATTCATGATTCAGATGAATGACCGGCTCCTCATAGATGTACAAAAATGCATTATGTATCTTTAACCATTCCATTGTTGCAAGAATTTCCCCAAAACTCTGATCGGTTCCTTTTTCAAAACAAAGCAGTTTCAAAATAAAGTTTTTCATTTCGAAATTTACCCGTTTCTGCTTTCCGAACAGTTCATCGGCCCAGTGATTCATGGACTCGTACTTTTCCAGCACATCATTGCGCGCATCCACTTCTTCCTGATTTCCCCGGCAAAACGAATTCCGGATCACCAGATCGGTCGGAAGGCGCACAGAAGAGACTTTTTCTCCCTGCATCATCCGGCATAACAGTTCACATGCTTTGCTGCCAAGTTTTGACACATCCGCACGTACCGAAGAAAGTGTCGGATAAATCTGGGAACACCACTCCGTATCATCATACCCGAAAACCGAGATATCCCTTCCCGGCATAAGTCCCCGCGCCTTCAGTTCTTCATAAAATCCGGTTGCAGTTTCATCATTGACGCAAAAAACGGCTTCCAGATCCGGATTGTCATCCAGAAGTCTGGCATAGGTGCTATGCGCATTTCCCGTCAGATCCCCTTCCACATACCGTTTTTCCTGCGGTAAGATACCGTTCTTCCAGAGTGCACTCTCAAACGTAGCTTTGCGCTCCATTGCATCAGAATTTTCCTTCGGTCCACCTACCATTCCGATTTTTGTGTAATGCAGATCCTGCACGAGATAATCGATTCCCTGCCGGATTCCACGGTCATTGTCATAACTGACATTTACATATCCTTCCAGATCAGAGGAAACCAGAACGCATGGAATTCCATCATAGTGATGCATAAATTCAACCATACGTTCTTTCGTCGTGTAACAGCCAATACAGTTTGCCGCTACGATAATCCCGTCCAGACGGCCTTTTTTTACACTCGAAAACAGGGTATCATACTGATATTCATACATAATATCCGTGTTCTGCGCGTAATCACGGTCTAAAAATTTTCCCGGAAGCACTACCATGTTGACATCCTGCTCTTTTGCTGCCTCCCTCAGACCTTTACACAAAAAACGTGTAAAATCGTCTGTGATGCCTCCGACCATCACGCCTATGGTTTTCCTTGTTTTTGTCATATCTATCCGCCCCTTAGCTCATTTCAATTAAAGTTAGCTCATTTTCTATTCTTAATAAAATTATTTTAATATAATTTTATGTTTATATCAATTATATTTTTAGCTAATTTTAGTCGGATAAATTTGTGGAATGTGATCTAAATCTCTTCACATTCTCCGGAATCCTCGATAATCCGAAGTCCGGCTGTGCTGGTAACCGGAAGAGAAAACGCAATGGTTCCCGCTTTTGTCCCGATTCCGGCTTTTTCCATGATGGATTTCATAATCGCATTTTTCTGTTCCGTTTTCGTAACAATTAATATAATTTCTTTTTCGGAAACCAGCGATACGCCGAGAAACTGTTCTGCCCGTTTCATTCCGACACCTTTCCCGTGAAAAACCGTTCCCCCGGTGGCTCCGCCTTCTTCTGCCGCACGCATCACCTGCGTATTGTATCCGTAATTGGCAATTGCAATGATCAGCTCATGTTTTGTCTCCTTCAACGTTGTCTCCTCCCCTTTCTCGAATTCCTGTTCTCCCAGCATAAATTTCAGCTGCTGTTTTCCGCCAATACTGCTAAGCGGTATCAGAAAGACAATTCCCGTCCCGGGCACATCAATTTTCAGTTCCGTCTGCAATCCCTTTTTCACGGTTTTCCAGGTGGGACGTGTGACCAGACAAAAATGAATGCCTTTCTCATCCTCCTCGAGTCCGAAGTAATCCAGTACATCGCTGGCCGCTGTTCCCATGGCAAGAGAAATATTTCCAGTATCCACGTGATTTTGCTTATAAAACTTCACAAATTTCTGCATCTGTTTTCGATTGCAGATCGTAACCATCATATAGATCTCACTCATTTGTCCGCCTCCTCTTTCCTGTTTTTCTATAATTCTATAATTGCATCATCCGCATACCCGGCAAACACATCCTCTGCCTGCAGGAATGGCTGTTCTGCCATTTCTTCCTTTTTATTACTCTTAATCTTATAGATCAGCCCGAGGACCTGCAGCGTAATCAGCGGAGTCATGGCAACCATCGCTACCACGCCGAAGGCATCCTTTACCACATCGCCGCCTACTGCCGTACAAGCGCCCTGTGCCAGTGGCAGCAGAAAAGTTGCCGTCATCGGACCGGATGCCACGCCTCCAGAGTCAAACGCAATCGCGGTAAAGATTTTCGGAACAAATAACGTCAGAAACAGTGCAATGGCATAGCCCGGAATTAAAAAATACATAATCGGAATTCCGGTAAGCACCCGCAGCATGGAAAGCCCGACCGAAGCAGCCACACCAACTGAAAGGCTGATCTGCATCGCTTTTCCGGAAATATCCCCATCGGTCAGTTCTTCTACCTGTTTCATCAGGACATAGACGGCCGGCTCTGCCTTGACAATGAAATATCCGATCACCATTCCGACCGGGACTAAAATCCACGGACACGGCAGTGATGCCATAACGGTTCCAAGATAGTTTCCTGCGGGAATAAATCCGACATTGGCACCGGTCAGGAAAAGTACCAGTCCGACATACGTGTAAAGCAGTCCCACACAGATTTTAATCAATGTCTTTTTATGTAGTTGAATGGAAACAAGCTGGAAAATTCCAAAAAAGAAAACGATTGGAAGCAGGGAACCTGCAATTTCTTTGAGATAATAGGGAATTTCGGATAAAAACAGCCGGCCAAGTTCCACAGAATTGAAAGCTTCCGGCACGCCCGCTGCCACATAACTTCCCTGGGCAGGATATACCAGTCCCAGGAGCAATACCGCAAGAACAGGACCGATCGAACACAGTGCAACCAGTCCGAAACTGTCGTTTTCCGCATGCTTATCATTTCGGATTGCAGAAATACCAACACCAAGTGCCATAATAAATGGAACCGTCATCGGTCCGGTCGTCACACCTCCGGAATCAAACGCCACCGCCAGAAAATTATCCGGAACAAACCTTGCGATCACAAATATCACACCATAGAACACAACTAATAACGGGGCTAACGCTATTCCAAATAAAATACGAAGCAGTGCTACAACAAGAAATGCGCCAACCCCGGCTGCCACCGAAAGAATCAGCACCATATTCGGCACCGACGGCACCTGAACGGCAAGCACCTGCAGATCCGGTTCTGAAATGGTAATGATGACCCCGAGAAAAAAGCCCAGAAGGAGGATCACCCATAATTTTTTGGTTTTAAGCATGCTGCCTCCTACACGTTCCCCCATAGGAGACATTGACATTTCGGCACCCATGGAAAAAAACAGCATGCCTATAATTACAAACACCGCACCGATCATAAATTCCAGCAGAATACTGGCGGACACCGGTGCCACTGTAAAACTCAGTAACAATACAATGAACAGAATCGGCAATACTGCCTGTATGGATTCTTTTGCTTTTTCTTTTCTCTTTTCCAAACAATCCCTCCTTCTTCCGGTATATTTTCATACAATTTATATATGTATGCCATATTATCATGCACTAGAAGGAAAAACCAGCAAATTCTTCCTAAGATTTGGTTAAAATATTATTTTTTAAAACCGGCA
>OLHA01001791.1_pt1 | contig 10980 bp, 6 predicted proteins | sample 1605961 | NCBI WGS metagenome assembly OLHA01 (sample SAMN03283288) | human gut metagenome | biome: human-associated habitat; material: feces | host: Homo sapiens | place: Peru | collected 2012
CGGAGAGGACGGCGCAAGCCATCAGTGCTGTGAGGATATCGCGCTTATGCGCACCATCCCCGGCATGACGATAATCAACCCCGCCGACGATATCGAAGCGCGTCTCGCCGTTTTTGCGGCTGCCGAGCACGACGGTCCCGTCTACATGCGTTTCGGACGCCTTGCGGTGCCGAGAGTGTTTGATGACAGTTATAAATTCGAAATCGGCAAGGGTGTTTATCTCAACAAGGGCACCGATGTAACGATCATTGCAACCGGACTTCTCGTCGAAAGAGCTATCCAGGCGGCAGAGCTTCTTAAAAACGAGGGTATCAGCGCGTCGCTCATCAATATGGCTACCATTAAGCCCATTGACCGCGATATTATTCTCGATGCCGCTAAAACGACAGGCTGCATAGTTACCGCAGAGGAACATAACATTATCGGCGGACTCGGCTCCGCGGTTGCCGAGGTCGTTGCCGAGGAATATCCCGTTCCCGTGCTGCGTGTCGGAGTCGAAGACACATTCGGTAAATCCGGCCCCGCGCTTGAGCTGCTTGAGATCTTCGGCCTTAATGCGCAGAATATCGTCGCGAAGGCAAAAAGAGCGATAGAGCTTAAAAAATAAGAGTACAAATAAAGGACAGTAAAGTAATGAACAGCATTCTTGATCTTAAATTCGTCAAATATTTTATCGACACCTGTCACCAGTCATGGCTCAAAGGCTGGAACGAGAGAAACGGCGGCAACATGAGCTACAGAATGAAGCCCGAGGAGACTGCCGAGTGTGAAAAGTTTTTTTTGTATGACAACCCCGAAAAACCGATAGGTCTTTCCGTGCCTAATCTGTCGGGCGAGTGCTTCATGGTTACGGGCAGCGGAAAATACTATAAAAATATTCTCCGTGAACCCGAAAACAACATCTGCATAGTTAAGCTTGATGAAAAAGGCGAGAATTACCGAATTGTTTGGGGACTTAAAGAGGGCGGTGTTCCTACAAGCGAGCTGCCTACGCATCTTCTCAATCATTCCATAAAAAAAGAACTTACGAACGGCGAATACCGCGTTATAATGCACGCGCATCCCGCAAATATCGTCGCGCTCACATTCCTTCTCCCGCTTGAAGACAAGGTCTTCACAAGAGAAATATGGGAGATGATAACGGAGTGTCCGATAGTATTTCCCGCAGGAATAGGCGTGCTCCCATGGATGGTATGCGGAAGCGCCGACATCGCCTATGCAACGGGTGAAAAAATAAAGAAGTACGACGCGGTCATTTGGTCGCATCACGGTATTTTCTGCGCGGGACCCGATTTTGACACGGCTTTCGGTCTTATGGATACTATCGAAAAATCCGCCGAAATTCTCATCAAAACAATGTCGTGCGGCGGAAAAAAACGCTGCATTACTTCCGAACAAATCATGGCGTTGAGTGAGCCTTATCACGTCAATATAGACAAAACCATGCTGGAATAATTAACACTTCTGACGAAAATTTTTGTTTCTCTTGTAAATTGTCCTGAGATGTGATAAAATTTTTTGAAGAAATGCTTTATCAGGATCGGTGAAAGAATAATGGCAACTTATTGTCCTAAATGTAATTATAAATTGAGAATACGCGATTGGCGTCCCGAATGCCCGAAGTGCGGTGTTAACGTTATGTACTACGGCAATGAGGAGCGTTTGAGAAAAGAAGCCGATGCGGCTGAATACCACCACGCTATGACGCAGCCGAAATACGACCGTCTTAAGTTTTCTCTTATCGGTCACCCGCTGTCGATAGTCCGTCTGGTGCTCGGATTACTGCCTGTTGCGGCAATGCTTATTCCGTCCGGCAAGCTGAATTACACCCTGCCTTTTGCGGAGCATTCCGACACCGTCAGCTTTATCTCGGTTATTCAGTTTATTACCGATAAAGGACTTGATTTCGGTCTTCTTAAATCTCTTTGCGGCACGGAGCTTCTCGGTTCCGCAATGGTTTGCTGGGCACTCGCCGTGGCAGGTGTGCTCGGTGTGGCTGTGACAAGTCTTGTCGGCTGGATAATGCTCACTCTCTCCTGCTCCCCGAAAGGCTTTCGTCGCAACATTGCGTTCCCGGTTATCGGAATGGTGTTTGCTACGGTCGGTTTTGTTTCGTATGCCGTAATGGTGTCAAAGCTCAACGCCGCAGTGCCCGATGTTTTTAACGGAACCGTTGTGCCGTGGGCGTATATCCTTGTGCTTGTTCTTTTCGCGGCTATGATAGTCGTAAACGTTATCTATAAAAAGAAAAACATTCAGGTCAAATACAAGGATGTTTCCGAACTTCTTATTCCTTACAATGAGCGTCCCTCCACCATCGCAAAGAAAAAAGCCGAAGCTGCGGTTGCCGCCAAATAAAACAGAACGCATACAAAGGCGTGTCGAAAAACAAAATACTGCCGACGTGTTTGTTTAATGCGTCGGCTGTTTTAATAAGCGCAAAACGACCGCTTTTATGTTTCGATTGTATACTATGATAAATAACAGCATGTATAATTTTATTTGCCCCGTTTGCGCCGCGCCGTTTGAACGTGTCGGCGGCGTGTTCAGGTGTTCGGGCGGCCATTCGTTTGATATTGCCAAAGAAGGCTACGTAAATCTGCTGACGGGAAGCCGATCGGGTGCTCTTACGGGCGACAGTGCCGATATGGCTCGGTGCCGCCGTGCCTTTCTGTCAAAAGGTTTTTTTGACGCGCTGTCAAACGAACTGTGCCGCATTGCCGAAAAATACGGCGTTAAGGGCAGCGTGCTTGACATTTGTTGCGGTGAGGGACACTATTCTTCATTTTTTAAGAATCATATACCCGAATCGAATGTCCTCGGCTTCGACCTTTCGCGTGAAATGGTGAAGCGAGCCGCGAAACAGAATAAAAATGTCGGCTATGCCGTTGCGAATATGACCTCCGTTCCTGTCCCCGACGGCTCCGTCGACTGTGCTTTTCACCTGTTTGCGCCGTTTTGTGCATCCGAATTCATGCGTATTTTGTCTCCGAACGGCATTCTTATAAGTGTTGTCGCAGGCGCGGAGCACCTTATCGAGCTGAAAAATCTTTTGTATGACAAGCCGTATCCGAACGATGTGCGCGACCCTTCCGACGGCGGGGCGGAAATTATCGAAGAATATGATCTCAAGGATAAAATATCATTGCGGTCAAACGAAGATATCCGGGCGCTGTTCAATATGACGCCCTACTGCCGTCATACGCCGACGTCGGGTATACAAAAGCTTTCGCAAACGGACAGACTTGATGTATCGTTGTGTTTCCATGTTTTTATTTTCGGAAAGAGAGAAAGATTGAAAAATGAGCTTTAAGCTTAAAGAATTTACCCCTCCCGATTTTTCGCGGGAAGAATTTAATAAAATGCCCGATGCCGTGACGGTGCCTGCTCCGGCAGATTTCGTGTGTCCCGACAATTACCATGCCACTACTATTTTTCCGGAATATTTTAAGGTCGGCGGCAAGTGGATACTGGCGGAGGAATCGCGCATGGACTGCGTCGCGGTATTGTGCGGCGACGGGAAAATAGCCGTGAAAGAGTTTCGCCGTGTGAAAAAGGGCGACCGTGTTTTTGTCGGTCGTACCGAAAACGGGGAGGACGGCATCCTTGTTTGGCCCGACGGCTTTACTTCCGTGTCACGCGGACTTTCGGACACATTTTCTTTCCGTCAGGGCAGAAGCCGCGAAACGGCTTTTTCGCGTGACTATGACAGGCTGTACGATTTGCTGCGCCATGAGCGTGAGCACGGCAATATTGTGTGGATACTCGGTCCCGCGGTCGTGTTTGACCACGATTCGCGCGCCGCGTTTTCGACGCTTGTGAAAAACGGCTATGCGGACGCCGTGCTTGCGGGCAATGCGCTTGCGACGCACGATCTCGAGGGCGGATATAAGCGCACCGCGCTCGGACAGGATATTTACACGCAGCGCTCGCGTGAAATGGGGCACTACAATCATATAGATACAATAAATAAAGTCCGTTCCTACGGCTCTATTCCCGCGTTTATTGACGGGGAGGGGATAGAGGACGGAATAATTTACAGCTGCGTGAAGCACAACGTCCCGTTTGTGCTGTGCGGCTCGATACGCGACGACGGTCCGCTGCCTGAGGTATATGCGAATGCATACGAAGGGCAGGACGCGATGCGTGCGTGCATAAAAAAAGCGACAACGGTGATTGCAATGGCAACTACGCTTCACACCGTGGCGGGCGGCAACATGACGCCGTCCTTCAGGGTCATGCCCGACGGCAGCATAAGGGAAGTGTATTTCTATTCGGTCGACGTTTCGGAATTTGCCGTTAATAAGCTTGCCGACAGAGGTTCGCTTGCGGCAAAGGGTATAGTTACAAATGTTCAGGATTTTATCGTGAACGTGTGCAAAGGACTCGGCCTTGAGCCTGCGGAACGCGAATAACCGTTCGGGGCAGCGGGCGGTGCGGATGCGAATCCTATCAGTCTGCGTAAAAAAGTCCGAAAATCAAAAAAGAAAGGCGGCTGAATGAATGCCGATATCATTTGACGATTCAAAAAAAATCTTTAAGCTCGATACCCCTTCCTCCACCTATGCGTTTAAGGTGTATGACGAAAACTATCTCATACATCTCTATTACGGCGCATATGTGCCGGACAACGATTTTGACGGCTATGAAAAAAGGCGTCAGTATGCGTCGTTCAGCGCATCAAATGCGCATCTGACCCATACGGGTTTTTCTGCCGATACATATCCCATGGAAATAGGCTGCAACGGCTGCGGTGATATGAGAATTTCGGCTTTGCAGATAAGAAATGCGGACGGCAACGCATCTACCGACGTGCGCTATGTCTCGCATAAAATCTACAGCGGAAAGCCCGCCCTGCCCGGTCTGCCCGCGCTTTATGCCAACGATGACGGCGAATGCACAACGCTTGAGGTTGTTACTCTCGACAAGGTGACGGGAGCCGAGGTGACGCTCATTTATACGGTCTTTGAGAAGCTTTCGGCTATGACTCGCTCCGTGGTTGTCAGGAACACGTCCGACAGGACCTTTGAAATAGAAAAAGTGATGAGCTTTTGTCTTGATATGGAGAGCGACGAATACGATCTCATTACTCTCTACGGCAGACACAACAGTGAACGTCATTTTGAAAAGCGTCCGCTTGCGCACGGCTATCAGGGCATCGGCAGCCGCAGAGGTACGTCCTCGGCGCAGCAGAACCCGTTTATGGCGCTTCTGTCGCATAACGGCAGTGAGGATTTCGGCGACGCCTACGGCTTCAATCTCGTGTACTCGTGCAATCACCTCTGTGAAACGGAGGTCGATTTCAATAATTGCACGCGTGTTATGATGGGCATAAACCCGACCGATTTCGGATGGCTGCTTGCTCCGGGAGAGAGCTTTTACTCGCCGGAAGCGGTTCTTGTTTATTCAAACGAAGGGCTCGGCGGCATGAGCCGCACTTTCCACCGCCTTTACAACAGCAATCTTGTCCGCGGAAAATGGAAATACCTTAAGCGTCCTCTCCTTGTCAACAACTGGGAGGGCACCGGTATGGAGTTTGACGACGAAAAGCTCTATGCCATCGCGAAGTGGGCAAAAGAAACGGGCATTGAAATGCTTGTTATGGACGACGGCTGGTTCGGTCACCGTGACAATGACCGTTCGTCGCTCGGTGACTGGTTTGAGGATTCAAAGAAATTCAAAAACGGCATGACGGGCTTTATAAACAGCGTTAAAGATCTCGGTCTTAAATTCGGCATTTGGTATGAGCCCGAAATGATCTCGCCGGACTCCGAGATATACAAAAAACATCCGGACTGGTGCATTCATGTCCCGAACCGTGACCGCAGCGTCGGCAGATGGCAGTATGTTATGGACATGACGCGCGAGGACGTGAGAGATTATCTGTTTAATATAATGAGCGATATTCTCGGAAATAACGCTATCGACTACATCAAATGGGATTTTAACCGCAACATTACAGAAGCCGGTTCCGCGCTCCTTCCGCCCGAACGCCAGAAGGAGTTTTTCCACCGCTTTATTCTCGGCACATATGAGCTGATGGACAGAATAACAAAGGCGTTCCCGCATTTGCTGTTTGAAAACTGCTCCGGAGGCGGCGGAAGATATGACCCCGGCATGATGTATTTCTCTCCGCAGATATGGTGCTCCGACAACACCGACGCCCTGTCTCGCGTTGATATCCAGTTCGGCTCGTCTCTCTGCTATCCCGCGTCGGTTCAGGGTGCGCATGTTTCCGCAAGCAAGCGCTCCGGATATGAGACGAAGCGCAACGTCGCAATGTGGGGCTCGTTCGGCTATGAGCTTGACCCCGCCGATATCAGTGAGGATGCGCGCGCGGAGATTCGCGGACAGATTGCCGATTATCACAAATACTATGACCTTATTCATTACGGCGACCTTTACCGCATTATTTCCCCGTGGGACGACCCCTATAAGTGCGCATGGGAATTTGTGAGCGAGGACAAGTCGAAGGCGATGCTCACGCTGCTTATAAAGTTCGCAACGGAGCGACGCAATTTCGTGATAAAGCTCAAGGGACTTGATGCCGGCAAAAATTATATTTGCGATTTTGACGGCAGGATCCGCTCAGGCGCTATGCTCATGAACGCGGGAATAAACCTCCACGAAGTGCCCGAAAAGGACGGCTACAGCCTGGCAATACACTTTGAAGAAGTAAAGTAAACATGACAATGCGGTGCTTCCGTATTTAATACGTTACTTCAATGAACAAAACAAAAGACTATACTTTACAATGCATTTTAATGCAAAACGTAAAATATAGTCTTTTTTTGCTTTTCGAAGTGTGCTTTAATGATTCAGCGATATATCCTTTTCGAGAACAGATGCGCTTTTTATTCTACCGATTTGAGTGACGATACCATGTCGATATGCTTTATCTTTTTGCGGAGCATGAGGTTTACCGACACTATAAACAGCACCGTAAGTCCGCAGGCAATGAGATAATTATACCAGCATACCGTCTGTCCGTACATGACCGCGTCGATAGATGTGTAGGTTATCAGCAGTCTGTGCAGCACAATGCCGAGCGCCACGCCGAGCGCAAGACCGAATACCGACAGGATGACATTTTCACGGTAGATGTAGTCATTCATTTCTCTGTCCGTAAAGCCGAGCACCTTAAGTGTTGCAAGCTCGCGGTTGCGTTCTATGATGTTGATGTTTGAGAGATTGTAGAGAACAACAAAAGCCAAAACGGTTGCAGACACTATAAACAGAAGAATAACCCACGAGAGAGCCGCCGTTATGCGTCCGATGCTCTGTGTCGTATCGGAGGTGTAGGATAGCGCGGTTATCCCGTCGGTGAGCACCATATCGGAGGCAAGGCGTCCTTTTGCATTCGCAGTCGCGTCCGCATCGTCCGACAGAACATTGTCGGAGAGAAGACCGAGTGCGTAGAAGTATTCGGGATCATGTGATGTCGCCACACGGTATACGCTTTCTGTCATGTAAATGTAGTGGAACGTGTAGTTTTCGGCTATCGCGCTTACCGTTACGCTGTAAACGTTTCCGTCGGAATCGGAGAAGTTTATCGCATCCCCCGTCTTGACATTTGCCGTTTTTGCAAGCTTTTCGGTTATTATCGCGCCCGTATTGTCAAGCGTCAGCTTTTCTCCGGTGTGCCTGTCTCTTAAGTCTATAAAGGTCGGCAGCGAGGCGGGTTTTTCGGGGACAAAAACGTAAACGTCGGTCTTTTTGTTCGTTTCGGCGCCGAAACCCTCCATTGATTTCATGCCGACAAGTGTCAGATCCCTGATTCGGGCATCCGAAGCCGCGGCATTGAACGACGCGGTGTGCGTACCCGTTGTCTGAGCATTGTCAAAGGCTATCTGAAAGTCATATTTTGATATTGCGTTTTCGCCGTACTGCTTTGCCGTAATTGCCGAGACGGAATCATACATACCGAGACTTGCGAGAATAAGCGCGCAGCATCCCGCGATTCCGATCACCGTCATGAGAAAACGTGTTCTGTACCTGAAAAGATTGCGAGCCGTAACCTTTGTTGAAAAGCTCAGTTTTTTCCACACTGCGCTCACTCTTTCGAGGAGGATGCGTTTGCCCGCTTTTGGAGTTTTGGGACGCATCAGCACACTCGGTGCAAGCTTCAGGTCTTTCATGAGAGATGCCGCGGTCGACAGAGTGGTGCATGCAACCGACAAGAGGAAGCATATCAGAATATCAAGCCACGGAATTTTGTATATAAGCGACGGCATGGAGTACATTATTCCGTATGCCGAATTTATCGCATACGGGAACAGAAATATTGCGGTTGAAACACCTAAAAGAGTACCGAAAATACAGGCGCTCAAAGAATAAATGATATATTTGAGCATTACGGCGCCCGAAGTGTAGCCGAGAGCTTTATATGTGCCCAGAAGCACGCGTTCTTCATCCACAAGGCGTGTCATGGTCGTAAGACAGACAAGCGCCGCAATCAGGAAGAAAAAAAGCGGGAAAATATTTGAAAGGGCGGCAATATTCGATACAGACTGACCGTAGCTTGAATATCCCGGAGTTGCCGTTCGGTCGTATACGCTCCATTTTACGTTGTCAAGCCGTGCATACAGCTCCTTTGCGGAGTTAAGCTCCGCCCTTGCCGCAGCAAGTGACGAAGTAAGCTGTGCGTCCGCTTCCGCGCGTTTTTTCTGTGCCTGCTCGAGGTTTGCAGGAGCAGACTGCACCTGTTGTGTAAGCTCTTTAAGCTTTGCCTCCTCCTGTATCTTTTGAATTTGAAGCTGTAACTCGCCGCTTTGTATCGAAATACCCTTTTGCGTAAGCTCGTCCTTGTAGTTTGCGAGGTCGGTGGCTGCGTTGTCGAGTTGCTTTTTTGTAGCGGCGCTGTCGGCGGATGCTTTTTCGAGCGTCGTTTTCATTGTTTCGAGGTTTGCCGCGAGAGCGTCAAGCAGCGCCTTTTTTTCTTTTATCTGCTTTTCCTGGTCGGCAAGCTTCTGCTTCTGCTGTTCGATATAAGGCTCGACATTTGCAATTATCTCCATTGCAAGTCCCTGTGTCGTAAGGGACTTTATCGCATTGTAAAGCTCCGGATAGGTCGTTTGCATCATGGTGATAACAGCCTGAACCTGTTCCTGTGAGCTTGCGGTAATATTTTTGTCCTGAATGGACTGCATTACATTGTCGGCTGCGTTAATAAGCGAATTTGTGGTGCTTATTGCGGTGTTAAGCGTGTTAACCTGCTGGCGCGCCGATGTGCATTCTGTATAGAGCCTGTCGTACTGCTCCTGTTTTTCGGACAGCGTTTTCACGCTCTCGTCATATTTTTCCTTGTTTGTTTTCCATAGCTCGTATTTGCTTTGATAGTCTTTAAGAGCCGCGTCAAGCTGTGCGGAATTGTTGCCCAGCGTGTTTTTCGCGTCCGCAAACTTTTCGTCAAATTCCGCTTGTGCGTCGGCAAGCAGCTTTTCACCGTTGTCAACGAGCTGCTGAAGCGTTTCTATTGTGCTGTCAAGCTCTTTCATAGCGCTTGTAGCGTCCGACGATTTTTCGGTTATGGTTTTTTCGCCGTCTTCTATCTGTTTTAAAAGCTGCGGACGCAGCGTTGTGACACGCTGTTTTACCTGTGTGTCGGAGAGCGATTTCACTGCGCTCTCATAGGGTGCTATATAGTTAAAGTATTCGTCCGAAAACGGTTCATAGCTGTCGCTGCCGTCGACCTTAGCGTATATTTCGGTGTAGTAATCGGTCGAAAAAGCTTCATCCGGAATAAGAATAAATGTGCCTATTTTACCGCTGCCGATATTCGTGTTTCCGCGTTCAAACGAAATATAATAGGGAGAGCGGATTATCCCTACAATTGTAAATTCCGACACCGATAATCCCGTGGGCGTGTCGCCGCCTGCCTTCTCGAGAGTAATTTTGCTGCCGATAACAAAAGAACCGGGAGTGGACAGCTCACTTGCGTCGACAAGACATTCTCCCGCAGACGACGGATATTTACCCTCGATGAGCTGAACCCTGTTTATATAGTTGCCGTCATCAACTCCGTTTAAGAAATTGGCGATGTCGGCGGGTGATATACCGTAGGCACGCGTGCTTATCTGTGTGCCGTCAATGTCGGCTTCGATTTCGCCGTTAACCCGAACAAGCGCATCAATGAATTTTTCTCCCTTTGCATATTCTATTCCGTTGAGCTTTTTTATCGCACCGACATCGTCGTCCGTCAGTCCTGCGGAGGATTGAACGCGGATATCCATAAGATTGTATTCCGAAAAATACTCTCGTGCCGTGGCGAACATATCGGGCGCGGTCGCCTTAATGCCCGCGAAAAACGCGGTACCGAGAGCCACTATAAGCATAATTGAAATATAGCGGCTGAAGCTTTTCTTTACGGTGCGCAGAGTATCCCTGAAAAGCATTTTAGTCAATTCGGATTCCTCCTTACCATTCCAGCCGATCAACGGACAGCGGATTGTCATTAACGGCTATTCTTCGCACCCGTCCGTTCTTCATTGTTATAACTCTGTCCGCCATCGGAGAGAGGGCTGTGTTGTGTGTTATAATAATCACTGTCATTCCCGTGTCGCGGCACGTGTCCTGCAGCAGGGACAGTATCTGCTTGCCGGTGGCATAGTCAAGTGCCCCTGTAGGTTCGTCGCAGAGCAGTATTTTCGGGTTTTTTGCAAGTGCGCGCGCAATTGACACACGCTGCTGTTCGCCGCCCGAAAGCTGTGCGGGGAAGTTGTTCATTCTCTCTCCGAGTCCCACACGTTCAAGCACCTTGTCGGGACTTAACGATTTGTTGCTTATCTGCGTGGCAAGCTCAACATTTTCAAGGGCGGTGAGGTTCGGCACAAGGTTATAAAACTGAAATACAAAGCCGACGTCGTGACGTCTGTAGAGCGCGGTACGTTTTTCACTGAAATTGTTTATCAACTCGCCTCCGACTCTTACCTTGCCGTCATCGCAGCTGTCAATACCGCCGAGAATGTTGAGCACGGTGGT
>OLHA01001792.1_pt1 | contig 10978 bp, 7 predicted proteins | sample 1605961 | NCBI WGS metagenome assembly OLHA01 (sample SAMN03283288) | human gut metagenome | biome: human-associated habitat; material: feces | host: Homo sapiens | place: Peru | collected 2012
GTCTAAGTATACAGAGCTTTGCATAGACAAGGAGCAGTACGGTATTGGTGGCGAAAATAGTTGGGGCTCATGGCCATTGCCACAGCATCGTATTGCTTATGGCGATAAGACGTTTACATTCGTAATTTCACCTATAAACTAAAACAAACAATAACAAATGAAGTTAAACCGTATTCTATCGTCGGTGGCACTCTCTGCCCTGCTGGCATCGCCTGCAGCGGCACAGCGCCAATTCGACATCACCACCAAGCCTGGAGCGCCTGTACAGTCTACCATGTATGGCATATTCTTCGAAGACATCAACTTCGGAGCCGATGGCGGACTTTATGCAGAGATGGTAGAAAACCGCTCTTTCGAATTCCCTAACCGCCTCATGGGCTGGAACGTGTGGGGCAATGTTTCTGTAAGCAGCCTAAAGCCTGCTTTCGACCGTAACCCTAACTATGTTGTTCTCGAACCATCTGGTCATCGCGAAAAATCTACCGGACTCGAAAACCGTGGCTTCTTTGGCATGGGATTGAAAAAGGGCATGAAATATAATTTCAGCGTCTATGGTCGTCTGCACTTCCTCAATGGCAAGCAGGCTAAGATTAGAGTTGAGCTCGTGGATGAAAACAACAATCCTATGGAGCGCAAGTCTATCACCATCACCAACAACCAGTGGAAGAAATATAGCGTAGAGCTCACATCCAAGCAAACCCTACAGAAGGGCTACATGCGTATATTCCTCGAAGGCAATGAGAGCGTAGACCTCGATCATGTTTCTATGTTCCCTGCCGACAACTGGAATGGCTTGCGTGCCGACTTGGTAAAAGACCTCGAAGACCTTCACCCAGGTATCTTCCGCTTCCCTGGTGGTTGTATCGTCGAGGGTACCGACCTCCAAACTCGTTATCAATGGAAAAACTCTGTTGGCGCACCTGAAAACCGTCCGCTCAACGAGAATCGTTGGAACAATACCTTTGCTCATCGTCTGTATCCTAACTACTATCAGACCTACGGCCTTGGATTCTATGAGTACTTCCTTCTTTCTGAGAAGATTGGTGCCGAACCATTGCCTATTTTGTCTGTAGGCTTGGCTTGCCAGTATCAGAACCGCGACGATGATAAGAATGCACATGTAGCTATAGACGACCTCCAGTCGTATATCGACGATGCTCTCGACCTCATCGAGTTTGCCAATGGTCCTGTTACCTCTAAGTGGGGTAAGCTCCGTGCCGATATGGGTCATCCTGCTCCATTCAATCTGAAGCAGATTGGTATCGGTAACGAGCAGTGGGGTCCTATGTATCCTGAGCGTCTGCAGAAGTTCATGGAGCAGATTCATGCCAAGTATCCAAAGATCAAGATCTGCGGTTCATCAGGTCCATCTGCTGATGGCAAGGATTTCGACTACGGTTGGGAGCAGATGCGCAAGTTGGGCGTAGATATGGTGGATGAGCACTATTACAAGAGCCCAGAGTGGTTCCGCAGCAATGCCAGCCGTTACGACAAGTACGACCGTAAGGGTCCTAAGGTCTTTGCCGGTGAGTATGCAGCTCATGCCAAGCACGATCCTAACTCATGGGAGGCAGCGCTTTCTGAGGCAGCTTTCATGACCGGTTTGGAGCGTAATGCCGATGTGGTTTATCAGGCTACTTATGCACCTCTCTTCGCTCACGTTGAGGGATGGCAGTGGCGTCCAGACCTCATCTGGTTCGATAACCTCAGTTCTGTCCGTTCTGCCAACTACTATGTTCAGCAGCTCTACGGCGAGAACAAGGGTACCAATGTGTTGAAGCTTACCGAGAACGGCAAGGCTGTAGCAGGCGAGAATGGTCTCTATGCCACCGCTTGTTTCGATAAGACAACCAAGAGCTACATCGTGAAGATTGCCAACACCTCTAACGAGGCAAAGGAAATCAACGTCACCTTTAATGGTATCAAGAAGTTGAACCCTGGTAAGGTAACCGTTCTTCATGCCGACGATATCCAGGCTGAGAACAAGATTGACAACAAGAACGTAGTTGTTCCTGTAGTATCTGCTGCTCAGGCTAACGGTAATGTCCTGAATGTCAAGATGAAGGCAAATAGTTTTGTGGTATATAAATTCTAAGAGTTGGTGCGTTTTTTAACGCAAGTTTTTCTGTATAAGGTAAAAAGATGATGAGAATCCCTTGCGGCAGCGATGCCGCAAGGGATTGTTTTTTTCTCCCGATGCCCTTGAAATTACATGGCGACGCAGGAATCTCTGTGTCGGGACGTAGGAATGATTACGTCGCTATGTAGCAAATTCTACGTCGGGACGTAATTTTTGAAAGTGTCTATGTAGTCAACTAAATATATTCTTGAACCACATGCAAAAGTTCAATAATTAACGGATTGTTCCCTTAAATTATCTAATATTTTCCTTTGTTTCGTTCTTTTTTATTAATTTTGTGGTCGGAAATAATAAAAAATATATGATAAAGGTCAAATTATATATATTGAGTATTTTGTTGATGCTAGCTTCATGTACAGGAAATAAAGTCATAGATCAGCAAATAACTAGAGCAGATAGTCTGATGGAAGCTAATTCGGATTCTGCTTTAGTAGCTTTAGGTATGCTTGATAGCCTAAGAGAGAACAATCTCAAAATGAGTAAAGCGCAACAGATGCGTTTTGTGAAATTGTGAAATGTTAAAATCGACAGATGTGATATGATAGAAATGACCTATCTTTGCAAATATTTTAATTTGTTAATAAAATAAAACAAGGGTTATGAGACAGATAGTTGTTATAATGCTAGCGTTAGCATCAATAGATGTGAATGCACAAGAAAATGACACGGTAAGTGTTGAAAAAGAAATCGTTCCGATTGATACTACACTTCGCCTAAGTGAAGTTGTGGTCAAGGCTGCTCGTGTGATTCATAAGGTTGACAGAGATATTATCCTGCCGAATGCCAAGATTAAGGAAAACTCCTCTAATGGCTATGATCTTCTGAGAAAATTGCATTTGCCAAATCTCAAGGTAAATGAGGCTCAGCAGAGTATCAGCAGTTATCTTGGTGGCGTTCAGGTTCGCATCAATGATATTAAGGCTACGGTACAGGACATCTTGGCTTTGCAGCCGAATGATGTTACCCGTATTGAGTACATAGATGATCCCGGAGTACGCTATGGTGATGCAAACCTTGCCGTTGTTATCAATTATGTAGTAAAGAAAAGATATGTTGGTTATGTAGGTGGTGTCAATACAACTCAAGCTCTTTGGGAAAGATTCAATAACAGTAATGCGTTCTTCAGATATAATTATAAGAAGTCTGAGTTCGGCCTGTCTTATAGATTGAACTATCGTTGGTATGATAAGAGACGAATGGACAGCCATTCTGTATATTTGCAGCCAGATGGACTGGAGCGTACTGTAGATTATGTCGGTCAAGATGCAGAGATGACCTATAATGCCCATAACTTACAGCTTAGCTACAACTTAGCTGATCCTGGTAAGTATTCATTAAATGTGAGATTTGGGTTTGACTGGATGAACTCCCCTTACAACAAGAAACTGCAAAAGGTATTTGAAACTGGGCGACAAGATTTGTTGCTTTTTACCAATGATTTTGGGCATGATAGAAATCCTGTATTGGATATTTATTATAGTCTGAATCTGCCTAAAAAACAAAGTCTTGTCATCAATGTTGTCGGCACTCATTTAGGCTCAGATAACACTCATAGACAGAATGAATATGTATTGCAGAATGATGTTGATGAAACGTTGAATTCCAGTCCTTTACACGACTATGGCTATGAAGCCGATGGTAGTAAGTATTCTTTGATAACAGAGGCCATTTACACCAAACTGTTGAATAAGGTGCTGTCTTTTTCTGGTGGTACAAACTATGCAGTTAGTAGAACTGATAACAAATATACAGGAAGTCAGAATGTTACTACAGTCTTGAATTCCAATAATGTGTATTTGTTTTCGCAATTGGATGGACGCTTGGGTAAAATCGCTAATTTCCAGTTAGGTGTTGGTGCAAACTATATATCAATAGAGCAAGGTAGTGTGGGCTTTCACAAGTGGACTTTTAGACCGAAGTTAACATTAGCCACTAATTCTATTAAGAATTTTAGAATTAGACTTACAGGTTCTATCAATCCACAAGTGCCTTCGTTGTCTCAGTTGAGCGAGGTGCGACAGCAGGGAAGTACAATGCAGGCAAATGATGGTAATAGTACCTTGAAGGCAACATCTGCTTATAATGGTGCTTTGGGATTCACATGGAATAATAAGATAGTTGATGTTTACTGGGGCGGTAATATGAGCTACACTCCAGATGCCATTATGACAAGCATTTTGCCACAACAGCAAACGGATGGTAGCTATTTGTATGTGTGGAAACCTGAGAACCAGAAAAGTTTTACTTCTTATTTCGCTTATACGACTTTGGTATTCCATGTCATCCCTGATATATTTGATATCCAAGGAGAGCTGCAATATCAGCACTTGAGAAGCCGCGGCTTGGATTATTCGCACGATTTCGAGCCTTTGCATTATGGTTTAACGGCATCTTTGAATTTGAAGAAATGGTATGTGGAGTATTATTTTGCCAATGCCTGGGAGAGATTTTCTGGTGAAACAAGAAGCGCAGGAGAGAAACAATCCACCCTCACGGTGTCTTATAAACATAAGAATCTTCGTCTAGGTCTAAGTTGTCTACTTTTGGGCTACCCACAGGGATTTGACTATAAGAATAGAACAAATAGTAAGTATTATGTAAGCAGAGGAGTTACTTATATCAAGAATAATGGCAACATGCTTATGTTTACACTTGGCTATACCTTTAGTCATGGTAGAAAATATAAGACAGATAGACGTAAATTGAACAATAGTGATAAAGAAACTGGTTTAAGAATTTAAATATGAACTTAAAGCCATTTCCTCATTATCAGCAACTCAACGAGATGGACTGTGGTTCCACCTCGTTGAGGATGATAGCCAAGTACTATGGCAAGGAGTACTCGGCAGAGTATTTCTGCAGGCTATTAACGGCTTCTCAATAGGGATAATGCATAGAGAGGCAGTATGGTGACATGCCTTATGGCGTCATCGTCCTGCTTGTCAATGTAATCAAATGATCCAAAATTCTCTAAGGAACAACGGAAGGCTTCGGTGAGCTTTTTCTCTCTCATGAATAGCCAGAGACTCTTCATGCCGCCCTCCAGTTGAAGCACGGCTAACAGTAATCCTGGGTCCAGAAAGAGGACCTTCATGCTTTTCTCGTCAGCTTCCGCATGGAATCTTCCTTCCAGGCGATGAGTTCTGAGTCTATGTTTCTATGTATATATTCTGTCATAATCGTAACTCTTTGAATAACAGGTGCAAATGTAGTTAAAATACTCAAATCCGAGAAATAATCGACGTTAAAATACTCAAATCCGAGAAATAATATGTCCCAGAGGTGGTTACAGTGGTTGCGGTTACAGAAGTTACTAACACATTTCTGCAGGGCATTTTTGGTGGTATCAGAAAAAAGTCGTATCTTTGCAAACAATAAGTAATCATGACTTTATTGAGAACTGAAATAATAACAATTTAAAATTAGATGAGTATGAAAAGACGAATCTTTATGATGGCTGTTCTTAGCCTGGTGTTTGTGACAAGTGGTTTCGCACAGTTCCAGAGATCTATATTCAACCACGTGGGGCTGAATGTGGGTGCTGGTACTGAGGGTATTAACGTGGGTGTGGCTGCTCCTCTCACCAATTATCTTGAGCTGGAGGCGGGAGTCAGTCTCATGCCAAGCATCAAGGCTAATGCCGATGTTGACTTGCATTCGAATGCATCGCTCAACGTGCAGGGAGTGGCGGTGAGAATCCCGGATGCTACGGTGAATACCGAGGTGGATATCGCTCGTACTACCTTCAACGTCAAGGCACATCTCTATCCTTTTGGAGGAAACAGCAAGTTCTTCCTTACCGGTGGTTTCTCATTCGGCAATCCTAAAATCGCCAAACTGAGCGGTCATAGTGACGAGATTGAGAGATTCGCCAACCAGTATCCAGCTTACAAGCAGAAAATCCTTGACCTGGTCAGCGTGGGACTGGCTGATTATAACGTGAAGCTGGACGATAACTTCGATATCCATGGCGACATCCGCTGTAATTCCTTCCGTCCTTATCTGGGTCTGGGCTTCGGCAGACTGGTTCCCAAGAAGCGCGTAGGTGTACGTGTGGAACTGGGATGCCAGTTTATGGGAACCCTGAAGGTTTACCAGAACGATGAGAAGGTGGAAATCAACAAGGTGTTGAACGATACGATGGGCGATGATGCTGACGACATCTCCAAGTTTATCGAAGACTGGAAGTACTATCCGGTGCTCAAATTGCAGATTGTAGGCAGAATCTTCTAAGGTTGCCAAGATGGGGAAAAATAGTTGGCAGGTGCATGGAACGGTGAACTTTTGCAGGCTATGTACAAGAAAAGTTTGAATTTTGCATAAAAAATACGCTCAAACGCTAGCAATCTGCTCATTTTTTCGTAACTTTGCACCCGCAAACTTATAAAAAATAAAAGAAGAATGGCTAATTTGAGATTTGAGGTTGTAGCCGAGGCCTTTAAGAAAAGACCTGTAGAGGTAAAGGCTCCCAAGGTGCGCCCTTCGGAGTACTTCGCTAAGTATGTATTCAACCGTCAGAAGATGTACAAGTATCTGCCATCTGATGTGTACGAGAAACTCATCGATGTGATTGATAATGGTACTCGTCTGGACCGTTCCATCGCTGATGCCGTGGCTGCCGGCATGAAGCTCTGGGCTGAGGAAAACGGGGTAACGCATTATACTCACTGGTTCCAGCCATTGACAGAAGGTACTGCCGAGAAGCATGATGCCTTCGTGGAGCACGACGGAAAGGGTGGTATGATTGAGGAATTCTCTGGCAAGTTGCTCGTACAGCAGGAACCTGATGCCAGCTCATTCCCTAACGGCGGTATCCGCAATACCTTCGAGGCTCGTGGCTATTCTGCATGGGATCCTACATCGCCTGTGTTCATCATCGACGATACCCTCTGTATCCCTACCATCTTTATTTCTTATACCGGTGAGGCTTTGGACTACAAGGCTCCATTGCTCCGCTCGCTCCATACCCTGAGTGAGGCGGCTACCGAGGTGTGCCACTATTTCTATCCACAGGTAAAGAAGGTGCAGACCAATCTCGGTTGGGAGCAGGAGTACTTCCTGGTAGATGAGAGCCTTTACTCGGCTCGTCCTGACCTGATGCTTACGGGCCGTACCCTGATGGGACACGACTCTGCGAAGAACCAGCAGATGGACGACCACTATTTCGGAACCATCCCTGAGCGTGTGCAGGCTTTCATGAAAGACTTGGAAGTACAGGCGCTCGAACTCGGCATCCCTTGCAAGACCCGTCATAACGAGGTGGCACCAAACCAGTTTGAGCTGGCACCAATCTATGAGGAATGCAATCTTGCCGTAGACCATAACATGCTCCTGATGAGCTTGATGAAGCGCGTGGCTCATAAGCACAGTTTCCGTGTGCTCCTTCACGAGAAGCCATTCGCCGGCGTCAACGGTTCGGGCAAGCACAACAACTGGAGTCTCTGCACCGATACCGGCGTGCTGCTCCATGCAGCAGGCAAGACACCGGAGGACAACCTCCGCTTCGTAGTCTTCATCGTAGAGACCCTGATGGGTGTATACAAGCACAACGGACTGCTGAAGGCTTCAATCATGAGCGCAACCAATGCCCATCGTCTGGGAGCCAACGAGGCGCCACCAGCCATCATCTCTTCGTTCCTCGGCAAGCAGTTGACCGACCTGCTCGACCATATCGAGAAGGCAGATAAGGACGAACTTTTCGCTCTGGCTGGCAAGAAGGGTATGGAGCTGGATATCCCTGAGATTCCGGAACTGATGATTGACAATACCGACCGCAACCGTACCTCTCCATTCGCCTTCACCGGCAACCGTTTCGAGTTCCGTGCCGTAGGTTCTGAGGCCAACTGTGCGTCATCCCTTATCGTATTGAATGCTGCCGTAGCAGAGGCTCTCGAAGACTTCAAGACTCGTGTAGATGCCTTGATAGCAAAGGGTGAGGACCAGACATCGGCTATTATAGATATTGTACGCGAGGACATCAAGACCTGCAAGCCTATCCGCTTCGACGGCAACGGCTATTCTGATGAGTGGAAGGAAGAGGCTCAGAAGCGTGGCTTGGACTGCGAGGCATCCTGCCCAGTGGTCTTCGACCGTTATCTGGACAAGGAGAGCATCGAGATGTTTGCCAAGACCAACGTGATGAGCGAGAGCGAGTTGAAGGCGCGCAACGAGGTGAAGTGGGAGACCTATACCAAGAAGATTCAGATTGAGGCTCGTGTGATGGGCGACCTGAGCATGAACCACATCATCCCAGTGGCAACCCACTATCAGAGCCGTCTGGCAAAGAACGTAGAGGGCATGATTCACATCTTCGGTGGCGAGGAAGGCAAGAAGCTGACTGCCCGCAACGTGAAGATTATCCGTGAGATAGCCGAGCGCACCGAGGCAATAGAGCGTGGTGTAGAGGCATTGGTAGATGCCCGCAAGGTAGCCAACAAGATAGAGAGCGAGCGCGAGAAGGCAGTAGCTTATCATGACACGGTAGCTCCAAAGATGGAGGAAATCCGTTATCAGATAGACAAGCTCGAGCTTCTCGTAGCCGATGAACTTTGGACATTGCCAAAGTATCGTGAGCTGCTGTTCATCAGATAATATTTCCTGGATAAGGAATTGATATAATAAAAAAAGAGTGCATTGTTTATTACAGTGCACTCTTTTTTTGTGTCTTATCTGTTTTTTCCCTTCGTTTCTGATTGCTTTCTCAAAAAATATGCTTATATTTGCAGTTGTATTATTAATACTCCATGGTTATGATAGAAAATAAATCTAAGATGTTGCAGCCAGATGAAATCAAAGAGATACCCTATGGTGTGTCTGATTTTACCGTCATGAGGGATGAAAACCTTTATTATGTAGATAAGTCGATGTACATACCTACATTGGAGAATGAAGGGCGCTTTTTGTTCTTCATTCGACCTCGTCGTTTTGGTAAAAGTCTGTTTATCAGCATGCTTAAGTCTTATTATGACTGCAATACAACTCCTGAGCAATTCAATAGATGGTTTGGAGATTTGTGGATAGGACAGCATCCTACCCGTTGGCAAGGTAAGTATCAGATACTTCACCTCGACTTTTCGAGTGTTGGTGGAAAAATAGAGGATGTCGAAGTGGAGTTCGATCGGTATTGTCGTGTGAAGTTTGATAGCTTTGTGGATATCTATCGTGACCATTATTCTCCAGAGTTCATTCAAAAGGTGTATGAGGCTCCCACTGCCAATACGAAACTTATCTTAATCAATGATGAATCTCAGAAGCTGGGACTCCAGAATTATCTGATTATTGATGAATATGATAATTTTACGAATACGATTCTCAATGAGAAGGGAGAAGATGTGTATCATGCTATTACCCATGCCGATGGATTTTATCGTGATGTATTCAAGAAGTTTAAGGGTACATTTACCCGTATTTTCATGACGGGTGTAAGTCCGGTAACCCTTGATGATGTGACAAGTGGCTTTAATATTGGTTGGCACATCTCAACCAAGAAGGCTTTCAATCAAATGCTTGGTTTTTCTCAGGAAGATGTACGTAAAATGTTCACCTATTTTAAAAGTATGGGTAAGTTGGCTGCCGATTGCAACATTGAGTGGATGATTAATGATATGAAGCCTTGGTATGATAACTATTGTTTTGCAGAGGGGGCTTTGAATACACAAAGCAAGGTCTTCAATTGCGACATGGTGGTTTATTATCTTCGTAATTATATAAACGAGGGAAAGGCGCCAAAGGAAATGATAGACCGTAACACTAGGACCGACTATAGCAAAATGAAAAAACTCATTCAGCTTGACAAACTTGATGGCAATCGCAAGAGTATTATCAAGACGATAGCAGAAACGGGTGAAATAGTAGCTCACTTAGAGGAGAGTTTTTCTGCCTACCAGTTGACGGACCCGAATATATTTCCAAGTCTGTTGTTCTATTATGGCATGCTCACTATTAAGGGCACTCGTGGTGATCGTATGGTTTTAGGGATTCCTAACAATAATGTTCGCAAGCAGTATTATGATTATCTCAAGGAGATGTTTGAGGAGAAGTCGCCTATTGATACCTCTAAACTCGATGATTGTTTTTACGACATGGCCTATGAGGGCAAATGGCAAGAAGGGCTGACGTTCCTGGCAGAGTCTTATGCTAAGGTTTCTTCAGTGCGTGATGGTATAGAAGGGGAGAGGAATATACAAGGCTTCTTCATGGCATATCTGAATCTTTGCAATTACTATATCACAGCACCTGAGTTAGAGTTGAATCATGGCTTTTGTGATTTCTTCTTATTGCCTAATTTGGCTCATTATGCAGTAAAGCATAGTTACATCATAGAACTGAAGGTGTTGCCAAAGAAGGATTTCTCTGCTCTTTGTGAAGATAGAAAAACAACGAAGGCTGAGGCTCAATGGAATGAAGCCGTAGCTCAGATTCATCGCTATGCTGAAGCTCCAAGAGTTAAGGCATTGCGTCAAGATACCCTGCTTCATAAAATTGTGATGCAATTTGAAGGTTGGGAATTGAAGAAAATAGAAGAGGTTGAGTAAAATACGGATATATAGCCCACCAGGCGTTCCACCGGATTGTAATCTGGCGGAACGCCAAGAAAAATAGTTCCTCAGCATACCTTGATGGTTGAAAATAAGGTGTTGAGCTTTAAATAATAATAGTAGCATAATAAATAAGCACCCTTGACTAGGAAATGCCTAATTAAAAAGAGGGTGTGTCATAAGTCTAGATAATAGTTGGCGCATAACAGTTGATCACCGCATGCACAACAGCTGTTGTGCATGCGTATATCAGCTGTTATGCAAGCGCACAACAGCTGTTGTGCGACCGAAGATACTGACT
>OLHA01001794.1_pt1 | contig 10967 bp, 6 predicted proteins | sample 1605961 | NCBI WGS metagenome assembly OLHA01 (sample SAMN03283288) | human gut metagenome | biome: human-associated habitat; material: feces | host: Homo sapiens | place: Peru | collected 2012
CAAAAAATCGGGATGCGTACTGTTTTTATAAATTGAATATATAAAAGACCGCAAAGCACTTTTTTGAAGCGCTCTGCGGTCATTTTTTATTTAGATATTTTAAATAAAGTCGATACGGTTTTAAAAGAAAGAAACACGATAGAAAAAACTTATAAAAGAATTTCCGATGTAAAAACTAAAATGATAGAATTAGAAAAAAATGTTTCTACAGTTCAAGATAAACTTATAGATTCTTATAATTCTAAATTCAACGATTTTGAATCCGAATTATATAAAAGATTTGACGCTCTCACTTCTAACCTACTCGCTAGAGACGCTCATTATATAGATATGGCAGAACAAGAGAAAGAAAAAATTTCAGCATTAACCGAAGAGTTTAAACTTCATGTTGCAAAGAAAGAAGAATTATTTACGAATCAACTTACGCAGCTTGCGGAGAGAACGGCAAGAAATAATATAGAACAATTAGCGGAATTATTTGAAAAAAGCAGAGAAGAACTTATTAATAAATATTCTTTATTTGCAGATGAAATTGATTTCAAATCAAAAGATATTGAAGAGAGATTTGAAGTTATAAGTCAATCTAAAGACGGACTTGAAAACGAATTAATTAATTTAAGAGATACGATTCATGATAGATTAAATTCTATAACAGAATCGAGCATTTTAGAGTTTAAAGACGAAATGGAAAAAACTAAAGAAATGTTATATTCTTCTTTAAGAGAAGGACTTGAAAAAATAACTCAAGATAAAGAAGAGTTTTTAGAATCAATAGAACAAAAAGCGGTTTCTTTAGAGCGGTCTATAGATTATATAAAAGATAAGGCGGATTTTATTTCAAAAGATTATGAGGAAAGAACGAGTCAATTAGATTCTGATTTTGTGGCGCTTAAAGACGATATAAACAGAAGATTATTAAACGAAGTTGAAGCGTTTTCAAATAATATAAGAGATGTTCTTGAAAATGAAAATAATGGAATAATCACGCTTTACAGAAATAAAACAAAAGAATTGTCCGATTTAATTGTCGCTTTAGACGGAATGAGCGAAGAGACTTTATTAAAAGCCGAAAGCAGATTTGAAGAAATTTCAAACGATATAGAAAAATTAAAAAACGATATTTTATTAAAGACTCAAGACGATATGGAATATTCTATAGATAATGCGAGAGGTTCTTTAATTGCCGAAATAAACGAACTTAGAGCGGATGTCGAAGGTGAGACAAATTTATTAAAAGAAAAAATAGAGGAAATACATTATCAAACTTCTGAATTTTCTTCAATATTGACTAATAAACAAGAAGAAATATTAGATTCTTTAAGTTTAGAAAAAGAATATTTGTATAAAGATTTAGAAAATCAGGCAAATAATAGAATGCAGGAACTTCAAAATCAATATAATTATATAAAAGATAATTTGGAAGGAAATATAGATAATTATATTAGAAATACGGCTTCAGAATTGGAAGATATGGATAATAAATTGTCTATTTTAAAAGAAAAATATAACGAAGAATTTAATAATATAGATTCTTTAAGCAAAGATATGGAAAATCATATTAAAGAAAATACCGAAAAGCGTATTGAATTAAACGATATGATTAATAATTTAGAATCTTCTTTAGAGGATTTTAAAAATAGAGTTAATAATATTGTAGATGAAAATATTAAATACAGCGAAGATAATAAAAAGAATATAGTCGATATGCTTCATAACGAATTGCATAAAGCTACCGAATCTTTCAATTCTCTTTTAGAAGGCAAAAGAGACGATATGAATAAAATAAGAGACGAGCTTGAAGATATTATGCATAGATTAGAGATTGGAAAAGAATCTTTTGAAAAAACTATAAACGGCGTTTACGAAAAAGCGGATAATAAAGAAAAAGAATTAGTTTCTGATATAGAAAATAAATATAATAATTTAGATAAAAAAATAGAGACTTTATTTGACGAAAAGAAAACCGATTTAAATAATATGAGCGCAAAATATCATTCTATTATAGAAAATACTTTTGCAGAATTAAAAGAAGAATACGAGCAGTTAAAACATCATTCCGATATAGTCGCTGACGAATATAAAGTTCGTATGGATACTTTGGCAATGAAATTAAATGAAATTTCTTCAAATGCGGATAATATAAAATATAGCATAGACAATAAAATGGACTCTATAGAAGTTTATATTAACGATAAAAAAGCTTTAGTCGAAAGCAAGGTTGATAATATATTTAACAATGCCGAAGAAGGAATAAATAAAAAAATAAACGAACTTAAAAATTTAATAGAAAACTCCGTAGAAAAATACAGAGAAGAGATAAAAGAAATTGAAACTTACAGACTTGAAGAGAATAAAAATATAATCGAAGAAGTTGAAAATATTGGAGTTGAAATAAGAGAAAATTATGAAGAATATATTAATACTCTTGAGGATATTTATAACAATGAGAAGGTTTCATTAAATGATTATGCCAATCGATTAAGAGAGGAGATAGAGAAGAGCAGGGAGGAATCTGAAGCTAAACATTTAGAAAATGAGACTAATTATATAGACGATTATCTTAATAAGACTTCTTTGAAGATAGACGAGAAAGTTAAAGGATTAAACGAAACCTTAAATGAATCATTTAATACATTGCATAAAGGCGTTAATGATTTGCTTGAGAAAACTAAAGAAATGTATAACGCTAAAACTTCAGAATCTGTAGAAGAGATGAAAAAGTATGCAGAGGAGCTTGTTGACAATAGAATTATTGAAGCTAAAGAATCAATAAGTTTGTCTATGGATGATTTGAAGAGAGAGTTTTTGGAATTAAGAGAAGGGATGGATTATAGAATCAAAGAGCAAACCGATAGTTTAATTTCAAATAATGAGAGCATATTATCAATATTTGACGATTACGATAAGAAGATTAAATATATAGAAGAGTTTTCAAATTTAATAAACGATATTAAAGGCGACTTAAATAACGAAATTGAGGAATTAAAATATAATTTATCATATAGAGATAATGAGATTGATAAAACTATAGAATCGATAAAATCTTCTTTAATTGATAGGGATGAGTTTGTAAAATTATATGATAGCGAAAAAGAATTATTAAACAATCAAATAGAAGATTTTAAAGAAGAGTTTGAATTATTGAAATCTCAAACTTTAAGAGCCAATGAGATAGAGCTTCCTAGTTTATTTGACGAAGAGAAAGAAAGAATAGAGAATATGTTTGAGGATTTTTCTAAAAATCTACTTAATAGGGTTTCTGATAATGAGAGTGATTTAACTTATATAAAAAATCATTTATTAGAAGAGAAGAATAATTTAATATCTCAATTTGAATCTTTGCGAGATGATATTAATAATATAAGAGAGGATAACAGAATTGAATCGCTAACGGAAGATAAGTCTAAATTAGAGAATTCTTTAATAAGTTTGAGAGAAGATTTTGAGAAGGTAGAGGGTTTAGAAAATAATTTATTAGAATTGAAAAATAAAATTGACGGAATAGATATAGATTTGAGAGGCGATATAGAGACTTTATCGGACAAATTAAAAGATTTTAAAGTTAATCTTGAAAATAAAATAGATAGCGATTCTGAAAGTTTATTTGAGGATTTAGCCTCTCTCAATAAAGATTTTGAATCTATAAAAGATAATCTTTTAAGTTCTATGAGTAAAGCCGAAACGATAGAGAATAAAATAGATTCTGTATTTAAGGATTTGAGTAGTGAGAATAAAGATTTTAAGGATAGATTAGAGAAGAGGATAGCGCATTTTGAGGATATATGGTCTGACAATAACAGGATAAAGAGTTTATTTAATAGCGATATAAGGGAGGAGGTAGAGAATTTAAGGAAAGAAGCGGATATAAAATTTGAACATTACATTTCTGATTTGAAAGAGAAAATGGATGATATAGAAAGAGGTATAGGCGATTGGAAGGAAGGTAATTTAAATGAATTATTAAATCAATTAAATCAAGCTAAAGCGAGCATTGAAGGATTTGTAGAAACTTCTGAAAACAAGAAAGAAGAATTATTATCCGAAATGTTGAAAACTATTGAAGATAAAGAAAATGAAATTTATTCTCAATTAAGAGATAGAATGGATACGATAGGAAAAGATATAGAAGATTGGAAAGAAGGTAATTTAAATGAATTATTAAATCAATTAAATCAAGCTAAAGCAAGCATTGAAGGATTTGTGGAAACTTCTGAAAACAAAAAAGAAGAATTATTATCCGAAATGTTAAAAACTATTGAAGATAAAGAAAATGAAATTTATTCTCGTATAGATAAAAGTATAAATGAAAGGTTATCTTATATAGAAAATAAATTATCAAATATAGACGATAAAATAAATAATGAGATAGAAAATAATTTAGAAGATATTCATAATAATATTAAAGAAGCGGTAGAAAGATATAATGAAGAGATAAAGAATATAGAGCATCATAGAAATAACGAAAAAGATTTAATAACGGACGATATTAAAGAATTGTCGGAGAGCATACGCAAAGATTATGAAGGATATTCGATAGCGCTTGATAAAATGTATAATGACGCGACTAAAGAATTAGAAAATAATCTTCAGAGTATAAAAGATGAGATAGATAAAATTAGAAACGAAGCGGAGACTAATCTTATTTCAAATGAGAAAAATTACATAGAGGAATATTTAGAGGAGCGTTCTATAGAATTAGAGAATAGATTATCTGAGAAATTAAATATGTTGGAGGATAGCAAACAACAATTTAACGATATTATAAACGAATCTTTCAACGCTATTAATTCTGATTTAGAGAAGGCTATAAATAATTTTGAAGAAAAATCTGATAATATTATAAATAATACTTTGTCTAATTTAGAAAATAAAATTGGAGAGACTATAAGCGAAGATAAAGTTAAAGAAATGTATAATAAAGTCGATGAAAAAATATTAGCCGTAGAAGAAAAATATAATATTTTAGAGAAAAAAGTAGATAGCGTTAAAAATAATAAAGCATATATAAAGAAATTAGAGGAAAAAGTAAATAAATTATATGAGCAGTTGGGAAATAAAATATCCGAAGCTAATAACAAATACGAATCTGCAAATCAATATTTCAACGATAAATTTGTTAATATTGAAAGTTCAGTATTAAATAACGAACAGATAAATCAATTAAAAGAAGAATTTGCATCTTTCAAAAATGAAATTCTAAACGCAAGTAAAGATAATATTTATAGCTTATTTGAAGAAGAGAAAATTAAATTTGAAAATTCTTTTGATTCTTTCGGTAGAGATATGATTGAAAAAATGCGTAATTCTAAATTAGATATAGAAGAAATGAAAAATATTATTATAGAAGAAAAAAATTCTATGCTTGCAAATATTGAAGCCTTTAGATTTGAATTAGATTCTTTAAAAAATAACGATGCTATTGACGATTTAGAAGCGGAGAGAATAAAATTAGAGCAAGCTTTTAATTATTTGAAAAATGATTTTGAAAGAATAGGTAATTTGGAAAACGAATTTTATAATATAAAAAATATTTTTGATAATTCTAAAGAAAAAGATAACGCTTTAAATAATGAAATTGAAAAAATACTTGAAGAAGTTTCTAATATGCAAAAACAATTAGGAAAAATAGAAAATAATATGACCGTTTTTGAAGACGGAAGCTTATCCGATTTGCTTGAGCAGTTGAGAAACGCTAAAGAAAATATAGATTTATTTATTGAAAGTTCAGAAGAGAAGAAAAATGAAATAATCTTAAAAATAGAAGATTATAGCAGAGAATATATTGATTCTTGTTTGGGAGAATATACTTTAGAGTTTAAAGAATATGTTGAAAAAGCGGAAGAGATGGAAAATCGAATTAACGATTTAATAGAAAATAAAGAAAACGATATTATAAACAGAATTAACTCTTACGAAGATGAAATTGAAAATAAACAATCAAATTATTTTGAATCTATAAGAAAAGAATTATTTGATTTATACGATTCATTTAAAAACGATATCGATATTGAGAGTTTAAATTATATGTCGGATAAATTATTCCATATAGAAAATTCGCTCGCTCAATTAGAAGAAAATAATAAAATCATTTCAAGTAAAATAGATAACGATAAAAAAGAATTGTCGGATTCTTTCAATAATTTATCAAAAGAATTTGAAATATTTAAATCTAATATAAATATAGCGAATTCAAACGAAAAAATTAACGATACTAACGAAAATTCTGCATCGCCTTTGCTTAATGAATATGTTGAAAAAATTGCCACTTTGAAAAATGCATTGGAAAATATAAAAGACGATATAAACAATAATAATAAAGAGTTTAACGATAGAATTGAAAAACGAATAGCGTTCTTTGAAGATTCTTGGTCTGATAAAGAAAATATAAAAAGATTATTTAGCGATTTAACAAACGATAAATTTAAATCATTAAAAGAAAAATTAGAATCTAAATTAAATCTTTCTATAGAGGAAGCTTTGGAGCAATCTATAGAAGAATATAAAGAAAAAATAAACGATATGGAAAAAAATTTAAATGTTTGGAAAGACAATAATCTTAATTCTATTATAAACGATTTGGATGCGCTTAAAGAAAATATTAATTTTGAAAACAAAAGTCTGAATCTTGTAAAAATTCCGCATTTAAGCATTACTGCACTGCGTCTTGCGAGCGACGGATTTTCCAGAGCGGTATAATAACTCGGGGTATCGGAGACAATATGTATAAGCGACAAAAGTCTGTTAAGCCCACGAACGCTCGTACCTCTGTCAAACACTACGGGACAAGAGAGCATATACGAAAGTCTTGCCTTATCTATCTTAAATCCGGAGCGTTTCGCTCTTTTGCAGTCCTTAATATAGACAACTGTTTTTTGGCAGTCGCACAAATCGAGCAAATCGCTTATATTGCAAAACAAATCGACAGCCGAAAACACAACAACTCTGACTGCCGCATCATCAACATTTTCCACCCTGTAAAGTGAGGACTTATAATAAAAACAATCGGATTTGCCGCTTTTTTTAAGAGGCGAGGTAAGTTCCTTTACTATCCTATCGCCGTCTCCGACAAACCCGACTGTTCTTACAGACTTAATTTTAAGCATAAATATCACCTAAGATATTATACTATTTATCCTTAGGCTTTGTTACAAACGCCACAATAAGCCCCGAAAGAAGTGCCACGGTAATTCCTCCCGAGCAAGCGGAAAGCGAACCTGTAACAACGCCGAGAAAACCTTTCTCTCTGACAGCCTGCTTTACTCCCTGTGCCAGCGAATTACCGAAACCGGTGAGCGGAACGGTCGCACCCGCACCCGCAAAATCAACAAGTTTATCATAAATACCGATACCGCCCAACAAAACGCCGAGGCACACAAAAAGAACCAAAATCCTTGCCGGAGTCAGTTTTGTAAAATCAATAAGCAGCTGACCTATTACGCAGATAAGACCTCCGACGATAAACGCTTTTAAGAAAATCATAAAAAATCACCCGTTGATATTATTACCAACGGGCGTAAAAATATGTTATTAATCAGCCGAGGTCAATCGGATTTGCGTTATCGTACTTAGCCTTTCTGCCGTACTTTTCCTCAAAACCGGGATTAATATAATCCTCAACTATTCTGCCGTCACGGATACGAACAACACGCTCTGCCTCCATTGCAATCTCGTTATCATGAGTAATTACGATAACGGTTCTGCCCTCGTCCTTAAGCTGATGAAGGATTTTCATAACATCTTTAGTGGAGCGTGTGTCAAGGTTACCGGTCGGCTCGTCGGCAAGAATAACGGGAGGCGCCGCCGCTATTGCACGAGCCACCGCAACTCTCTGCTGCTGTCCGCCCGACAAAGCCTGCGGAAGGTGATCCATACGTTCTTTAAGTCCTACCTTTTCGAGAGCGGCAATTGATTTTTCTCTTCTCTCATCTTTACGCATACCTCTGTAAACAAGCGGAAGTTCAACGTTCTCAAGTGCCGTCAGGGAAGAAATAAGATTAAATCCCTGGAAGATGAAGCCGATTTCCTCATTACGGATTACAGACATTTCATCATCAGTTAAATCATCAACCAATTTTCCGTTAATATAATATTCACCCTCGGTCGGAGTATCAAGCAAACCTAACATATTCATAAATGTGGATTTACCCGAACCCGACTGTCCGATAATCGCAACAAACTCGCCCTCATCAATCGTAAGGCTTACACCGTCAAGTGCGTTTACCTGATTTTCACCCGGATTATATATTTTATATACATTTCTTACATCAACAAGGTGTCCCATAAATGTACTCCTTTACAAATTGTATAAATTGATTATACAAAACTTAATCATCATTGTCAAGCAAAGAGCCGAATATTCACACACCTTTCACAAATAATAAGAGCGAAAGGAAAAGGTGAAACAAAAATGAGCATATCAAACAGCGATTATTCAAAAATGACCGAAGCCGCAAGTCCAAATTCACCGGTAATAAAAAACTGCATAAACGCATTCCTGTTCGGCGGCGGAATATGCCTGTTCGGTCAGTTGCTCAATACATTATTTGAAAAGATGAAACTGTCAGAGGACGAAATAAAACTCGCAACCCCCGCAACAATCATCATAATTACTGCAATCCTGACGGGCATAGGCGTATTTGACAAAATAGCAAAACACGCAGGTGCAGGTACAATAGTGCCGATAACCGGCTTTGCAAATTCCGTAGTGTCCCCGGCTCTCGAATTTAAGCACGAAGGCTTAATTCTCGGAACGGCGGCACAGATGTTCTCAATAGCAGGTCCTGTAATAGTTTACGGCACGGCAAGTTCATTTCTGTACGGACTGATAATCTATATATTCAAACTGTATTAAATACGGTCTTTATATCGTTCGGCGGTAATTATTCCGTCATTTACATTAAGTTTACAGATACGGGCATTTCTTGCATCAAAGGCGGAAGCGCCCAGACCGTCCTCATAATCACGGGCATGGTACACAGCGTACCACTGTCCGTTTTCCTTTATCATGGAGTGATGTCCGGTTCCCTCCTCAAAATCATTTGCCGCAATCACAGGGTGATATGTTTTATCGTCGGGATATTTTTCAAACTTAATTTTTCTCAAATCGGTTTCATTCGTCTTTGCTCTTGCGTATCCGATATAATATGTCGGCTGTTCAAAGCAGTTGCCGGAATACATAACATACTGCCAATCGCCCTCCTTAAAATAGAAAGCGCCCTCTATGGTATGCCAATGCTGTCCCTTTTTATATCTGTCACGGCGATAAATATCCTCGTCGAGAGTCGGCTCGACAACGGTTACCGGATTACCTTCTGCGGTAAAAGGGTCAAGCAACTTGTCAACGACAATATATGTGCCTATTCTCTCGCCCTCAAATCGGTTCGTTGAATAAAAAATCCAAAGTCCCTCCTCGTTTTGCACAACATGGGAGTCAATGGAAAACGGCTGCAAAAGCTGTCTCACAACCTTAAAGGGACCGAGCGGATTATCGGCAACGCTGACGTGCATTGCGCCTCTGTGACCGCCCTTATCGGGAGTGTAGCCCTCAATTTCAAAAGAATTATACATATAATATTTTCCGTCAAGTTCAATAACACTCGGCGCCCACCACGAATCATGCCGTCCGTCGGTAAGCACCATACCCTCAAATTTCCAACCGTCAAAAAGGCTGTCGGAGGAATAAGCGTAAATTCCGTCGTGGCCGGTGGTATAGATATAATATCTGCCCTTTGACTTAAAGATAAACGGGTCAGCCTGTCCGATATAATTTTCTTTATCAATATTAAGTAAATGCATAAAATACTCCGTCAGTTATTTTTCTTGTTTTTTTCAGCCTCGAGTTCCGCCTTTTCCTTATAGAACATATTGGCTTTAAGATAAATCTCGATAAATCCTCTGATAACCTCAGCCATCTCGCCGTCACGATAATTCAAAAGAAGAATATGCTCGTCATCGTCAATTACGAGAGGACCTTTTTCAAAATCGTTAAAGGTGGGCATAAGAGAATAATTTGTCTTTGTCTTAACTATGGAAATCATAGTATAATCACTTGTTGCGTTTACAAAGCCTTTTTTCTTTGTATAACGCTCAATAGTTGAGGTTTCGACATTATCGTTATGCTTTTTTGTATAGCAAGCGTCAAAAACCTTATCAATATATTTTTCGAGTGCCTCGTCGGTGTAAGGCGCTTTAAGGAGCAAAACCGTATCAATATCGGCAATTCCGTACTTATCGCTTTCGCCGCACGGAATACCTATCAAATTTTCGTCCTTATCAACATAGACGGACGCCGTATAAAATTCTCTGTCCATAAAATAAACCTCGTTTTATATTATAGCAAAATTATATAATAAGGAATTGAAAATTTCAACAATAAATGATATATTATTTTTTGAAATAAATTTTTTGATAATGAATTATATTGTTTTATATTTCTTCTTTCATAAATTTAAATTTAATTATAAAAAGAGCGAGTCGTATAATAATTGGCATAAATATATTATATTCACAATTGTGTTTCTTTCATTAATTCTAATAAAATATTTTATAGGAGATTGTTATGCCCATCCTGATGGAACAATGCAACTAAAAATTATTACGGAAACTAAAGTATTTGATGATTGGCACCCATTTATGCATACTCTATGGATAAAGTTGTTTAATGCTATTTTTCATTCTAATAGTGGATTAATATATATAAGAATATTTTCTATTTCCTTTTTATTATCCTGGATATTAGATTTTCTTTATAAGAAAGGGTTAAAAATTAAAATTTGTTACTTAATTACCTTTTTATTTATTATTAATCCAGTGAATATTGTATATATAATGACACTTGTTAAAGATGTTGATTATGTTATTGTTTTAGTTGCTGTTACCTTTTATTTAATAAAATTTTATGATAGTAAAGAATTATTTTATAAACATAAATTAAATATTATTTTATTTAGTTTTTTATTATCTTTATA
>OLHA01001797.1_pt1 | contig 10964 bp, 4 predicted proteins | sample 1605961 | NCBI WGS metagenome assembly OLHA01 (sample SAMN03283288) | human gut metagenome | biome: human-associated habitat; material: feces | host: Homo sapiens | place: Peru | collected 2012
CCAGCAGGTTGTAGCCGCCAACGTTGGTCACATCCTTGCCGATAGCCGTCAGGGCAATGATGATCCGGGAGTTATCCGTAGACTTGGCCTTGTGGAGCCGTCCGGTTTCGGGGTCGATGTTCTCGGCCACATACTCCTGAACCTTCTTGTAGTAGTCCTCCACGCCGGGGACATTTCTGCCGGATCTTGCCAGGCCAATGGCCATCCATTCGCCACCGATGGAGCCAACGCTGGGCGTACCCAGAGCCTCCATGTAGTCGCCGGTGGTGATGTAGGGATTGCTGACCTTACCCATGGCCTTCAGCATGGCAAGCTTCGTCTCGGCGGCGGTCAGAACATCGTAGTTGTCAACCAGCTTCTTCTGCAGATCGGTCAGGGCGTCATAGGCTTTCCGGGCCGCCTGAATGTCCTTTTCGGAATCCAGGGTGACATTGGTCAGCTTCTTGATGAGGTCAATGACCTTCTGGGCATCTTCCTTATCCTCGGGGGTAGCCGTCAGCTGGGCGTAAGCCTTTTCCGCGTCCGTCAGCTTCTTGGTGTTGGTAACCAGACGCTTCTGGGCATCGGTCAGGCCGTCGTAGGCTTTCCGGGCCGCCTCAATGCTGGCCTTGCTCTTTTCGGTGACAGGCTCCTCGATCTTGTCAATGAGCTTGACCACCTCATCCGCTTTCAGCTGATTCCATTTCTGGGTGGCCTCCTGCAGAGTGTTGAAATTCTTTACCAATGCTTTCTGCTCCGCCGTCAGGGCGTTGTAGGCGTTCCAGGCGTTGCTGATGGCCGGGCCGCTGTTGGCGGTGACGGTGCCGATTTTGCTGATCAGGTTGTCCACATCCGTTGCCCCCGCCTGCATCAGCCGCTTGTACTCGGCCTCTGCCTTAGTAAGGGTAGCGAGATTGTTGGAACCGACCTTGTTCTTTTCAGCAGCAGTCAGCGCGTCATAAGCACTCCGGGCCGCATCGATTCTCTGCTTGCAAGCGTCCGTGTAGGTCACAGTACCGATCTTGTTGATCAGGTCAATGACCTTCTGGGCGGTGCTGGTGTCCTCGGCAGGAGCCATACCACCCTCTTCCTTGGTATAATCGTCAGTATAGTGCAAAATGATTACGTCACCCTGCTTTAGATGCTTTTTTGATACACCAACTTGAGGATGAGTCCCATTAACCGTGTACATCCATCCGGAGAATTTGCCGTTGTCAAACTGACCAAGGCCATTCACGGATTCAATATAATAACTGCTATATTTCTCCGTATATACTGCTTGAATCTTCAGATTTTTGCTCTGGGCAACCCGCTGAATAACGTCCCACACAGTTTCATCTGTATTGGCTTCAACACTCATCTCAGGTACCCAGGGTGTTAGGCCGCCCATCTTAAGTCCATGCGCACTGCCATTGTCGCCATGGTTTGTATCGCCCAGCACGGATACCTTTACCGTAATTACACTGGATTTCGGCTTTATGTGCAGAACGAAAGTCGTAGAAGAATCTCTGTACTGCGCCTTAATTGTCACATCTCCTGGCTCGGAGCTGTTAAAACCTGTAAATGTCACTTCGCTGATTGCAGGGGTAGTAACATCCCCATTACTCCAAGTAGCCGTAACAATTATTCCAGTCGCATCAAATTTTTCATCCGTCAAGTATTCTGTTTTGTACGTTCCAGAAACCGCAATGCTCTTTACATATGCTTCGGTCCGCTTCTTAGAGAAGCAGAGTTTATCCTTATCTGCCCCTAGAGGATCGTCGGTTCTATTCAGTTCTTTTGTGCTGACACCGGTAATTCCCGGCAATCCATTGGCAGTATTAAAATAGATAGCTCCACTCTCTGTTTCATGCGACTCGCAGCTTGTGTCTACATATTTTATAAAGCCAATACCTTTTTCAGCACCGCAGCTTTCCACATAATAGTTATTTTCAATCAAGTTGTACTTGTTGATGGAACACATATAGCCGATGATTCCACCAACATATTTACCGCTGGATTGAATCGTCCCGGTAAACTCGTTGTTTCTGATGATGCCGACACCATTGCCCCAGCACTGCGTAATGTACACGCCCTCTGCGCCAAGGATGCCGCCAACGTAGTTTGCACCGGAAACTGTTCCGGAAACCTTGCAATCAATAATTGTAACGCACGGAGAATTGGGCGCAGAGCCCGCATCGTATCCATTGCCCAGGATGCCACCTGCACTTCCGTTCGATTCCACTGTTCCAGTGAACGTACAATTTCTGATTTCGCATGGTCCCATGGACTGCCCCTTTGCACCAATCAGACCGCCAACCTTATTTTTTCCTTTCACGATCGCCGCACTGGTGCAGTTTTCTGCGTATCCATTGAAATCTCCCGCTAAAGAACCCGTAGGCCTATCGCCCATACCGTATCCGATAACAACGCCTTCCTCTACAGAGCAATTGCTGATTCGGACGATATTCGCCCCGGAGGCGTAGCCTCCCAAAAAGCCGGAGTTCTTTATAGATGTGCCTTTCAGAATATGGCAATTCACAATATTGATGGTTTCTGGGACATTGTTCGATGAATACTCTCCCAAAACGCCATAGTCTACCTCATAGCGGTCCACCAGGCCATATCCGTCAATCTCTGTCCCCTGGATGCTAAGATTCTGAACCGTCGCCTGTCTTACATAGTTAAACAGGGGCTTCCCGCCTGCCGGTATGGTAATAGTATACCCGTTACCATCCAGGATTCCAGAAAATGGAAGCATATTCTTTCCGTATAGTCCGTTATCACTTCCGTCTTTCGTCGTGCCGACCGGCTTCCAGCTGCCAGATATAGAAATATCGTTTGCCATCTGGAAGTACATTCCGGCAAAGCTTTGTCCTTTCGCAACGCGTTCACTCAGCGCCAAGAGGTCGGCTTCGGAAACAAGTACAAACGGATTTCCAACCGTACCGTCTCCTGTCCAAGGCGTATCCGACGCATCAACCACGATCTCCGCAAAATCAGAGTAAACTTTCTCGGAATTGACGCCGCTCTTCGTGTCGTAAAGCTCACAGAAATAGTACAGCGTTCCCGCCTTGTCCGTTGGCGGCAGATAGTAGTAGTTGGTTTCTCTCTCAATTGCCGTTGCTTTGTCTCTGTTTGCTTCGTTCGCTACGTACCACTGATATTTTGTTCCATACGATTTTTCACTTGTTTCAACGGTCAGCACCTTGGCCGCCTCGCCCAGCTTATACGCAGCGCTTTCCGGCTGCTTTGCAATTACCGGAGCCGGTACAGTCAAAGCTGTTACTCTATTGACCCTTATAATAGGCGCTTTGATCGTCTGCCCATTGCTGGTAATTGTACAATTGAAGATATATTTTGAAATTGTGAGCAGCGAGGTATCAACAACCAGCGTACTGCTATTGTCTCCAACGGCAGCCGCATTTGCCCCAGTACCTCTTGTCCATGCATATGTTGCATCCTCTTGCACATTTTCAACATGAATTGTGATCTTTAAATCGTCATACTGTGTAATCTGCGGTATCGAGTATACGTTCCTTTGCAGTACCGGCTCAAGACTTTCTCCGTTTAGCAAAACGGTATAATTCGAAAAGGCAATCGGCTTCTCAGGAGGGGCTTCTACAGAAAGCTTGAGCGTATAGACCTTTTCGGCAATTGTTGGGTCTTGAATGTCATTCGTGATCCGAATCTCAAAGATTTTTTCCGTCTCGTCCCCAGGGGTAAACGAAAACTTTGCCTCTGACTTTTCTGACGGATTCTCAGGCATTGTTCCCGCTTCGCTGATAGTAAGCTTGCTTTCTTGAATCAGCGAGGTAGTCAATCCGCCTCTGGCCAAGATCGTATATTCCGTTCCGCGAACAACCGTAGCCGAATACTCGGAGTCTCCTGTTTTCGTAATATCCATTCGGCTACTCGAACCGGATTCCGACGGGTATATCCACAGTCGCTTTAAATCATTGTAGAGTGAAAAAGAAACCTTGTATTCCTTTCCTTTACTCCCCACACGAATCACAAAATCGGAATACTCCAGTTTCTTGCCAACTCTTGCCCAGCTATTAAAGTAATCCGACAAAACCAGCTGGCCGGACACAGATTCTTCCGTCTTCTCGCCAAAGCAGTGGCTGCCGCCGTCATCATTGTTCCACGTTGTATAGGTTACATAAAAATTTTCTTTCAGACTTTCCGGCGCTGTAATTGTCAGCGTTGTAGTGATATATCCAGCCACAGCGCTTGTCGGCGCTATCAGCCGGTACGCACCGTTCCCATCCGAAACCAAGCTCAGCTGTTCTACCCCAATACTCGAGTCATTCTCAGTTCCGGAAAGCCGGAACTGGAATTCCGAAAGCTCCACAGGCTCACTTGCAGCAGTCACCGTGACCTTACACTGCGCTGTATGCTCCCCGTCAACCGACTTAACGGTAATGATCGTCTCTCCCTCACATAGGGCCGTCACCTTTCCATTCTCCACACTGGCGATCTTGCTGTCAGCGGAAGCCCAGGTCACTCCTTTTTCCGTAGCGTTCTCCGGCAGGATCCGCTCCTCAAGTGTAGTGCTTTCCCCAACTTCCAGCGTCACTTCGGTCTGCGTCAGAGCAATCCCTGTCACGCCAACCACTTCCCCCGTGACCGTTACACTGCACGTTGCGGAAAACCCTCCAGCCGTTGCTGTGATAATCGCCTTTCCCTCTGCTACGGGCGTTACAATGCCATCTTTTACAGTCGCAATTTTCTCGTCAGAAGAACTCCAAAGCACTGTCTGATCTGTTGCATTTTCCGGCAAAACCGTCGCGAGGAGTTCACCATTAGCTCCCTTTACCGTCAACTTCAATTCCGTCGGCGTTAAGGTAATTCCTGTAACATCTTCCACACCTCGCGCGGCGAGGAGCAATTCGTTACCGGTCGTAAAATCGATCTGGCTCCACTGCTTGCCGGTCCCGGAATAATTGACCTTTGCCAACGCGGTACAGCCTTGAAACGCATTGTCCTTGACCTCTGTCAACGAAGCAGGAAGCGTAATCTCTTTCAATGCTGCATCAGCGTTAAATGCAATCGTGGGAATACTGGTCACTCCATCTTGAACAGTTACTTTTTTCAAAGACGTGCAATTCTTAAAGCTGCCGTTTCCAATGCTGGTGACACTGGAGGGAATTGTGATTTCTTCAACACCGGTTCCCTCAAATGCAGCGCCGCCGACGGCTTCCGTTTTTTCGCCAAAGAGGACCGTTTTTAATTGCTTCATACCGCCAAACGCGCCATCACCAATTTTCTTCACCCCTGTCAAATCAACACTTTGCAGAGAGGAAGCTCCTTGGAACGCATGGTAGCTGATTATTTCAACATTTATAAACTGTACATTCGTCAAGCTCGAGCATCCTTGGAATGCTTTCGTCCCCATACTGGCAACCGCCGTAGACTCACTTCCGAGAGAAAGGCTCGTCAGTCCGCTGCATCCATCAAACGCATTCTGTCCAATCTCTGTAACAGAAGTAAGCGCCGCAGACGCAATGCCGCTGCAATTCTGGAATGCATAGCTTCCGATTTTAGAAACATTTTCCAGCGCGGCCTCCGCAAGCTTTGCATCGCCGCAGAATGCATAATCGCCGATTTGGGTAACATTTCCCAGCGCTGCCTCTGCAAGCTCTGAATCGCCGTAAAATGCATACGTTCCAATTTTCGTCACACTGCTCGGCAGCTCTACCTTGGTTAAATTACCGCACTGGCGAAATGCAGAGCTGCCAATGGCTGTGATCCCATCCGCAATGACAACGGTACGAATGCTGTCTTTAAACGCTTTCCACGGAAAATCTGTCCCGGAGAAATCGGATATACTGCCCGTTCCGCTGATCGTCAGCGCTCCGGTATCATTGTCATAGTGCCATGTTGCATCATTGCCGCACTTGCCGCTATATGGGTCAGTCTCATATTTCTTATATGTTCCGTCCTCGTCTAATACATAAACATTTTCTGCCGCGTAATTTAAGCGTTCCCACGCATCCTCCGGACCTTGAAAATAGATATCTTTACTTGCTATATTGGAATCCTGGATTTCCTCTACCGTGCCAGGAATTGTTAGCTCGTTTAGTTTAGTCGTAGTTTTAAACGCATCTTTTCCTATGCTTTTCAGTTCGCTCCCATCCGCAAACCGAATCTCAGTCAAGGTAGTAAGCGCCAAAAAAGAATTATTGCCGATTCTGGTTATGTCTTTGCCTATTTCAACCGTAGTCGCCTTATTACGCCTTACACCTGTCCCCCAAGGCACTTTCGCAGCAATTTTAAAGTCTTCAATATCGCCGCTGCCGTCAATTTTTAGAGTAGTACCATCGAGAAACCACTTTGCATCATCACCGCAGGTTCCCCAAACCTCAACTTCGCAGGAATTTGAGCTTACCCCGCTCTCCGTTTTCGCGTAAATTTTTGCTGTGCCCATTGAAACCGGCGTTATCACACCGTCTTGGACTGTTGCAACTTTAGCATCAGAGCTTTCCCATGTGATCGTTTCCGTAGCGTTTTCCGGCAAAACGGTAACTTCGAGGGAAAAACTGTCTTCACCGACCGTCATGGTCAGCCGCTCCGGCAAAATCGTTATGCTCGTTACATCTTCAGCAGCATCTAAAGATTCAGCAGAATTTTCTTCTTCGGCAGAATACACCTCTACCTGGGAAGATTCCTCTGTTTCCGCATTCTCAGAGAGATCTTCATTTTTCTCTGCGGGGTTCTCGGAGGGAACCTCCAAATCCTCCCCCTGCGGCTCCGTAGGGCCTTCCGTCTCGTCGTTCTGTTCTAAATTCTCTGTGCTTTCAAAATTCTCGGATACCTCCTGGCCGGTTTCTCCATTTCCGCCAGCCTCCTCCGCAGCAAAGCTCCCCACAGGAATCATAGAAACTACCAGAACGAACGAAAGGAACAACGCTACGATCCGTTTCATGTAAAGTCCCATTTTTACCCTCCACATATAAAAAGGCGGTGGGGTACACTGTGTACCCCACCGCCTTAGCCTAGTTACCTATCGTCAGTTTTATGCAGCTTCGTAATGGACATCGTAAATCACATAGTAGCTATAGTCAAATACGATCTCCATACCGTCAGTGATGGAATAGTACGTACCATAGTGCTCAAGGGGAACATACTCACCGTCAGCATTCTTGACAGCAATCTGCCAGCCGTAGCCAACATAGCGGTCGTAAGATACACCGTCAACGGTCTTCGCGTTTTCTGTTACAGAAACCGTACCCATATAGTTCTTGGGGCCTGTCACATCGTGGATATAGCCGCCAGGGATCCAAGTCCCATCGGGGCCGGTGTAGCTATCCCATCCGCCAGCGCCGCTAAACCCGCTAAGCTCCAGGGAGCACAGGATTGCGTCAAGAATATTGGCATCGGTAGACAAATCGCTGGGGGCTTTGTATACACCCGTTCTGTAGTTGTCATACATTGCCGCGATTGTTGCACCGTCCACAGGCATAACTGTATAGTCATCAATCAAAGATTCTGCCGGGTCTCCGCCAACATACGCCTGGGCAATCTTATTGCCATTGTCGTCCATGCCGCCCATCGTAAACTTGTCATGGGTCACATAGACAGTTACGACTGCCTCGTCCGTGCCGTCTGCCATCGCGGGAACCGCAAAGCAGACAACCATCGCCAGTACCAACAGCAGGGACAGTGCTTTTCTCATGTGCTTCATAACTTTTTTCCATCCTTTCAGATTTTTATTTATGCTCACGATATTTCTATCGGTAGCACCAAAGTGATGTAGATTGTTCTTTTATCCAGCGCTCCATATCATGTGGGGCAATCGAAGGAGGTTACACACCCAGAAAGACACGCTCATATCATCGCACATTCAGTTCTAACCATGTTGCCGGAATCAGATCAATCTATATATGCCTCCGGGTCACGTCCCGGTTGACACCCATTTTTCCTCGCCAGGAACTCCAACTTCTGTTCCCGCCTCGGCTTATGGCATCCCTTCGGCAGCGGAAGCTTGGCCTCGGTCAATGCAATAGACCAGCAGACAAACCGCCCCGCAATATACCGCCCACCCTCAACCTCATAGGAATAGGGGGAGTGGCCCAGCGCCTCGGCGCAGGTACGAAGGTACTCCAGTATCTCATCGTCGCTCATCTTATCCCCGTGGGCTTCTCCCCACCGGGCATCCCGCTCTAAGCGGGCCTGTTTTTCGGCCTGAGCGACAGCGGCCTTTTCTTGATTCACAGCCCGGATGGCTTCCCGCTTTTGTGCCTGACGTTCGTCGAATACACGGGACTGCTCTTTCATGGTTTTGCGGTAGATGCGTCTGCCCTTATCGCTGACCTTATGTGTTGGGTAGGGCAGCCCAGCAACATCTACCGCTCTGGACCATCCGCCGAACCGCTCCCCAATCATCGCACCCCCGAATACCTCTCTGGGGTAGGGCGTATGCCCAAGCTCCTGGGCGCACTGCTGGAGATAGGCAATCAGCTGTTCGTCTGTGTCGTCCCGGTGTGCAGCCACGAACTCGGCGTCCTTGCGCCGCATGGCGGCGTTGGTCATTGTCTCCAGCTGCTGCTGTTTCCACCGTTGTGGATCAAAACGATGAGGCTTGTCTTTGTTACTCACACCGTGTCCCTCCATTATCAGGCGCAATGCCTCTACATTGGTGGGATCTCACGGTTTCTTTCGCGTCCAAAGATCAGTCCATGGTTTTGTAGGTCTCCTGGCTCTGTGCAGCACTGCCGCCTTCTCACTTTTCAGCAATGGCATTTTGGCAGTACCCTTGGCACATTACAGTAGCGCGTCTGCGCCGGACTTCCACCGGCTTCCCTTGTTCAGCCTGCTCTCCACAGGCCACAAAACCGATATGCAGTTTTCAGGCAAAAGAAAAAGCCACACAGGCAGACTTCTGCCAGTGTGACCGTATGTTTTCACATCCTGCCTTCCTTCACCCCATCTCAGGGATGCGCTCCGGGTTCTCACATGGTCGGTATTCTGGCTCTGCGCATCTCAGAGGCGAAAGCCTTCTTCGTCTGTATCCAGCCTTCTCAGGTTTCCCCAATGACCGGACCTCTCCGCTAAGGATACAGGCATCTGCGCTTACAGCTACGGGTATAGCCCGGATTCCCACCGGTTCCCTAATCTCCACGCCTGGACCACTCGAACCGTCCAAAGCATGGGACACCATGCAGCATTTACTTGTTAAAAAACGAATTTCTGTGCCATACTACATATGGAAACAGAAAACCGGGAAGCCGGAATCGATTTCGTCAAGGAAAACCCTTGACGAAAGCATTCCGATTCACATAAGCTCCCATTCGTACAAACTTATTATATCATAAGTTCTTTACTTGTCAATCCGCAATGCTGAAAATTGCCGGGTTTTGTAATAAAACAACAATTGTTTTCTGTATTGGCCAGAAAGCTTGCTCTCTTTTTATGCAGAAAAGCAACGGGAGGACAGCAAGTTTTCTGCTTTAACCGTCAAAATCGTGGTCACAGGAGGAATTGCCGATGCCCAGGCGAGGAGAGAATATCTACAAACGCAAGGATGGACGCTGGGAGGGCCGCTATATCGTAGACCGCAGGCCGGATGGGCGGGCAATCTATCACTCGATTTACGGCCCGACCTATGGGGAGGTGCGGCAAAAACTGAAAACCCAACAAGAGGCACACCACAAAAGACAGCTCCGCGGCTGTACCATGACGGTCAAAGAGCTTTTCACCCACTGGCAGGAGGAGAACCGTCATGTCAAGCCCACCACCCGGGAACGGTATCGGATATTGATTGAAAAGCATATCCAACCGGAGTTGGGGGCATACCGGGTATGCGACCTGACTGATGAGCTGCTGAAACTGTTTGTGGAAAAGAAACTAAAATCCGGCAGACTGGACGGAAAAGGCGGGTTATCGCCCAAGACCGTCAACGATATTTGTGTTCTGGTCAAATCGGCACTGAAACTGGCGAAACGGAAATACCATTACCGTGGGGACGAGGAGTTCCACAGCCCTGCGGTGAAGCAAAAGCAGATTGACGTTCTTTCCGAATGGGAAAGCCAGCGTATTTCAGCGGCAGTGATGCAGAATCCTAATTTAGAAAACCTTTCCTATCTTTTGTGTCTGGATACCGGCATCCGGCTGGGAGAGGTCTGCGCCCTTCGCTGGTCTGATATAGATTTTCACAGCGGCCTGCTGCATATCCGGCGCACGGCCTACCGCATCAATTACGGAGGGCGCACGGAACTGGTCCTTCAAACGCCCAAAAGTGAATGCTCCCTTCGGGATTTGCCCCTGACGGCAAAAATGCTTTCTCTGCTTCGTCCGCTGCGCACGAAACCAGAAAACTATATTTTGACCGGCAGCAGTAAACCAATGGAACCCCGAACACTGCAATACCGTTTCCAACGGTTCCAGGTTACCTTGAATATTTCGATCCGGAATTATCATGTGCTTCGCCATTCCTTTGCCACACGCTGCATTGAACGGGGAATGGATGCAAAAACCCTTTCGGAAATTCTGGGCCATGCAAACGTCAAAACCACGCTGCAAATGTACACCCATCCATCTATGCAGGCCAAACGCCGTCTGCTGGAGGCTGCCAGTGCCATGTCCGGCATAGCCTAAAAAGCACATTCGCCGTCACTACTTTGGTCAGGAACAAGAAAAGGGCCGATTTCCCAAGAGAAATCAGCCGTTCTTTCGTCAAGGGGATTCCTTGACGAAAGCTTTTTTGCTTTTTTATTATACCATCGATTCGCAAAAACCCCTGTCGAACGGTGTCGAATACCGAAAATATTTGTTTCTAAATCTATTGTGCTTACTATAAATATTATAGATTCTGTGCTTTCAATTCTATTATGGGTATACTGACTAAAAGAATGATTACTAATTCCAAAAGGACGGAATACTATGGATTTGAAAGCAATCGGACGACGAATCAAAATAGCCCGTGAGCAAAAGGGCCTGACGCAGGAAGCATTGGCGGAGCTGGTGGATTTAACGCCCATGCACATCAGCGTCATCGAACGAGG
>OLHA01001800.1_pt1 | contig 10961 bp, 13 predicted proteins | sample 1605961 | NCBI WGS metagenome assembly OLHA01 (sample SAMN03283288) | human gut metagenome | biome: human-associated habitat; material: feces | host: Homo sapiens | place: Peru | collected 2012
TTATTTGCTAATATGTTATATATGGCATTAGAGAATTATGATGACGGATATGATATTGGATACAATGACGCTATAGAGGATATGGAAGGAGGTGAATTTGATGTGGAAGTTTAGACCAATAGGAAAATACTATGAGCTATTAGTCGATGACGATAGCATCTATCTATGCCGCAAACAGGACACTATCATTCAAGCCGTAATTGAGGATTTATGCAATAAACATAATACTGAGATGGCTAAATATGAAAATCTGGACGTTGAGATTGTAAGCTGCGATGAAGCATACTTGAATGGGCTTGAAGACGGCAAAGAAGAGGCAGCTCAAGAACGATATGACGAAGGCTATCAGCTAGGCAAGACCGATGGATATAGAGAAGGATATAGGCGTGGATTAGCTGATGCTTTAGGTAAAGAGGAAATAATATAAATTTATGGGGAACATGGTAGACATAATAATCTATCCAATGTTCCCCATAAATTTATATTAGCCACCAACAGCTTCTTTCATTACAATCTTGAACGTCTGGTCGCCTGTATTCTTAACCTGTTTAGCCTCAGTAGTATATCCTTCTCTAGTAGCTGTAACAGTATATGTATCGCCAATACCCTTTAGTAAGAATTGCTTGATATTGCCACTAACTGGGTCAACTACCTCACCATCAACATCAGTCACAGTGATAATAGCATCCTTTGGCGTTACATCAACAGTAAGTAAAAAGCCCTCTTGTAGAGTAACAGCGCCTTTAACTACCTTGAAAAAACGTCCATCAAGACCAACGCCACAATTACCACGACCAATAATAGGCGCACCAATTTCTTCGCCTTCCGAATTATGTAGAGTGATATAACCAGCGCCGCCAACTTTAACCACGGTAAATAATGCGCCATCCCAGAGCTGACCGCAAGTAGATACTGCTTTACTTCTATCAACAGTTGTTGCATTTGCATCACAAATCACCCCGTTAATAATCTTGAGCGTATTTTTATCTAGCTTAATTCCTCCGCACCAATTAGCCATATTTCATTCCCCTCTCTATTATGCTTTAGCTACCCATGCTAATGCGCCATTTACAATGCCTAACACCTTGTCATTATCATCAGCCGTAAATGCTGGTAGGATAGCGTCAACATATGCCTTGTCAACTGCGTCATTTGGTTCGGTTGCTTCAGCAGTTAGCTTGAGCTTACCCACCATAGTGCCACCTGATTTAAGGATTGCACTAGCTTGGATTGCGCCTGTTTTGCCATCTACATATTCTTTAGTAGTAGCATGATTCACTGATGTTGGCGCACCTACGCTAACAGGCACATAGGTAGCCTGTGTATCAGCCTTAACGAATGCCGCAGTCCCATCATTTGAGCCGGTTAATCTAGGCGCATTTGTACCGGTTGCCTCAATAGTCGAGCCAATATATAATGGAGCTGGACCATCTGTGCTGATTCTATGAGCATTGACAATGCCGTGCTCATTCATGTTCAAATCGCTGTCAATCTTGCCATCATCGCCTAGTAAGCTATGTTCATCTACATATGCCTTGGTTGCGGCATCTTGGTCGGCTGTTGGATTAAGCAAGTCAGTGATTTTATGGTTGTTCAAGCTGACCTCTGATTCAATAGCCATGCCGCTATCTGTGTTGCTGATGGACTTAACGCCCATGATATTATTACCGTTCATGTATAGGTTGCCGCTCATTGGCACTGTGCCATCTGACTTGAAATCACCAGTTGCGCCATCTCCGCCCGCACCTTTTACATTAAGCACTGGTCTACCCTGTGCATCCTTAGTATAATTAAATTGGTCTGAATTTAATAGATAACCACCATCTGCGGCTCTAATTGTTGCCATATATTATCACATCCTATTTAGATTAAAATTTATCCTCTATGACCCAATGTGATCCATAGAGGATGTCGTAGTCCCACAAATTGATGTCACTTTCTTCAGGCATCTATTTTTCAATATATTGAGGCAAGATTGGTTGATTGTTTAATGTAATAATCTTATTGTCTTTTGCTAATACTTTCATAACCTAATCTACCACCTTTCTCACATTTGCGCTCTTCCTGTAATTCGATACCAATAATCACCAGTCGATTGACCAGTTGGCTGAACGCCACTTGTTGAGATACTAGTACCAGCGCTGGGTATATCAATCGTCACGTTTCCTATTTTACCATTCACGCTCGTGACGGGATAAGGAGGCGGGTTAGTAGCGCTATATTGCTTTACATTATCGACGTTGCCGAGTCCCACAAGCTCTTTTGTCAGCTCTACCAACTCTGCGTTTTCTGTTTCCGCAGCGTTGATTCCACCTGTACCATCGCCCTCAAGCACGCCTTTAACCTTGATTTGGTCCTGCTTGCCGTCTACGTCCTGCTTGCGCGGTACCGACAGGTCATTGTCATATAGTGAGAGATTTTTCAAATAATCATCTCCTTACGTATTAAAATGTATAAAAGGTTTCTTTCATTTCATCGATTCTGCCATAGCTGCTTATTACCGACAGATACGCGTCTTCGCCCACATTGGACGCATTTCGTGTCAGCACTTCTCCATCCGCAGTTTTAAGCATGGTGCATTCTGCGCCTTCCGCCCACACTCTTGTGACAGGTATTTGCTTGCTTCCCCAAAATGCCTCATTCTCTTCGAACGAGAAATCAAATGGATATTTCGAGATTGGGAATAAACCATTCAGGCTGTATTCTACAAATACAATCATCGAATCGATATTTTCATGTTCCAAAACGATTGCCTCCTTTACAGCACCGTGTCTGACACCTTCGCCCCGGCTGTGACATCCGGCAGAAGCTCGCCTGTGACTTCCAGCGCCGTATATCCCGGATAGGTCTTCAGCTCACCGAGCTGCAAATACTCTATAATAGGCGTTTTCAGCTGATACCATACGATTACCGGCGTTCCTGCGGTAGCCATTTCTTGTAGCCATGTCTTAAATTCTGTCGGAGTCGGCTTTGCCGGGTAAACGAGTCTTAAATTCTTGCCAGTTAAGCAGAAGCCATTTTGCGTACCGTTTGCGCCGGCATACCATATCTGGTTTCGCGTCATTCCGTAAAACGCATTGCTTTTGCACGTGTATGCGTTATCATCATCATCTTGCGCGGCATTCGGTACTGTAGCATATAATTGATCAAATACGGTTGACCAGCTCAGATCTGTAAGATTCACTTCAGCGACGTTCCGCGTGACTTCCCACTTGCCGGAGCCGAGATACTTTGCCGTATCTCTAACGCCAATCTCGGGGACTTCTCTCAGCTGGATGGTCGTCGGAACGCCAGATTCAAAATCGGCAATGCTCATTGTTTCGGTTTCGGGGGTCGCCGCACGCACCCAAAGCGTGACAGACGTACCCGCTGCATTCTGAGCTTTCAGGTAATTCGTCCATGCGCTCACGCTTGCGTAGTCGGTACTCGGTACAAGGAAACATACCAGTGACGGATATCCAGGGCTGTTGGTATACACGCCGTATCCGGTATCTGGCATGGGTCGCGGTGATACTCCCACCGTGTAGCTTTCATTTGGGTAGCAATTATATCGGTCGCACCATCGGTACAAATTCCAGTTGTATTCTCCGATTGCTGACGACCAAACGAAATACATCCGTCCGACCGTGTTCCCATCTGCGTCCACATAAGGGGCGCTAGATGCACTCCAGTTTTCCGTTCCGGTCAGCTGCACGATTTTCACATTGCGCGTGATCGTGACCGTCCCGTCGTTGTTTACAACATAGGTATCCTCAACATCCGAACCGGGGATTTTACGCAATGCGTTTGATCTTACGATGGTGCTGCTCTTGGTCCCGCCCGCGTTCTTGCTCGTAAGCCCGCATTCGGAGGGAATCAACTGCTGAAAATTTGTCGGCGTTGGCGCAAGCACCTCCCACGGGACATACACGCTGGTATCCGTTCCCTGCGGTACGACCATGATGTTATACACCCTGATCCGTGAGCTGTTGAGCGTAAACATCAAAAAATAGATGGGATACTGCGTTGTCGAGTTAAAAGAATAATGCCCCGACGCTGTGTAAGAAAATTCCGTTCCCCAATGCTCACTCCCGTTTTTGCTTTGTATTACGACCGCTGTAAATGCCGCAGTGGATTGGTCATCCAGCACCTCTACATCAAATGCAATGGTATATGCTCCGGGTGGTATTTTGTTTCCGGGGAACTCAGCAATTCTGCCGTTATTTTGATTTGCAGTACCGGGTGTTGTCCAGCTATTTCCTTGTGCCTCCGCAGATCGTCTATAATCTGTAATTAAGATATCTCCGGTTGCATTGCCTGCACTAATGGTTCCTAATGGACAAAATAAATTTACACTAAATGATTCGTTATATCCGCTTACTTTTCCTGCTAAATTTACATCCAAAAAATCGTTGTACGTCCCGTCCCACGCGCACGGAGCCGCCTTCGTGACCGGGCTCCACCCAGCCACGAGTTGCGTTCCCTTATAGAGCTTTGCGGGCTTGTAGTCTCCGCGCACGAAGACAGCGTTTTTGCTTCCGCGTTTCAGCATCTTTTCACCTCACGCATCCGGATACACGCCGTACCACTTGCCTTCGTCCAGCGTCCCCGCCGCGCTCGCCGCCTCGTATTGCGTTTGCGTCAGCGGCACAATGTTGATCATGTTTTCGTCTTTATATAAAACAACGACCTTATTTCCAGACGTTACAACCTTTCCTTCCGAAACGTATGCCTCCATATGTTTCCCCTTTCTTTGCCCTCTTGAGGTATAGGAGTATCATTCCTATACCTCAAGGAGAAGCCTTTTGTGTTATCCAATAATAACGACACGATACGTGCCAGCTGTTAAAGTACCAGCATTTTCAGTATCGTTGATTCCAATTGTTATATTGCCATTAGTAGCGACACTAACATCTGTTAGAACCATACCACCAGTTGCAACTTCATATACCTGTACGGCGATAGGACTAGAAACACCATGAGTAGCAGCCGCAATAGCCCAAGAGAATGCGCCGCCAGCAGCTGTAATAGCGCCATTGGTTGCAGTATATTTCTTGAGGATAGTTGGAACATCCTGCCATACAGGTGCGCCAGTGCCATTTGATACTAGCTGCTGTCCCTTAGTGCCAGCTGTAGTAGGCGCATAGAAGCTAGGAGTCTTGGTTGCTGTGCCATTAAGCGTGATAGTGTTGGCAGTAGCGCCAGTGTCAATACCAGCCAGCTTAGTAAACTGAGCACTAGACATTGCGCCGTTTGCCGTGCCAGATGCAAGCGCCATAGCGATACCAGCCGCGCCAACAGATAGACCATTAGCCGCAACGACCTTTGCTGAGATAGCATTAGCCTCACTAATATCAATACCATTACCGGGTGTATATACATCTACTAAGCTCTGAACATCTAGGTAGATATGACTCTCTGTGCCAGTTCCGGTTGCAGTATCATGGGTATTGATAACAAAGTCAATGTATTTGGTACCTTCAGGTAGCTTAGATGGGTCGGCTGTACCAGTAGAGGTCTTGATTTCGGCGCTCTTTACTAGATAGTCCTTGGGGATGTTGATAACCTCACCAGCCTTGACTCCATCTTTCTCAAGCTGATAAGACGCTAAATAACCTGATGTGGCTGTGGCTAGCTTTTTGATTGTATACTCTGGAACGGTTATTTCTGGGATAGTGACCATAAGTCCATTCTCAGATAGAGTGGCCGCATTACCAACCGTTGCATCTAGCTTGATGCCGACAGTAGGTTCAGTTGCCGTACCACCAATTTCAATGCCACCATTAGCAGTAGCACCAACAGATGCTACCTTCTCATTGGCTAGAGCCTCAGCCGCAGCCGCATCAGCAGATGCTTGAGTAGCTAGAGCCTTAACCCCATATACCGTAGCCTTATCGCTAGTGTCGCCGTCAACACCTAGAACAGCCGCAGCAGAGCCAGCAGGGTCAGCGCCAATACCAGCGGCAGTAATTGTCTTAGCCTCAACCTTGGTAATGTGACCAGCCGCATCAACCGTGATAGCAGGGACAGAATTAGCCGCACCTGTAGTACCAGCTGTAACGCCGCTTAGGCTATGCCCAATATTGATTTGCTTGCCATCAGAGCCGACATCGACCCACTTGTTGCCAGATGCCACAGCAAATGTATCTGTCTTAGCACTAGCAGCAATGGTCGTATCAGCCGCAGCACCTGTCACAGCTGTAGTAGCCGTGCTTTGCTTCTTAACACTGATATTAGACCATGCGTTCTGGTTGACCTCGCCACCACCAGCTACAGCATTCTTAACAGCTGTATCAAGAGCGTTAAGCGCGTCCTCAAGGCTCATATTCGCGCTGACATATCCGTCCTCAACAGGTGTATAATCAGCAAGCGTGATGTCGATAACCTTGGTAGTAGTAACCGTACCGTCCTTGGCTAGACCAGTAATGACAGCGCCAGTGCTGGAATCTTGATTATATACCACACCAATTGGTGCCCACGTAGTGCCATCATAGCGATAGATATATTTATCGCCACTGTTATAGTAAATCTGACCTTCCTTTGCGCTAGTTGGCGCAGTGCTAAGAACTTGGATTACAGCATTCTGTAATTCATTCTTTACCAAATCGATATTGCTTAAAAACTTTGCCATAATTATATTTCCTCCTAATATTACATCAATTTAAATATGCTTTCCCTGAGAATGCCGAAGTGAATGAACACTTGATATTGTTTAAGTCTATATACTCCACATCGCCATATATAACATTGCCACCCGAATCAACAATAGATACAGATGGATATTTATTCATATCATGCTTAATATTCCATACACTAGTAGCCGTTGCTTGTGTAAACTCGAACGACTTGTCGTCACCGCCACTACCAATATATCTCAGTGTCTTGTCGGGTTGTATCATATAGAGGTCGGCTGATGCAGTGGTAAGCACTACAATTTTTTGTCCATAGTAATATACAGTATTTGAAGAACCGGGTGATTCCGCCGTTGCAGCTGCCGCCAATGCCTTGTCATAATCATCAAAATATGCATTGTATTCAACAGGCAATGCCGCAGTCATAGCAAGGGGAACACTAAAATTTAATTTAGGTAACGATTCAATGGCCATATAATGCGCCAACCTCCTTTCTTAAATAGTGACGGTATATTTATTAGCTGTATCATTTGGCTTTGCATAGTCAAGCCGATACATCTTATAGTTGATAGCGGTATAATTATTCGCGCCTGTCACAGTCATCTCACTCTTAGTAAAAGCAGATGTAATATCAGCATTCAATCCATTTACGTCCTTGATAGATGTAACGTCGCGCAATGTAGCTGGATATAGAATCAGCACAGCTTCTGCTCCAACAGGGATGTTGACGGTGAATGTATTGCCGTTCGCTAGAGACCTGCCGCTTTTCTGCTGTAACGCCCTAACTACTGTATTGTCCACATCTACTGATTTATCAGCTAGAGTACCATAGAAGCTATTGCGATATCCTGTAATAGCTCCACTTTGAGCCGTCTTACTACCACCATTGATTTTACCAGCTTCATATTGTGCGCCTAGTGCCGTAACAGGAGTTGCGCCATCACTATATGTCGCCTTGATGGTGATTCTATAATTTGAGCCATCTGGCACAGTATATTGAGCAAATGAGCCAGTCTGAGTTGCCTTTGTCTCAGTAGTCACATTGTTTGTCGCTTGCCATTCTGTAACCGATACACCTGTTGGGGTTGGACCGTATTCATATTTACCCGCATTGAATGAACCGCTATAAGCTGGTGTAACAACTGTGCCAACCTCATACGCTCTAGCAGTAGAGCTAGAGATACCAACACTTGGCTGAGTAATTGTTGGATTCTTATCCTCACTATAAGCATCAAGCAACAGACCTTTTAAGCTCTTACCTTCAGATGGAATGGTGATCTTACCACCACTTGGCTTATATTTACCAAATTGCTCGGTAAATACCATATTACTATCAAACATGACCTTTTCAGCTAGGATAGTATCAATCTCAGTTGCTGCCTTTACCCACAACTTGCCATCTTTGTCCACGCCAACAGGCACAGTCTGCTCGGCTGTTTTATCGTCAGGCTGAACGCCGCCAAGCTGTGTACTAGATGCAACAGGCAGTTCATATGCCTCTGGGATATCAATCACGACAACGCCAGTCTGCCCATTTACAGATTGAACGGGTGCGGCATTTTTAGCTTGCTCAGCATTGACATATCCAGCATCATTATCTAGTTGTCCCACCTTAGTTGGGATATCTGTTGTTTTAGCATATCCATCAAGCGCGACATTTGTAATATATCCACTATCATTATCTAGTTCAGATGTCTTACTTGGGATGACCGTGCTATCAGGCAATGCACCTACTGATTTAGCATCAAGCGTCACATCGCCCGTCTTACCGTTTACCGACTTGACAAGAATATCAGCCTCTGTAATAAAGCCACTATCATTATCTAATTCGCTTGTCTTTGTGGGGATTGTTGGCTTATTGGTCAAGCTGTTATAATCCCCATCAAATGAACTAGTGCCCGCTCCAATGTTGGTTCGAGCCTGTTGTTTCTGAGCGTCTGTTAGCGTCTGTTCCGTTGTCTTGACGGCATTGGTCACAACATCGCCTGTTGCGCCATCTACTGATTTAACAGGTACATCATTAGCCGTGATATATCCACTGTCATTATTGAGCTGGCTTGTCTTAGTAGGAATATCAGCCGTCTTAGCGTAGCCGTCTAGGGCTGATTCATTGATAAATTTACTATCATTTTCTAGTTGGCTTACTTTGGTAGGTAATTCTGCCTTTGTTGCATAATTATCTAACGCTTCATTAGTAATGTATCCTGAATCGTTAGATAAGTCGCTCGTCTTAGTTGGCACGACAATGTTGACCGTCTTATCAACAATAGGCTGTTCGACCCCATTGACCTCAATCTTGTCAATCTTGCTTTCAGTGCCAGTTTGAACTTCTGCCCAATATGCCTTTTTGCCATCATTACTTAGATATTTTCCAGATGTGTCGGCATTTACCTCTGGCAGTGTTCCTTCGGGTAGCGGGATATCGCTCTCTTTATATTGATGTGTTGTAACGTCCCAAATTAGCCAATATCCATTCTCACCGGGTTTAGGTGGATTATTATTTATCTCTGTGATATTTTGTTCAATCTGATAAAATTCGCTAGGAATTGGGTCATAAGTAGATGCTGGCTCAATGCTGTATTTTACCCAGCAATCAAATGTATCGCTGTGATATACTTTATCACCACTTATACCCCTAAGCTGCATGATATATTTGCCAGTAAATGGCAACATATCTTTAGTTAATACAGCTGTACACGTATTACTAATTCTAGTGAGGTTAATAATATTATACAACTGCTCACCGCTACAGCATTTCTCAGGATATTTCACATCTAGCTTATATACCCACGATTCGTCGGTGTCTACAGTGATAGTGATAACATCTACGCCACTATTTTTCTCAAATGCAAGAAATTTATTATCTTGCACTATTTTAGTTCCAGTTAATGTTATATTCACCTCTACCAACTCCTTTCGTTATTTAATTGTATTCGCTTGATTCTTCATTCTTCTTAGCGAAAATACGCTTAAATGCTAGACAAGCCAATTCTGCTCCAAATGCGCCTCCTGCATATATCAGCACATCACTAAGGTCACATCCTATTGTTGCGCCCCATCTAAGCACCGCATATGTCTTTAAGCAAGCCGCCCATATAAACGCTATAGTTAAAAGCCGGAGACAGTATATTACTATCGTCCGGCTCATCTCAGATTTAGCCCATTTCCGCTTATTTCTAAGATTTATCATAAACTATCATCCCTTATTAGCCAATTTGTCCATAAGAGCTTTGTTATATTTATATGTATCTAGCCAAGCAATGGTATTATCGTCAAATCCAAAGCGCGACTTTACCTTTGCTTTATTTGCCTCATGTTTCTCATCAACCTGTTCGGCTTTAGCCCCATCGTTAAGCACCATTACAGTATGCCGCGCCTCATTAACTATCACATCGCCGCGCTTGAGATAATCGCTAGATGTTAGATATTTCTTATCTGTAAGCATCTCAAATTTGCCCGTCTTAGCCCATTGCTGCCGCATCTGGAATGTAGCAGGCGCATTACCCTGTGTATATGCCACATCCATATCGACACCAGCCGCTTCAGCACATACCGCCATGAAGGCGCTACAGTCTGTCTCACATGGTGTCTTGATTGCGCCTAGATTCCAACCGGCTTTCTTTGCTTCGGCTCTAAGCGTGTTTCTCTGATATTGGTCATAACCAATGTTCTTATTAGCTACACCAGCTTCACACGCCTTAGCCATCTTTTCAGCCGTCTTTGGGTCTTTAGCCCTGATAACCAATGTCCATCCATTGCTATACCAGTTTGATTTATTTAGCTCACGACCGGATTGATTACCGGCTTGACCTCCATAAATCTTACCATTTTCATCAATGCTGGCTTGACCAATATATACAGCCATTACTTAGTCTCCTTTTTTACGTTGACATTCTTAGTTAGATTTGTAAGCTGATCAATCATCTCACCAAGGGCTATAACATCCATTGGGTACTGTACATATTCTGCGCTTGTCTGAACCATAGCCATGACCCATTCTTTACGGGTCGCACCATCCTCAAATTTCTTTTCAGCCTGTTCCATCAGCTTCATAACTAGGTCAAGCAATCCAGCCCAATTCTTTTCCTGAGTTGCCTCCTTGACATACTGTACTAGCTTTACCGCAAGAGGAATACAAGTGGCTAGACCACTAAGAACCGCCACGATGACGGAGATAACCTGTTCCGTACTCATATCAATTTCCTTTCTATCTCATCATATTGATAATATGGGATAGGGCGAGATTACTCCCGCCCATCCGCTGTGTGCTAATTATTCCTGTGGAATTTCAACCTCTAGGTCTTTTAGGATTTCCTCGACTTGCTTCCTAAGAAGCGCGGGAACCTGATT
>OLHA01001810.1_pt1 | contig 10927 bp, 10 predicted proteins | sample 1605961 | NCBI WGS metagenome assembly OLHA01 (sample SAMN03283288) | human gut metagenome | biome: human-associated habitat; material: feces | host: Homo sapiens | place: Peru | collected 2012
AAATCAGAGATTTTTGCCAGCAGTACATTGTGGTATGACTGCCACCGGCAGTCATAGTAATTTTGATTCGCTGCGCGGAGCACCACCCTTTACACAAGGGAGCCGGGGTGCTCCCGCACCAATACGCTTTTCGATAATTCTCAAAGAGTCGGAATTAACCTCATCTGCCCGCCGGGGCACACGTCTTATTTCTCCTTCCCGGCGGGAAGGGACTTGGAGGACATCGTCGTATAGGCCTTCCGGGCGGCGGTAATAAGCCCCTGGAATTCCTCGGACAGCAGATGCCGCATGTCCGCGTCGCCGGACAGGGTCTTTGCGTAGGTCAGGATATTCTTCGGCTGGAACACATCCGAGGCGTGCTCTGCCGTGCCGGTGGAGAGCAGGGCGTACATTTCCTCCACCAGCTGATTCCGCTCCTGATTGGTCATGCTGGCAAACCAATTCTTAATGGTGGCGTCCATAAACTGAGAAGAGCCTGTAATTCCCTCCACATGCACGAAGTCCGGCCCCACCACCTCCCAGGAATAGGGGTCATGCTGCATAATCCCCACGCTGGAGCTGCGCAGAACCTGGTAGGGCTCCTCGTGCTCCAGAAGCATTCCGATCACCGAGGACTGGGGCACAAAGGTGTGGATTCTGGGCACCACCTCCAGATAGCCGGGATCGCCCATCATGTACTTGGTAAAGCCCGGGCCGTCGTTGTTATAGACCTCCAGAATCCTGGCACGAACCTGGGGCGAGCACCGGGCGGCGGCAAATACCGCCAGATTTCCCCCCTTGGAATGTCCCGCCACCCGTATGGGTGCCTCGGCACTCTGCGCCGCCCGGCGGATGTACTCCTGCGCCAGCCGCTGGGCGGGAATGGACTGCTGGAAGGTCATATTGAAGTCCTCCTTCCAGCCAACCAGGGAATTGTCCGTGCCCCGGTAGACCACGAACATGGTGCCGTCGTCCAGCAGGAAGGTCATGGCCGCGAACTGGGTCTCCTGTTCCGGAAGGAACCGGTTTTCATACATGCAGAGCCGGGTCTGGCCAAAGCGGGTGGTGGCCGCGGCGGCATGAAGCAGGTCCATATCCTTTTTCACCCGCACCCGGTTTTCCGGATTCTCAAGGGTAAAGAACTCCGCCGCGCACTCCCCCAGAGTCATCGCCTGGCTCGGTTCCGCCTTCGCCTTGTCCCCATAGAATACATAGGCCAGGGTAGAAAAAATCAGAGCGTCTACCGGATTGGGTCGAACCTGGGAAAAGGTCAGGTCGCCTCGCCAGGTCAGATAGTCAAACATATTCGTCATGGTTCCAACCTCCTTTTTCTTTTATGATAGCAGATAATTGCAAAATTTTCCACCCTATTTTGCCACCGTTGACAAATGGAAGTTCCCGGCGTAAAATAGGCATCAGCATACTAAGGAGGTATGGTTATGGAACTGACCCGAGAGCAGGCAATGGGTCTGCTGAGGAAGTACAATACCGAACCCTTTCACATTCAGCACGCGCTGACGGTGGAGGGTGTCATGCGCTGGTTCGCCCAGGAAAACGGCGAAGACGCCGACTTCTGGGGACTGTGCGGCTTACTCCACGATGTGGACTTTGAGAAGTGGCCGGAGCAGCACTGCCGGAAGGCTCCGGAGCTGCTGGCCGAAGTGAACGCCAATGCGGAAATGGTGCACGCCATCTGCTCCCACGGCTACGGCATCTGCTGCGACGTAGAACCCACCGCCCAGATGGAGAAGATTCTCTTCGCCGCGGACGAGCTGACAGGCCTCATCGGCGCCGCCGCCCGGATGCGGCCCAGCAAGTCCGTCATGGACATGGAGCTGTCCTCCCTGAAAAAGAAGTTCAAGGACAAGAAATTCGCCGCCGGATGCTCCCGAGACGTGATCCGCACCGGGGCTGAGCGTCTTGGTTGGAGTCTGGACGAGCTGATGGAGAAAACCATCCTTGCTATGCGCTCCTGCGAAGCTTCCGTTGCCAAGGAAATGGAAGAAATGGGGATTGCCTAATTCCCTGCCCCATTCAGCGCTTCGCCGGGGGTTCTCGGAAAATCCGGGGGATTGCCACGCCAGTGTGCGCACTGGTTCGCAATGACATGGTTCTATTTTGGTACACCCCAGTTCGCAATAATAACCTATCATTCTGGTGCGAAACACCCCTGAAAGCGATGCTTTCAGGGGTGTTTTTTATCAAAATATCTGCTTCAGAGGCTTGATATACTGCTCCCGGCGGCGATCCTTCTCCGCAAGGTAAGCCACATCGTTGCCCGCGTGAATTTCCCGGAGATACTCATAGTGATTCTGCAAGATCTGCTCGTTGTGCCGAGCCAGCATCATTACGGCGATGGAGGAGCACTGGTCGGAGGCACGCTCAAAGTAGGTCAGCGCCTCCATAAACACCAGGCCGCTGGCAATGGAGCACTGGCCGTTCTTCAGCCGCTTGGTGTGCCGATCCTTCAGCATCATGATCATGTCGTCGATGGTCTCTTCCAAGGGTTCGATGGCCTTGGCCGCCTCGTTATCGTCCTTGGAGAAGGCATCGACGGTAATTTCCAGAATCTCGTTGACTGCCTGGGTAATGAGCGCCAGCTCCTTCTTGGCCATGTCGGAGAAAGCGGCGTTCTCGCTTTGCAGACGCTGAGCCAGCTCCACCATGTTGGTGGCGTAGTCGCCGATGCGCTCGAAGTTGGGCACGGTCTGCATCAGCATGTCCAGCTGCCGGTCGTCGGCCTCGGTTTCCACCACCTTGGACAGACCGATGAGGAACCGGTCGGAGTTGTCCGTAAACTGGTCGATGCAGTCCTCGTCCTTGTCGATTTCCGCCGCCAGCACCGGGTCGTATTTTGCCAGCACCTGGCAGCCACGCTCGAAGTTCAGATGGGCCAGCCGGCCGGCGGCGGCCACCGCCTTCATGGTAACGGACAGAGCCATGGCAGGAGAATTATAGAGCTTTTCATCCAGGGTGTGCAGCTCCGGATGCCGCTCGGCCTCGGGCTTGTCGTCCTTAACCACAACCAGGGACAGCTTCACCAGCCAGTCGGCGAAGGGAATCAGCACCACCGCGGTGGCCAGATTGAATACCGTCTGGAAGTTGGCGATTCCGCCGCTGTCCACGGCACGAACCCAGAAGGCCTCGCCGAATACGGAAAGCCGACGCAGAACGTACATAACGATCAAAAACAGCACCGTGCCGATGGTATTGAAGGCAATGTGCACCACGCCGGTACGCTTGGCATCCTTGGAAGAGCCGATGGAACAGACCATAGCCGTGGTGACGCAGGTGCCCAGGTTAATGCCCATGATGATGGGATAGGCCATGGCAAAGGTAATGCCGGAGCCGGGCACGGAGGCAACGGTCTGGAGCATACCAACCGTTGCAGAGGAGCTCTGGACAATCACCGTCAGCACCAGACCGAAGAGAATGCCGAACAGCGGATTTGCCAGGAAGGAGACAAAGGAGGTAAAGGCCTCCGTTCCAATCAGAGGCTCCACGCCGTCAGTCATCAGCTCCAGACCGATGAACAGCACGCCGAAGCCGATGCAGATATCGCCGATGGTCTTGGAGTTCTTGCTTTTGACGAACATGACCAGAACAATGCCCGCGATCAAAGCGATGGGAGCCAGTCTGTCCGTATTGAACAGCCACAGAAACAGGCTGCCGTCGGACTGGATAGAGCCCAGCCGGATGATCTGTGCCGTAACAGTGGTGCCGATGTTCGCGCCCATGACGATGGATACCGCCTGACGCAGATTCAGAACCCCCGCGCCGATCAGAGCGACAGTCAGGACAATCGTAGCCGTGGAACTCTGAATCACCGCGGTGACCATGGCACCGGTGAGAACGCCCATGACCACATTGCCGGTGACCTTTTCCAATATCCGCTTCAAAGCGGCGCCGGAACTGTTTTTCAGACCGTCGCCCATGACCTCAATGCCGTAGAGGAACATGGCCAGACCGCCCAGAAGCTGAATAATGGCGCTTAGAATCTCCATATCATACTCCTAAATCTCTATTTGATTTTGACACGAATATGGGCCCGCTGCCAGGCCCGATACCATTATAAAAAAATTTTCTGTAAATGTACAGTGACAATTTTGGACTAATTTTGACAAAATCCTTACGCATATTTTACAAATGCGCCAATTATTTTCCGGTGGAGCCAAATCCACCGGCGTTTCTGTCCGTGTCCGTCAGATTCTCTGTCCATTCGTAGGCCGGGGTCAGCACAGGCGTAATGAGCATCTGGGCAATCCGCTGACCCGGCTCCACGGTGCGCGCCTGCGCCCCGTGGTTGTGCAGAGCCACCACGATCTCCCCCCGGTAATCGCTGTCGATGACACCCACCTTGTTGGCAGGCGCCAACCCCTGCTTGCAGGCCATGCCGCTGCGGGCATAGACAAGCCCCGCACAGTGCTCCGGCACCTCCATGGCAATGCCCGTAGGTACAAAGACCGTCTGGCCAGGCTCAATGACGATTGGTTTTTCAATGCAGGCCGTCAGGTCTGCCCCCGCCGCCCCGGTGCTGCCGTAGGCCGGAAGGACAGCTCCCGGACGCAAACATTTTACATGAATGGTATCCATCAGATCATTCCCTTTCTGTCCCCCTGCCAATCTTCCCACAGGACGGTTTTTCCCGCAGCCAGAGACTTGGGCACGTCGATGAGCCGCTGATTTTCCGATCCCCGGAACCGGAGGCTGAGATTTTTCTTTTCCTTGATAAAGGGGCCGTCTACCAGCACGTCCAGATAGCTCAGATATTCCGAGCAGTCCCCCAGCCGTCCGGAGAGAATGTCCTTCTCAAAGAGATAGCCCGAAAAGGCCCAGATATTTTTTTCCGGCAGCTCCTTCTTTACCGCTCGCAGAAGCTCCACCACCGCCCCCTGGTTCTGAGGCTCAAAAGGCTCGCCCCCCAGCAGGGTCAGACCCCGGATGAAGGCAGGTCGGAGCATATCCAGGATGGTTTGGATGGTTTCCTCGGTAAAAGGCTGCCCGTAACAAAAATCCCAGGCCACTTCATTGAAGCACTCCGGACAGTGATGGGTGCAGCCGGAAACGAACAGGCTTACCCGCACTCCGGGGCCGTTGGCAATGTCACAGTTTTTAATGGTTGCGTAATACATGTGCGTACTCCCCTTTCGCAGCAAATTCGCAGTTGGGAGTAGTATATCATATTCTTCCCCCTATTTCCACCGGAAATCCAAAAAAGTGCCGCCCAGGCCGGGCGGCACTTGAGATTGTCAAAGAACCATGTCATTGCGAGCCAGTGCTCACACTGGCGTGGCAATCCCCCTGATATTCAAATATTTTCAATCCTAAACCAGCAGTTTTTACGCTCAACCGGGGGATTCCCACACCAGTCTGCGGACTGGTTCGGAATGACGCCGTATCTTTCGGACTTTTTTGACACGTTGAAAAAAGTGCCGCCCGGGCCGGGCGGCACTTTTGCATTCGGTTACTTGCTTCCTTCCTCCGGATACTCCGCGTGATACTGATCCCAGAGAGCGCCCTGGCCTTTCTTGTTCAGACCCCGACGCACCAGTTTTTTCACAATGTCATAGAGCACCGCGAACATGGGCACGCACACAATCATCCCCGGCACGCCCCACAGGCCGCCGCACAACACGATGGCAAAGAGCACCCAGAAGCTGGAAAGCCCCGTCCGGTCGCCCAGAATCTTCGGGCCGATCACGTTTCCGTCCAACTGCTGCAACGCCAGCACAAAGACGATAAACCACAGACCCTTCACCGGATTCTCGATCATAATCAGGAAGGTGGAGGGCACCGCGCCGATGATGGGGCCGAAAAAGGGAATCACGTTGGTCACGCCCACAAAGGTAGAAACCAGCAGGGCATTGGGGAACCGGAAAATGCTGCATCCGATATAGCACAGCAGGCCGATGATGGCGGAGTCCAGAATCTTTCCGTCAATAAAGCCGCCGAACATCCGGTCAATGAAGGCAATCTCTCCCAGAAGGATATCCGCCCATCGGGGCTTCAGCAGACTTCTGACCATCAGTACCCCCTGCCGGGCAAACCGCTTCCGGCTGGACAGCAGATAGCAGGCCACAATCAGGCCGATCAGCAGGTTATACAGGAACCGGAAAACCTTCACCAGGCTGTTGCCTACCCCGGTGACCAAATTTCCCAGGCCGCTGATGCCGCCGGTCAGCAGACTGTTCAGATCCCCCAGGTAGGTGCTGAGCATGTTCTGCCCCCAGGTTTCCAGCTGATTGTACAGGCTCTCGCTGTTGGTATTGAGCAGTTCCAAAATCTGGGTCACATTCTTTTCGTCGCCGAACCGCTCGGTAGCCCACCGGACGAAGGTATTGATCTTCTCCGGGATGGAGTTCCACAGGGTCATGAAGCTTTCGTACAGCTGGGGAGCCATCATAATAATCAGCATGTACACAATCAGAATGCCCGACAGCAGACTCAGAGCCACTGACAGAGCCGGAGCCGCCTTTTTGACCTTCTTAGGCAGCGTGGAGGCCAGGGTCTGCTCATAGAAGTTGCACATGGGCCGCAGCAGATAGGCAATCACACTGCCGTAGACAAAGGGAGCCAGAATGTTCCCCAGCACATGCAGCTGGTCGCCGATGCCTTGGAACCGATACACCACGAAGAACACCACAATGCTGAGGCTGATGGCGCAGAACAGGGACAAGGTCATCATGAGAAACCGTTTTTTCTGGGGATCCTTCACATCCGTTACCTCGCTTTTCCTTTTTGGGGCTATTATATCAGTTCCCCGGAAATGCGGCGTGAATAAAATGTGAATTTTTCCGGCGCCGGCGGATAATCCGGGAAGGCTGGCTGTGGCCTATCACCGGAAGGGAAAAAGTTTACAATTCCACCGTCTTGCCATTTCCGCCCCGGCAGGATATAATAGGGGCAAACATCGAAAGGGAGGTTATTTCATGTATCCCATGTATTACGGCTTCGACTGGACCTATGTGGTTCTGGTGCTGCCCTGCGTGCTGCTGTCCCTGTGGGCCAGCGCCAACGTCAATTCCACCTTCAAAAAATATGCCAAGCAGTATTCCTGCCGGGGGCTCACCGGGGCGGAGGCCGCCCAGCGGGTGCTCTACGCCAACGGCATCCGGGACGTGCAGATCACCCGGATCAGCGGCAATCTGACCGATCACTATGACCCCCGGGACAATGTGATCCGGCTGTCGGACAGCGTTTACGGCAGCACCTCCACCGCCGCCATCGGCGTGGCCTGCCACGAGGCCGGACATGCGGTGCAGTACGCCCAGGATTACGCTCCCATCAAGCTTCGGGCGGCCATCATTCCCGTGACCAACTTCGGCTCTCAGCTGGCTATGCCCCTGATTCTGCTGGGCATTGTGCTGTCCGCCTTCGGCTCCATGTCCGATCTTCTCATCTATCTGGGCATCGGCTGCTTCGGCCTGTCCCTGGTGTTCCAGCTGGTGACTCTGCCTGTAGAGTTCAACGCCAGCCGCCGGGCACTGGTTGCCATTGAGGAAGGAGAACTTCTGACAGACGAGGAGCTGATGGGCGCCCGGAAGACCCTCCGGGCGGCGGCACTGACCTATGTGGCTGCCACCGCCGTGGCTCTTGCTCAGCTTCTGCGGCTGCTGGCCATCTTCGGCGGAAGACGCAGACGGGACTGAGTGTCTGCGCCAGAAAAATGGCAATTTCTGCACTCCGGCTTTCGCCGGAGTGCTCAGCGTGTCAAAAAAGCCCCCAATATACGTTGTCATTCCGAACCAGTCCGCAGACTGGTGTGGGAATCCCCCGGATAGAAGTAAAAGCCACTGGTTTAGGATCTAAAATGTTTGAAAATTCGGGGGATTGCCACGGCAGTGTGCGCACTGCCTCGCAATGACATGGTTTTTCGACAGTCTGTGCACTCCGGCTTTCGCCGGAGTGCTTTTTTCACAAATTCAGGATCATTTTTCATGCAAATGACAGAAACTACTTTCATCGGTTGACAGAAAGACTTATTTCTGCTTTAATGGTTATAGAAGAAGCAATTATACTCCGGAATGGCACGAGCGGGAAACAAATGGGAGGTGAGCGTCATTGCGGAAACGGATTGTGCGGATCGCCGCGATCGTTGCGGCACTGATCCTGTTGACCGGATGTGCGGCTTTCCCACGGCACTCGGATCAGAGTCAGGAACCCTTATCCGGCCAGCAAACCGAAGATATCGGTCAAAATGGGGAACAGAACGGATTTTCCCTGGAACTGAAATCCGTGGTTTATGAAAGCTACACAGCCTATGCCACCTTTGGCCTGACCGCACCGGAGGACAGGGATTTTTCCGATGTTCTGGACAGTCACTCGAATGTGAGCCTTTGGTTTTCTGACCTCCAAACGGACATCCCGGCGAACGTTTCCTATGAGGTACTGGACGATGGGGATGGGAAAAACAACACTCTCAAAATCGTAGTTACCATCCAGCCGGTGATAGAGCAGGGAGCACCCAGTGCCTTTGGCTCTGGGAAAACCTGTGAGATTGTTTTCAGCGATGTTGTATATAATCGGGAAAACGAGAAGGAGCTGCTGGCATCCGGCCAGTGGAAGTTTGTGATCGAATTGGCGAAAACCGATTCCGGCGAGCTGGAGCTGCTGGATTCGCCGGTATCCACGAAGGTCTGGGTCAGTCGTACCAGCGCATCGGAATCGGAAGGGATGGACGCAATTGAGGACGTTACCTTGACCTCTATCCGCGTCACGCCCCTTCATGTGGAAGTTTCTTTTGAAATACCCGAACCGTCCGATTCCTTTGTTGGTGTCTTCATTGACGCGGCCGCGTTTGCGCCGCCTCCCGGCACTGACGGGGCGGATTATGAAAACATTGCTATCGTGATGAAAGACGGGACGGAGATTTCCCTGTTCCAGTCCATGGGGGCAAAGGACGTGGCCATATTGACCGCAGACAGTCCCATTGTCTTGGAGGAAGTGGACTGCCTGCGAATGTCGGATGGTACCAAGATACCGGCAAAGTGATTTCCGCAAAAAAGCGGGCGGCCAATGGCCGCCCCTACAGGATACCTGAAAAAGGGGTTGTCTCGTTAAGTGCCCCTATGAGTCAAAATAGCCAAAATATACATGTCATTGCGAACCAGTGACCGATGTCACTGGTGTGGCAATCCCCCGGATAGGCGTAAAATCCAAGATTTCCTAACGTAGATGTTTGAAAATTGGGGGGATTGCCACGCCAGTGTGAGCACTGGCTCGCAATGACATGGTTTTTCGACAGTCTGCGGGCGGCACAATGGCCGCCCCTACAGGATGTCTGAAAAAGGGAGCTGCCAAGGCAGCTCCCCCTTATTTTGCCCGGATGTCCAGGTGATACTCCACGTCCCCGGCCTGGGCATTTTCGATAATTACCCGGTAGCACAGGTCAATGGTTCCCCCGTCGGGCACGATGTCATAGAATAGAAGGCTGGTTTCCACGGTCATGAGCAAGGCTCCGAAGGGCATTTCATAGAGACTGTCGTGGGAATCCCCCTGCCGGAAGACCATCTCGGATTTCAAAGACCCGGTTCGCTTCAGGGTGATCTGCCCCGGCTCCACCCGGAAGCTGGTGGTGACCCCTTCCAGCCCGGTCAGTGCGCTCTCCCGGTAGCTGATGTCCCAGCCCCCGTCCCGGAACTCCATGGTACCTTCCGTGGTCAGTTCCAGAACCTCCGCCTCCTGCTCCGCATACCGCTGGGTCGAGCGCAGGGACAGCATTACGGGCGTTTTCATTTTCCCGCCTCCATGGCAAGCTTCAGAAGCTCATCAATCAGCCGGGAATAGGGAATGCCGCTGGCGGCGAAGAGCTTGGGATACATGGAAATGGAGGTAAAGCCCGGCAGGGTGTTGATTTCGTTGAGCACCAGGAGGCCATCCTCGGTGGCGAAGAAGTCCACCCGGCTTAAGCCCTGACAGCCGATGGCACGGAACACCCGCACCGCCGCCTTCCGGATTTCCTCCTGAAGGGCCTCGGGAATCCGGGCGGGAATGTAAGCGCGGGAGGTATCGGTGATGTACTTGGCGTCGTAATCGTAAAACTCCGCGCCGGAGTCAATCTCCCCGCAGACGGAAGCCACCGGGTTTTCGTTGCCCAGGACGGCCACCTCGATTTCCTTGCCCCGGATGAATTCTTCCACCAGAACCTTGTCGTCATATTTTGCCGCGGCAGCCAGTGCCTTGGAGAGGGCTTCCCGGTTTCCCGCCTTGGAAACGCCTACGGAAGAGCCGGTTCCCGCAGGCTTGACAAACATGGGATAAGCGAAGCGGGCTTCCAGCCCATCCAGGATTTTCTTCTCACCGGCTGCCAGCTCCCGTGCCCGCACCAGCTCCCAGGCCGCCTGGGGGATGCCCTCCTTGTCGATGACCAGCTTGGTCAGGGTTTTGTCCATCGCCACGGCGGAGGCGGAAACATGGGGGCCCACATAGGGAATGCCCGCCATTTGCAGCAGACCCTGCATGGCACCGTCCTCGCCGTTCTCCCCATGAAGCACCGGGAACACCACGTCGATGGGATGGGTAATCACCCCGTTCCCCTCGAAGCACAGCAGCCCCTGTCCCCGGGCAGGAGAAATCACCGCCGGGCAGGCGCCGGGGCAGGTGTTCCAGGTTTTGGCCGGGAGCATGGAGTAATCCTTGCCGGGGAAATAGATCCACTGGCCCTCCCGGGTGATGCCCACGGGATAGACCTGATATTTTTCCTGATCGATGTTGTTCAGAACGGACTCGGCGGAGCGCAGGGACACCTCGTGCTCCGGGCTGATGCCGCCAAAGAGGATGCACACGCTGTATTTTTTCATACTGTTACCTCAAATCAAAAAATGATACTGGAAATCCAGGAAAAGAGTGCTATAATAATGTCTGCTGAATAAGCCGCTTTGCGGCTTATTCACGCACCGTCAGGTGCGCAATTCCATAAAAACGGCTCTTTGAAACCGTTTTTATGGAA
>OLHA01001813.1_pt1 | contig 10914 bp, 12 predicted proteins | sample 1605961 | NCBI WGS metagenome assembly OLHA01 (sample SAMN03283288) | human gut metagenome | biome: human-associated habitat; material: feces | host: Homo sapiens | place: Peru | collected 2012
TATTTTAGTGGCGGGATTTTTTATTACAAGAAGTTTTCTTAATAATAAGAGATTTGAAGCTGTAAGCGGTATAGATAGCGAAAGTTTCAATAACGAAATTGAAAGCGACACTACTATAGACGATATATTCGGAGATAATATAACGAAAGAAGAAAAAGATTTTTTATCGACTAACAATAACATAGCGCCGATTGATACAAATGCGGCTATCGATACGAATTCTTTACCTTATCCTATTCAATTAGACAATAACGGATTATACGAAGTTAATACTAATAATATTCCTGATATCGCTCCGACTAAACCTAAAGTTAATACTTTCCCTAAAAAAGATTCGCCTTATGTTTACGATAATACTTCTTCGACTGTAGATAATCAAGATGTAAGAATAAGTTCTTTTATTATAAATTATAACGACAGATTTATAGCTTCAAGGAGCAATCCTCTATTAATTACATTAGCCGTAAAAACTCCGCCTCAAGGAAAATTTGCAAGAATAAGAGTTTACGCGAGAAGAATAGACGATAATTATAATATTTTAAGCAGAAATTTAATATTCTATTTGCCTAAAATATATGTTATAGACGGACAAGCTCAAACTCAATTTTATTTTGCGGGCAGAAGTTCTTCTATCGCTGGCGCTAATTATTTGCCTAAAGGAAGATATATACTTTACGCGGAAGCCGAAATTACCGATATAAACGGAAGAAGCGTTGGAAAAACGGGAAGATATCCTTTGCCGAAATGGAATTATATTATAACCTTAAGATAGCAAATAAAAAAGCCTTAATATTAATTTATTAGGGCTTTTATTTTTTGTCAAGCATTTATTAGATTTTTTTAATTCTTTATTAATTATCAATTATGCAAAATAAAAATTTTATCTATCTTTTTGAATTATTATAATCTTCCAAATCTATTATAGCATTAAATATCATATTTTTATCAATTTTGTATGGGCTTATATTTAAATCTTTCGCCGACATTGCGCCATCTAAAGCTAAATTTAATTCTTTATTATCTAAACTTATATCTTTAATTCCAATATCTTTTATCGAGATAGGCAATCCTAAAGATTTATTAAAATCAAAAACTTTATCTCTGTCTTCAAATTTATTATCTAAAGTAAGAAGAAGTAATATACCATAAGCTACCATTTCTCCATGAAATAAATTTTCCGCTATTGATTTTATTTTAGTAAGTCCGTTATACATAGCATGAGCTAAAGATATATGATAATCGTCTTTCATAGTTACGGAAGTCAAACCTGTAGTATATATTATATGAAGTATAATTCTTTCAAGTATATCGCTTGATTTTTTATTTCTAAAATCATTTAAAGATTGAACGGCATTTTTTATAATATCGTTTGAACAATTTTTTATTATTTGATATCCGAGAAAATTATTATAATCTAAATTTTCGTTTCTTATTGAAAATTCCGTTTCATATTGTTTTGAAGCGGCGTCTCCTATGCCCGCTATAAAATATCTTTCGGGAGAATTCAATATAATATCTGAATTTATAAAAGTATGAATTGGAGGTTTCTTTTGATGAAATAAATCTTTAAAAGAACCGTCTTGATTATACATAACCGATAGACTTGTCGCCGAAGCGCAATTTGAAGCGAGAGTTGGAAAAGCGAATAAAGGTTTATTTATCGTTTCTGATAAAGTTTTTGAAGTGTCTATAGATTTTCCTCCGCCTACTGCAAATATTATATCTACTTCTTTAACTTCTTTTTTATTTTTTAAAATGTCTACATTTTCGTAGCTTGCTTCTCCTCCATAATGCAATATTCCGTTAATTTTTATTTTATTTAGATTTTTTAAAATGCTCTCTTTTGATACGGAAATAGATTTTTCGCCTCCTATAATAACAACTTTTTTACCGTAATTTATACATATTTCTTCAATATTTTTATATGCGTCAATTCCTATTGAATAATTCGGCAAAATAAGATTTTTAATATTCATTATATTTATCCTCAATTATGATTTTATAATTATATTGTATATATGCAAATTGTCAAAATAGATTTGAATGATTGACTTTAAATATAAAGTATAATAAAATAATATATAAACTTAAAAAATTAGTGGGGATGTAGCTCAGTTTGGGAGAGCATCACGCTGGCAGCGTGAGGGTCGTGGGTTCGAACCCCATCATCTCCAATTATAATATAAAAAATAACCGTATAGTTCCGATAATATCAATATTAGATAAAATATAAGAATTAATACGATTAAAAATAAGCGGAGGCATTATGGCAGACTTGGAACAACAGCCTATCGAGAGCGAAGATATTGAAAAGGTTGATGTCGAAGAAGAATCTACCAATTTAGTTACTTTTAGATTAGGAAGCGGAGAATATGCTATAGATATTATGCAAGCTAAAGAGATAATTAAAATGGAAAAGATTACTCTTATACCAAACGCTCCGTATTTTGTAGAAGGCGTTATTAATTTAAGAGGAAATATTATTCCTATAATAGATTTGAAAAAAAGATTTAATTTAGAAGAATCCGAAGGCGATAAAAATACGGGAATTATAATCGCTAAAATAGAAGATGTAGATATGGGAATTATGATAGATTCCGTTTCAAAAGTTGTGTCTATATCAAATTCGGATATTCAGCCTCCTCCGTCTATGCTTCAGGGAATAGGGCAAAGATATATAAAAGGCGTAGGCAAATTAGAAGATAAATTATTAGTCGTTTTAGATTTAGATAAATTATTTACTAATGAAGAAGACGATGACAGCGAAGAAGAAGTTCCCGAAAGTTAATCCGCTTTTATTACTTTATTCTCGCTTATGATTATATCAAGCATTTCATCGTTATTATCTTTTGGAAGATTAGGCAATATTTGATAATCGTAAGCTAAACCTATTCTTAAAGCTTTTTTATTTAATTTCAAAATATTATCGTAATATCCTTTTCCAAATCCTAATCTATTGCAATATTCGTCAAAAGCCAAAGCGGGAATTATAAACATAGATATTTCTTTTATTGACGCATTTTTGCAATAATCAAAAGGCTCGCCGTTTCCGAATTTTGTATTTCTATTAATATCTTTATCGTAATCTTTTATATATTTTAATTTCATTTTATATTTGTCTACTATATAAGGAATCGAAACTTTTATATTATTTTTAATGGCGTAATTTATTATATTTTTTGTAGAAACTTCATTATCAAAATCGACATATACGCATATAGAATTGAATTTATTTAGATTTACAATTTTTAAGAATTTTTTATAAATTATAGCGCTTCTTTTTTCAACAAAATCAGGCTCTAAATTTTTTCTTAAACTTTTGAATAAAGTTCTTATTTTATTTTTTTCTTTCGTTATAATTTCCCTATATTTATCAGGAGAAGTTTTCATCTTTATATTCTATTAATATTTCTTGTAATAATTTATCTCTTATAATTTGGTCTATTATCTTTTGAGATGCAGGTCCTATATCTATAAATTGAACTGCAAAACCTTTAGGAAATTCGGGCTTTTTATTATCATCGTTTACCCATACTACTTTTGCTTCGGTAAATAATTTAAAATCCTTAAACGATATTGTTAATCCAAGCATATCGCCTTTATCGGGAATGCTTGTGTCGGAACTTATATAAGCTCCGTTTCCGCTAATAGATAAAATATTTCTGTCTATTGAATTTTTTATTTTATCTTTATAACCAATTATAACATGCAAAGGCCAATTGACTCTTGAATATTGTCTTCTTTTTTGATTATCGTCTATATTTTCTATATATTTTTTAATGCTTGAAACTATATGTTCAGCGTCAATTTGTTTTGTAAATATTAAGGCGTCATTATATTCTTTTTCGTCTAAAGCGCCGTTTTCAGATTCTATTATAACTAATTTTATTTGAGGATTTATTTCTTTTATTTTATCTGCAAAGAATTTTACGCTATCTTCGTTTTCGTTAGAAATTCTTACCACATAAAAATAAATATTTAAATTATTTTCTATAATATAACTCAATGAAGAATTTGAGTCTTTAAAAACAGTTATATCAAATGATTCATCAAATGAAGTTTTATATTTGCTTAATATAGAAGAATCGCTTTCTATAAATATTCCTTTTATCTTTCTCATTTTTTTCTCCTTAAAATAAAATGCTATTCTATAATAATAACATATTTATATATTTATTCAATAGTATATTTATAATTTTTTTTATTATGCTATAATGTTTTAATTAAAATTACTTTATAGGAAGTTTGATTTGTTAAAAAATAATAATTATAACGATTATAGCAAAGATATTTTTGAAAAGAGCATTAAATATTGCAAAGGCGTAGGCTCAAGATATGCAAATATACTCGCTAAAAAAAATATATTTACAGTTTATGATTTAATAACTTTTTTTCCAAGAACTTACGAAGACAGAAGAAAAATATTAAGCATATCAGAAGCTTTTAAAAATAAAGGAAATAATAGCGTAATTTTAGCCGAAGTAATCAATATTGCGGCTTTTGTATATAGATTTAGAAAAAAACCTTTATTAATAGTTAGCGATGGCGAGACTATGTGCGAAGTGCCTATTTATAGTGGAGCTATTCCTAAAGATATTTCTAAAGGAGATAAAATATATATAACGGGAAAATTTGTTAGAGGAAATAAAGAAAAAGTTCAATGCAGAATGATTGAAATGGAAAAGCCTTCTTCAAATTCTACATCTTATGGAAAAATTATTCCAATATATCCTTTAACGGAAGGACTTTCTCAAAGAAAATTAAGAAATTTAATAGTAAACGAACTTATAACTTTTGAAAAAAATATGAAATACGATATTCCTTCAATTATAAAAAATAAATACAGACTTAAAAATTTTGTTTCTTCAGTTATGGAAATGCATTTTCCAATATCTTTTGAAGCTTTAGACGAAGCGAGAGAAAGTTTAGTATTTGAAGAGTTTTTAACATTTCAATATATTCATTTAAGCGAGAGAAGACCGAATATACTTATAAAAGAAAAAAGATATAATTCTTTTAATTTGCTTGATAAAGTTAAATCTAATTTAGGTTTTGAACTTACTCAAGACCAAATTACTACGATAGACGAAATAAAAAAAGATTTATTTTCAGAAAAGCAGATGTTTAGATTATTGCAAGGAGATGTAGGAGCGGGAAAAACTATAGTCGCTTTTTTAACGGCTTTAATTCCATGCGAATCGGGATTTCAAACTGCATTTTTAGCGCCTACGGAAATTCTTGCATTGCAGCATTTTTATTCGTTTAAAAAAATTATAAAAAAATCTGGACTTGAAGATATTATAAAAGTCGATATATTAACTTCTTCGGTTAGCAAGAGCGAAAGAAATTATTTGCTTAAAAGATTAAGAGAAGGAAAATGCGATATTTTAGTCGGCACTCATTCTATACTTTATGACGAGGTTGTATTTAAAAATCTTTCTTATGCGATAGTTGACGAACAACAAAGATTTGGCGTAGCTCAAAGAAATAAACTTTTATCTAAAGGCGAAAATGTAGATTATTTGCTTATGACGGCGACTCCGATTCCTCAATCTTTGGCTTTGACTTTATTCGGAGAGTTAGATTTATCGACTATAAAAAGTATGCCCGTTGGAAGAAAGGGAGTTTTGACTAAATATAAAGAATTATACGAAAGAGACCATTGTTATAGATTTTTAAGAAGCAGAATATTAAAAGGCGAGCAAGGTTATGTGGTTTTTCCTCTTATAGAAAATGCGGATTTTAATTTTATAACTTTAACGAGCGAATTTGAAAGAGCTAAAAAAGATTATTTTCAAGATATAGAAATTGAAATTATACATGGAAAAATGAAAGATGCAGAAAAAGAATATATAATGAATAGATTTAATAACGGAGAGATTAAAATTTTATTTTCGACTACGGTTATTGAAGTCGGAATAGATAATCCGAACGCCACAGTTATTCTTATAGAAGGAGCGGAGAGATTCGGACTTTCTCAACTTCATCAATTAAGGGGTAGAGTAGGGCGAGGAGATAAATTAGGATACTGTTATTTAATTATTCATTGCGAGCTTAACGACACTATAAAAGAAAGAATAAATATTATTTGCGAAACTACTGACGGATTTAAAATAGCCGAAAAAGATTTAGAATTGAGAGGCTCGGGAGAATTTTTAGGAGATAGACAAAGCGGAATTCCTGATTTCAAAATTGGAAATATAGTTAAAGACGGAGAGATTATGCGAAAGGCAAAAGACGAAATGAGAGCTTTATTAAAATCGGAAAAAGAAAAAGAAGAATTTTTGAAAGAAAACGAAATTTTTATTTTTAAATCCAATTATTTAAAAAAATCTATAATGAAAGAAGATTAATTAAAATAATTTATGATAAACAAAAAACATATTAAACATATTTTAGAAATAATATCGGCGTCTTTGCTTGCTATATTTATTGCGGGTTTTATAAGAATATTTTTTTTCGACACTTATATCGTAACAAATAAATCTATGTCGCCCACTTTAGACGAAGGAGACGAAATACTTTTAATTAAAAAAAGTTTTATATTAAACAGAATAAAAAATTTCGATATAATAGTTTTTAGAATGGGAGAAAATAATTTGGTTAAAAGAGTTATAGGAAAAGAAGGAGACAGAATTGAAATTATAAACGGAGAGATATATTTAAATAATAATCTTTTAAAATACGAATATTATAATTTTGAAGAAAAAGATAATATAAGCTATACTATCGGACATAAGCAATATTTTGTTTTGGGAGATAATGTTTTTGTAAGCGAGGATAGTAGAAGTTTTGGACTTATAAACGAAAGCGATATAATAGGGCAGGTTATTTTGATATTCAGCCCTAAAAATAGATTTAAGTTATTTGGTAATTAATTTATGATTATTTTAATTATAATAAAAAAGAGACTTTAAATAAATTAATAATTAATATTTAAAGCCTCTTAAATTTTAACAACTCAATTATTCATTATTTGAAAAGTCTTTTATAACCAAACCATAATTGTATCGTTACTATTCCGTATAAAATTAAGCCGCTTCCTAAAACTATGCTTAAATAAAGCGTTCCAAGTAATGGGTTGAATGTTAATATTATTCCCGCTATTATAGTTAGTATTCCGCTGAATAATGTCCAGCCCCATTTGTCGTATCCTTGCTTTTTTAAGTCTATTGAGGAGGCTATCGAAACCGCGCCTCTCACTATTGTAAATATTGCTATAAAGTAAGGTATAGTCGCAGCGCTTATTAATAAATTAGAAATTATTATAATACCGCAAATAGTAGAAACTATTCCGTCAAGTAAAATAATTCCCGAACCTATTAAATGTCTTAAACTTACAAAATAGAATATAGAACTTATGCCTGAAAATATCATTAGAAAACCTATAATATAAGCCAACATTACAACCGTTTCAAGCGGATTAAATATTGCGATTATTCCAGATATTATAAGCGCTATTCCAAATATTAACCATAAAGCTCTGCTAAATTTGCTCATTTTTTTCTCCTTTTTTAATTTTACAATTTATAGCAAAATTAAATTAACTTAAATTTTTATTTATTATTAAATATAGATTATATATTATTTTTTTATATTTTCCATATCTATAACTATATCGATTTCGGTTATAGCGCAATTAAGTTTTTTTGAAATTTCTTCTTTTGAAAAACCTTCTTTATAAAGTTTAATAATATTTTCGTTAATAGTTTTTTGATTTTCAATATTATCGTTTTTATTTTCAGTTTTATCAATTTTATTATAAATATTCTTTTTAAATGCAATATCAAGTTTATTTTTTAATTCTTCTCTAAAATCTTTATTTAATCCGTTAGCAAATTCTTTAATATTTTCTTTTTTAGTTTCATTTTTATTTTCTATAATTTGAATTTCGCTTTCTTTATTTTCTATTTTATTTTCAATATCTTCTATTTTTATATTCAAATTATTTGTATGATTTTTAGATTTCACTTCGTTATTATTATCTTGATTGTCGATATTCATTTTTTTTAATAATTCGTCCGCTCTGTTTATAGCGTCTTCAAGTATTGAAATTCTGCTTAAAGCTATATTATTAAATTCTTTAACCAAAGCTTCTATTTCTTCTCTCGCTTTTGAAGTAGTTTCTCTTTCAAGTCTTTCTCTCGCTCTTGAAACTATATAAATATAAAATAACGGCAAAGCAACCGCCAATATTATTATATTAATTATAACGCTTATTAAAATTTGCATACAAAATTATTTAACCGAAAATATCTATTTTAGAACCTTTAACAGATTCGCCAATTTCTTTTATTTCTATTATAGATTCAATTATAGAATTATCGTTATTGTCGTCTAAAATAATATTTCTTCTATTTTTCTTTCTATACGAAATATAACCTTGTCCTTTTTTGCCTCTCTGTTCGTCTTTTTTTTCTTTAATTTTATTATCTTCCGAAACATTTTCCGATTTTACAACCGTAGAATCCTTTATAAAAGATTCTCTATGAATATCTTTATCTTCCGATTGCATGGCTATAGTTCTCGCAGCCATTCTCACATGCTCCATACGACCAATATGGGATTGTTGCATGTATAATTGTTGTAAATCTAAAGGGGCTATAGGCATTATTAAATCTCCGTATTTATGCCTTAATTTTATTACTAAATTTAAATATATATTTTTTTTATTTTATTGCAAGTCGATAATATTGATTAATAATTACAATATTGAAAAATTTAAAAAAATAATTATACTAATTAAACAGGATTTAAAATGAATAGAGATTTAATATTTCAAAAATATAATAATATAAAAAATAATATCAATCGCATAAAAGAAAAATATAATATAAATTACAATATAGAAATTGTTGCAGTTAGCAAATACGCGTCTTTGGAAAATATAAAAGAATTTTTATCTCTTAATTTAGATTTGCCTTTAGCTGAAAGCAAGGCTCAAAGTTTAAGAGATAGGGTAGGGGAGCTTGAAAAATTTAATAAAAATCTTAATATAAAATGGCATTTCATTGGACGAATTCAAAGCAATAAAATAAAATATATCGTAAAGTTTTCCGATTTAATTCAAAGCGTTGATTCTGTAGAAATTGCAGAATTAATAAATAAAGAAGCTCAAAAAAATAATAAAATTCAAAATATATTATTGCAATTTAATATAAGTTTTGAAAATCAAAAAGGCGGATTTAATTTATCCGATTATAAAAATATTTACGAACAAATTTTAAAAATGAAAAATATAAAAATTAAAGGGTTTATGGGAATTGCTTCAAATAGCGAAGATAAAAATTTAATTGAAAATGAATTTGAAAAACTTAATAAAATATTTAAAGATATTAATTTAGAATTTGATAAAAATAAAATTTCAATACTTTCTATGGGTATGACTTCCGACTATGAACTCGCTATTAAACATGGCTCTAATATGATTAGAATCGGGAGCGGTTTATTAGGAAATTCTTAATATTATGTTAACTTTATTGAAATCTTCTAGGTCTATCTATTGTTATAAGATAATTCCAAACATAATAAAAAATCGTCTCTTCAGTAGTAAAATGTTCAATCGCTTCGTCTTTTTTAAGAAAAAACATAGAGTTTGAAAATCCTTCTTCTTTTTCAAGCTCTTTTATATTTAAGGCTAAATTATCAGTATGAGTTTTAACTTTAATCATAAGCTCCGTTGGTAAATTTCTTTCGTAATTTCTGGCGGTTAAAGTTTCTAAAGCGTATTCGATTTTATCGGGCGTTATTCTTGAAGATATTTCTTTTACTGCTAAATCTTCATTATTAATAGTATTAGTAGTCCAAATATTAAATTCGTTTATCCATTCTTTATATAAATTGCCGTATTTTTCAGAGTTAACATAATAATCGTTTTTTATATCGTTAGGCAAAATGTTAATAAAATTATTATATCTTTTATGCATAGCGTAAATTGAACCGCCATCTTTACCGCAAGATATTATTGCAAGTATTATTGATAAAATTAAAATTATTTTTTTCATTTTTTAAAATCCATTTTTATTTTTTATTTTAATTAAAAATTTATTATATTATATAAATTAAAAAAATCAATTATTATAAAGAATACAAGGCTTATTATTAAATTAATAGTTTATATTAAATTATCATATTTTTTGTATTTATTAACAATTTATATATAAGTTAACATAATAAAATATATGCAAGTTAACATAATATACATTATCGGAACATAGATTTTGATTATTATTTAACAATATTAAAATGCTCTTCCACTATTTCGTTTAATTGTTTTTCAATATTTTATATATGGATAACGGTAAGTTGACAGGCTGCCCGATAAGGGTCGGAAACGGTTATGATGTGCATCAGTTGGGTGCGGGCCTTAAGATGTGGCTCGGTGGCGTGAATGTCGAGTCTGATTTCGGTTTTGTCGCCCACTCTGACGGTGACGTGGCGATTCATGCTCTTTGTGATGCTCTTCTGGGCAGTCTTGCCCTTGGTGACATTGGCCGTCATTTTCCGGACAGTTCGGACCAGTGGAAGGGGATAGACAGCAAGATTCTTCTTTCCAAAGTTATGGAACTTGTTCGTGCTGAGGGTTTTGAACTGGGCAATGCGGATATCACCATTGCTCTCCAGCGCCCGAAAATCGGCCGTTACGTGCCTCTGATGCGTCAGACTCTCGCTGATGTGATGGGGGTCAATGCTGATTGTGTTTCGGTCAAGGCTACGACTACCGAAAAGCTTGGCTTCGTGGGTCGCTGTGAGGGCTGTGAGGTCTGGGCCACAGTGCTTTGCTATAAGGCATAGCCGGAGGTGAAGTATATGTCCGTGTCTTGGATATTGTTTCGGGGTTGCTGATTTCCCGGCAGTGCCGCACGGCTGTCCAGCTGTGCTCTCCCGGTGTTTTGAGCAAAATTTTGCATAAAA
>OLHA01001823.1_pt1 | contig 10878 bp, 7 predicted proteins | sample 1605961 | NCBI WGS metagenome assembly OLHA01 (sample SAMN03283288) | human gut metagenome | biome: human-associated habitat; material: feces | host: Homo sapiens | place: Peru | collected 2012
CAGATATTCCGACGGAATCTGCTTCATTGCCTCCAGCTCTGAAGCCGAAACATAGTCGGGGAAGAATATCGACGGCATGATGGCAAACAGCAGTGCCATGCCACCCGTAGCTATGAAGCTCACCCACAACCAAAACATGTTGGTCGTGTTGTGCGCAATGATAGGATGTTTCGACGTGCCGAGGTATATGCGTATCTTCTGTGTGAAGAAGTCGGGAGTGTCGAATATCTTCTTAAGTGCCAACATTGCCAGCAAAGGAATGGTGAATTCGGCAATTACGAGTATCGAAGCCACCGTTCGGAACTTGGCATACATGGGTACATTGTCGAGGAATAGGTCGGTAAACCACATGAAGTTGCGGCCCCACGAAAGCAGTATCGACAGACCGGTGGCAAGGAACAGCGCCCACTTCATAGGTCCTTTGACGATGAACAGACCCAGTACGAACAGCATCAGTACGAAAGCGCCCACGTATACCGGTCCGCTTGTGCCGGGCTGGTTGCCCCAGTACTGTCCCAGTTGCTGGTAAATCTGATAGAACTGCGGGTCGGCCTTCTCCATAGCCTTCTCGTTCATGGCAAGCGGCATTGACGCTCCGCCCTTGGTGTTGGGCACGAGCAGGGTCCATATCTCGTCGATGCCATAGCTCCACTGTGTGATGTAGTCGCGGTCGAGACCGCTGCTTGTCTGGTTGGCTGAGTTCTTCTTCACCAGCTCACTCTTTCCTCGCATCGACTCCTGGGTGTACTGCCATGTGTGGTAGAGGTTGGAAAGGTTGATGACAACGCCCAGTGCGGCAGCCACAAAGCACACGCCCGTAGCCTTGCCAAACTGTGCCAGGCGATGATTTCGCACGGCATCCCACAGATAAGCCAGCACCATGAAGGCTATGATGAACAGATAGTAGTAGGTCATCTGCACGTGGTTGGCTTGTATCTCAAGTGCCGTGAACAGCGCCGTGATTACAAATCCCCACACGTATTTGCCACGATAAGCCAGCACAATACCTGCTATCATAGGCGGCAGATAAGCCAGGGCTATCACCTTCCAGATGTGTCCGGCAGCGATGATGATAAAGAAGTAGCTGCTGAACGCCCATATTATGGAGCCGAGTACAGCCAGCTCACGACGGAAGTCGAATGCACGTAGCAGGATGTAGAAGCCCAGAAGGTATGCAAACACATACCAAACGTTCTCGGGCAGCCACAGATGATAGAACTTGCCCACCTCGTTCAGAACCTGCTGGCTGTCGTACGACGGTGCCATCTGATAGGTAGGCATTCCACTAAAGAGCGAGTTGGTCCAACGGGTGCGCTCGCCGGTGCGCTGATAATACTCGGTCAGCTCCTGACCTGAGCCTCGTCCAGCCGACGAGTCGTGGCGATAGAGAATGCGGCCTTCGGTATCTGCCGGGAAGAAGTAGGCAAATGCGATGACGGCAAACAGCAATACTACCAGAATGTCTGGCAGAAATCTTTTCAATGTCTTCATTTATATGATGTTTTGTTTTGTTACGAATGGTTCGTTGTTATGTCAGCTTCGATTGCTGGCTTATGTCAGCTCCAACCCCATAGCTTCGACGAACGAGCGCACTTCCTTCTGCTTCATCAGTTCGTCGAACACCTCCTTCTTGGTGAGTTTCTTGCTTATCTCCTCGGCTTTAGCCAGTCTGAGTGTGAGCGTTATATTGCCGTTGTGCAGAGCCTTTGCCATAGTGGCACGTATTCGTCCCTTTATGGTATCCACTTGGTCGAGCAGCATCTGGTTGTCGACGATTATCTCGATGGCAGGAAATTCTGCTATGCGTGGCCTCATGTTCTTCATTCGTGAGGCAAGACTTATCATCTTCTGCGGCATGCGGTTGCACATCGACAGCCATTGCAGTTCGAGGAAGTCCTGGTTGAACTCCTCATTCTCGTCCTTGTTGGTTATTTCCGCCTCCTGCTTCTTCTCCGTTTGCTGCTTCTGCTGAAGGCTTTGGAATGTGATGCCGAGGCTCGACAGCTTCATGGCTGGGCGTTTGGGTGCTGCCGTAGGGGCTGAAGCCGTAGTCGTAGCGGCTGCCGTGGCAGCTCCCGATTGTGTGATGTGTGCCGAGGCAGCGCCCATGGCAGCAGCCAGAGCGGCGTTATTCTCCGGAGCGGCCACCTGCCGAGCCGCTGCATTCCGGTTCATCGTTAAGTGCTTGAACAGGGATTTCAGACTTTTGGGGCTACGCCCCGCGCCATCGGCAGCATCCTCGGGCTGCGTCAGCTGAGCCACCTGTATGAGTGTCAGCTCAACGAGCAGTCGCTTGTTGCTGCTCTGTCTGTAGGACAGGTCGCACTGATTGGTCAGCTTCAGTGTCTGATACAGGAACTTCGTGGGGCATCGCTGCGCCTGGTCGGCATACTTCTGCACCTGCTGCTGGCTTGCGTCGAGCAGTTTCAGAGTGCTCTCGTCCTTAGCCATGAGCACGTTGCGTACGTGCGACGCCAGTCCGTTGATGAGGTTGCCCCCGTCAAAACCCTTCTCTATGATGCTGTTGAGCAGCACCATTATGTCGCTCACCTTGTTCTCAAGCGCCAAGTCAACCATGCGGAAGTAGTTGTCAGCATCCAGTTCGTTGAGGTCTTCAATCACCTTGGCGTAGGTGATGTTGCCCTGGCAGAAGCTCGCCGCCTGGTCGAATATCGACAGAGCGTCGCGCATACCGCCGTCGGCTTTCTCGGCTATTATAGCCAGAGCTTCCTCTTCGTATGTGATGCCCTCCTTCTGTGCCACGTTCTTCAGGTGCGATATGGTGTTCTCCACGGTCATTCGCTCGAAGTCGTATATCTGGCAGCGCGACAGGATTGTAGGCAGAATCTTGTGTTTCTCGGTGGTGGCGAGAATAAAGATGACGTGCTTTGGCGGTTCCTCGAGAGTCTTGAGGAACGCGTTGAACGCAGCCGTGGACAGCATGTGCACCTCGTCGATGATATAGACGCTGTACTTCCCCACCTGCGGCGGAATCTGCACCTGATCCATCAGGTTCTTGATGTCATCCACACCATTGTTGGAGGCGGCGTCCAATTCATGAATACAATATGACCGTCCCTCCTGGAAAGACCGGCAGGACTCACACTCGCCGCAAGGCTCCATATCCGGCGAAGGATTGGAGCAATTGATGGCCTTTGCGAATATCCTGGCCGTGGTTGTCTTCCCCACTCCGCGCGGCCCGCAGAACAGGTAGGCGTGCGCCAGTTTCCCCCTGATGATGGAGTTCTTCAGGGTCTGGGCTATGTTGTCCTGACCGATAAGGGACTCGAACGAGTCAGGACGATATTTTCTTGCCGATACGATGTATTCAGACATAACAGCGTTCAAATCTTAGGGAGTGGTTGTCCGCACCAAGTTTTGTAAGGCAAATTTACGCAATATTTCGTACATTTGTGTCGTGAGGCATGAAGTATGGAGTTTTTTGTCGGCGCGAGCAACGGCAAAGCCCGTACCCTCCAATGCAATATTGAATAAACAAACTGAAAAACAAACAGCTACAAGAGATGAGACGATTCATTCAAATACTTGCCTTGGCCATCGCCGGGCTGCTTCTGACCACCGATGCCTTAGGTCAGGCACAGATCACGACAAGAAGGGAGAAACTGAAGGATTTCACATCCAAGACAACAAAGGTTGTCCTCACCGGTGACGAATTTCTGGACGAAGCCGTCAAGGAAAGCGTGGCCGCGACATGGACGGTCTCCCCTTACGAATTCTGCTCTAACGAGGAATTCCAGAACCTCAAGGGAAACGCGGACTTCTATTTTCTAATGGTCGTCAAAGGGCAGTTCCGCAGGGAATCCGAGCCGGGAATCGACATGCTGACCCTCGTCAAGGGTGGAGAAGGAGCCGACAAGTCCATCAATGACATGTTCGAGGTCGTAAGCTTCCCGCTCCGGTCGACCGAGGATCCGTCCGGACGCGAGTTCGTGCTCCTTCCGGCCTTCCTGAAGATAATCCAGGAGCACACCACCAGCCTCACCGACACTGAGATGAAGGCTTATTCCAACATCGGAGCGAAAGACTCAAAAAGACTGAGAATCAAAAGAATATTCTTCTGGTCCGAGGATTTCGCCCCTCAGGTTGACGAGCAGACCAAGCGTTCGCTCGACGAGGACATCCTCATCAAGGAAGATGAGGACGAGGTGGATGAGATCTTCTCGGAAGGGACCTTCAACACTGTCGTAAGCTATGTCGTGGCCCCTTCCGAGCCCGTGAACGGATCCATCTGCTACAAGATGCTCATCGGCTCCGACAACCACGAGCTTTACTATTTCAAAAAGCACAAGATCACGGCCAGAAACGGCAAGGGATTCCTCCCTGGCGACATCAAGGCAATCAAACTTCTAAGGAAATAATGATCGTAGGGACGGTTGGCTGCGGATTGAGGTATGCGGTCAAAAGAAGCGGCAACGCAGTGGGATACTGCTCACTGACAATCAAATGCGGAACAAGGGACGAGGGAGATTTCCACAGCGGGATCGCCCATTTCACCGAACATACCCTGTTCAAGGGAACCGAGCGCAAAAGTGCCAAAGTCATAAGCGGCTACCTTGACAGACTCGGCGGCGAATTGAACGCGTTCACCACCAAAGAAGAGATTGTGATCCATTCCACGGTTCTCAAGGAGGATCTCGGCAAGGCCGCGTCCCTGCTACTTGAGCTGGCGACCTGCCCTACATTCCCGGAAGAAGAGATAGCCGTCGAAAAAGGTGTGGTGATCGATGAGATCAACTCCTACAAAGACTCCCCCGCAGATGATGTCTATGACAAGTTCGAGGAGGCCTTGTTCGCAGGGCATCCTCTCGGGCGTTCGATTCTCGGAACGGCTGCCAGTGTGAAAAAGATCACAAGCAAGGAGCTTAGGCAATTCACAAAAGAGCATTTCGTGCCAATGAATATGGCTCTTGCGATAGTGGCCGACATTGACGAGAAAAAGTTGGAGGAGAGCGTGCTCAAGCTGGTAGGCAAGGTGTTCAAAAATGAACCCGCGACTGGTGGCGAACGCATTGTCACCCCGATTCCGGTCAAGCCCGCCTTCAACAAGCAGGTAGAGAAAAGGAACCATGAGGTCAACGCCGTCATCGGGAACTTAGCTCCTTCGCTTGACAACACAGAGGAGCGTTTCGCGGCCATCCTGATGAGCAACATCATCGGCGGGCCGGCATCCAATTCCCTGCTGAACAGCCTATTACGGGAGAAAAACGGATGGGTTTACGGTGTCGAGTCGTCATATTCACAGTACACAGAATCAGGCATAATGACAATCAGTCTCGGGTGCGAGCGAGGCAACTTGGAAAAATGTCTGGATGCGATCTGGAAGGTTATCCGGAAGATGCAGGACGAGGAATATTCCTCCGTCAAGCTGAAGGCCGCGAAAAAGCAGTTCCTCGGCCAGCTCGCCATCAGCTCCGACAACGGTGAGTCCCAGTGCCTCTCGATGGGGAAAAGCCTCGTGTCGTTGGGAACCATATTCACGGACAGGCAGAACATTGAGGCGATCGAGGCGGTGACCTCCGAAGGCATAAGGAACGCAGCTTTGAGAATATTCAACCCTGAAAGCACCTCTTCCCTGATTTTCCTGTAGGCAAGGTGCGGCCACAAATTTTATGAATATGGAGTCTCCGGCAGACAAATATCTTAGAGAACATTCCTCACGCCAGAGCGAGGCCCTGGACTGGATCGAGAAACAGACCAACATCCACACGAACTACCCTCGGATGCTGTCGGGGGCGGTCCAGGGTCGCCTGCTGACAATGCTGGTGGAGATCTCGAAGGCGAAACGCATCCTTGAGATCGGCGCGTTCACCGGCTATTCCGCCACCTGCATGGCCTACGGACTTCCGGAGGACGGCCACATCGACACCCTTGAGATCAACGACGAATTGGAGGATCTGATGCGCGAAGGCTGGTCAAGGGCCGGGGTGGCGGACAAGATCACCCTGCACATCGGGGATGCATGCGAGACGCTCTCCACGTTGGAAGGTCCCTATGATCTGGTCTATATGGATGCCAACAAACGGGAATATGTCACCTACTACAATCTGGCCTTCGATCTTGTGAGGCCAGGCGGCCTGATCCTGGCCGACGATGTCCTTTGGGACGGAAAACTATGGCAGGATCCCGTCCCGAAAGACAAACAGACCCAAGGCATCATCACCTTCAATGACCTCATAGTCAACGACCCCCGTGTAGAGTCCGTTCTCCTCCCTCTCCGCGACGGCCTCAACGTCATCCGGAAACTATAAGCTAGTCAACCAAGAGGACCATGACACCTCTCGGTTGACCGGCAACCTATATTTATCTCACACTGAAGGCGAAGACGCAGTGGCTGGTGTAGGTTTCACTCGGACGAAGGATGGCTGACAATCTCAACGTCATCATCATTTAGGCCTTATGACCTTGATGAAATCCTGTCGCTTCCCATTTTTGTATCCCACACAGTACGACACCATCTGATCCTTGTATCCCGCCATGAACCACGCATTCCCCTCTGGAGTCCAGACGCTGTCCGCTTTTGTGAGTCTTGCCATATCCATTGTATTACTTGTACAAATGTATAAATAATAATTTGAATATACAAGAGTGAAAGTGTGGTTTATCTAATTGTTTTACAATTTCTTACAACAAGAACCGTGGATTAATTATACAATTTAATGTTAAATTCGCGTTACACAACTAAGCTCCGATTATGTCTAACGTAAGCATTCGATAAAGTACGTATTGACAAAGTTGTGATGCAACTGACACGAGCGGGATGTCAGTTGCATTCATTTGGTGTTGGGTGCCATGCCGGTGTGGTTTACTTTGTGACAGAGGCGGCTGTCCAGTTGCCTGGCAGAAGATCACCGAGGTCCTTTTTCCCGAGTTCGTACTCCGGCATCCGGCGCAGGACATCCTCAAGCCATGCCCTTTCATTCACGCCATGGGCCTTGCAGGTGGCCAGCAGGGAATAGACCACGGCGGCTCTCTGCGCGGCCTCGTCGTCCCCGCAGAACAGGTAGTTCTTGCGGCCTTATGTTGGCAATACGATTATGTTGGCATCGCAGAATAAACTATTTATATTCAAGATGATAACTATAACGACACCAACATATCGTATCGCAGTTTAAAGTGATTTAAGAAAGCCAATTAGCGTTTTATCCCTCGGATTGTATTTGGGTACTCCCTTAACAAAGACCTCACATGTCTTCAGGGCCGCTGCTTTCATTCTGATGTTTACCTCAGCATATTTATTGGTGGTGTTGACCGACACATGACCCAGCCAGGAGCGTATGGTATTGATATCCACCCCGGATTCAAGAAGATGAGACGCTGTCGAGTGTCTTATGGTATGAGGGCTGATGTTCTTGTCTCCGATAGACGGCATGATTTCAGCCGCTTTGGCCGCGTATCTGGACACCATCTCATATACGCCATAGCGGGTTATGGGATTGCCATAGCGGTTCAGAAAGACCGGATCATCCGGATTCCTTCTTAGTGAAGGCTGCAATAGTTTCACCGTGCTATCCCACAAAGGACAGACCCTTGTCTTCTTGCCCTTCCCGCGGATTGTCACCAGGGCGGAACGTACGCCATCACCAACGGCAATGTCCCGCACCCGTAGATTCACCGCTTCACTTGCCCTTGCCCCGCTGTTGTACAGGAACATCAGCAGAGCGTAGTCTCTTGCTCCTTGGGAAGTGGTCTTATCAGGTACGGAAAGCAATGTTTTCATCTCTTCCTTTTCCAGATACATGATTTTTGGGCCTGCCTTACCATCATGTTCCTTTGTACCTGACCTCTTAGCAGGTATCGCTTTCAATTGGGCATACCAGAACACGTATTGGGGCTCTGATGTTGATATGTAGTATGCGAAGCCATGTATGGCGGAAAGACGGAGATTCCTCGTTTGGACAGAGCAGTTCTTGGCCTGTTCAAGGTGGAGCAAGAAGTCCGTTATGAGACTGGGCGTTAGTTCTTCCACTTGTAGTGCGTCAGGTGACAGACCCTTATCTGCGACATATTCAAGTAATTGACGCAAAGCATCCCGATAACTGGCAATCGTATTGCGTGACATGTTTCTCACTACGGGCAGATATTCTGTAAGATACCTTCGAAGCCAGTAGCCCACTAGTTCTTTATATGATTGCTTCATGGCATCACGAATGATTGAAAGCGTTTGCAAGCATCATCCAGAAGTTGGTTCGAGAAAGAGATATACACTGCGGTGCTGTCAAGATTACAGTGCCCCAAGTAGGTGGACAATACCGGCAGAAGGGCCTGAACGTCCTTTCCTTCTCTATACCATTGGGTGACACGGTTTGTCGCAAATGTATGGCGAAGGTCTTGAAGACGGACATCGGAATGGGTAACAACCGCACGATGGATGCCCGCCTTCTCCCTGATGAGGCGGAAAGCCTGTTGGAGCGCTGGCAGATGTACCGGGTTGCCCCTTTTGTCAATGAACAGATGATTCTCCGTTATGCCTCTGCTCGTTACTGCCTCCGCTCGCCAAGACAGGTAGTCCTCCAGCATGCGGGACACGTCTTCACCAAAAGGAACTATACGACTCTTGTAGAACTTTGTTTCCCTGATAAACGCCACCCCGTCTTGAAGATTGATATCGTCCACAACGAGACGCGTGGTTTCACTTGGGCGTAGCCCTAAGCAGTATGTCAGCTTGAGCATCGCTTGAATTACTTCGGGATATTCGATGTTGTAGCGCCTCCTGTAGTTCAAGGCTGTCTCAAAGATCCTCTTCAACTCCTCGTTGGAGAAGACGTATGGCACAAAGGCTTCCGGTTTTTGTGGCTTATACTTTGGCAGCGGATTGGCCTCCATATGTTTTCTGGCAACCGCCCACATGAAGAACCCATTCAACACCGCATATATACTGAACCAGTATGCTGTAACTTCTCCATTTCGGATACCATGCATATTCAGGTAGCAGAGACAATCCTTTTCCGATATGGTTGTCAGGTCCCTGCCCGGTCCGATTTGGCTGCAGAAGTTCTTCAAGATGAAGCTGATAGTTCTTGCCTTTTCGCCGAGGCTCAACTTGTACGATATGTACATGACGGTTAATTCACTCATTTTCATAACAGGCCCTCCCAATCCATCTTTGCGACCTCATGAAGTCGTTTTAGGTCAACCTTTGCATATATCCGAGTAGTATCAAACAAGCGATGCCCCAGCAGGTCAGAGGCATCCTTCAAGGTACCTCCATTATTCACAAGGTGACTGGCGCACGCGTGCCGCAGGGAATGACCGCCTCTATGGCGTATCTTGATGTCCAGCCCTTTATATGCACTTGCGACCAAGTTGTAAACAACGCCCCGCGTAATTGCTTCATAAGGCATACACAAAGCAAGAAAGAGATGTTCCCTTCCCATCGTATTCTTCCGCCCATTCAGCAGGTAGTCAGATAGGAGTCCCGCAACAGTCCGATCTAAGGGAAAGGCTTGCATGCCGCCCCTCTTTGCCCGTCGGATATAGATAATGTCCTTGTCCCAGTCAACATCATGGAGTCTGAGGTTTGCCACTTCGGAAGAACGTAGGCCATACACGGTCATCAGAGCCATGATGGCCGTATTCCTTTTCCCTCTCACATCAGAGTTTCCATAATACCCTACAAGTCGTTCAGTGTCATCCCATGAGGGAGCAGAAGGCAACGTTTCTAACGAGAACTGCCTGGGAGATTTGATGGCGTCCGGCACGATTGGGCACAGGTTGTTGGTCACGGCGTATCTCAGGAAGTCTCTCAGGGTCGTGACGATGGTTGCCATAGAGCGCCTGCCGCAACCGCAGTTATGACGATAACGCAGATACTCGTCAACGCGTTCCAAAGATAAGGATGGCAGATCATTCTTGCTTTGAATAAATGACATGAAGCACTTGAGTTCCCGTTTCCTTCCATCCAGTGTCGAGAAGGCCAGCCCCTTACAGTCCCGAGCCCAAAGAAGGTATTGGTGTACGACCATATGTTCCAATGGCTCCGATTCTTGTTTCTTATGCAGGATCCCCGCATAAGAAAGCCAGCCATATGCGACAGCCCTGAAGGTCTTTATCCACTTTTGGGAAGGGATGCACCCCTTGGAGCAGTCTTCAGCTATTCTGTCCTTTATGACATTTTCAACATCTGATTCATAAATGCGGTCTTGTCTGTTTAAACGCAGCCGGTCAATAATTACAAGCTGCATCCACGCATACTCATGCAGGCGACTAAAAGACATTCCCCGTGATTCAAGATCCTTCAGATAGGAAAGTCTCTCCTCGTAAAAAGGATACGCCAAGTAACGCATCCTGTAATGACAGACGGAACTGAAGCGGTTGAACATAATGCTTTGGTCTCCGAACCTCTGGTCAAGAAGCCCCATGTTTTCCAGCCACTGAACGACAGTGCTCACCAGGAATGTGGATTTTGGGCCATCGTAATCGCGCTGCATAGCCAATATGTTTGACAAATCCACCATGACGGTCTCATTGGTCAATGGCAAATGGAGGGTGGCAAACAACAGTTGGTCTGCCGTCATTTGGAGTGAGCGTAGGCCATTTCCTTCCGACTGTTTCTTGGAAAGGAACGACTCTCGCTCCCTCAGGAGTGGAGCGCTCATATGCGCCTCCACTTTTCTCTTGATTTGGAATAGTGTGTCTATCATATATTGCTCCGGCCCATTTGAGGACCTGTCGCAATATACCAAACATCATGTTGTGTACAAGAAGACCAACACGTTGAGATACAATAATATATCTTACAATGCCAACATTATTGTATCGCCAACATAAGGGCGCTTATGTGCTGTACAACATAAGCGGCCGACGGCCAGAGGCCTGATGCTGTTCTCCACCATATTGTCGTCTATCTTGTAACGGCCG
>OLHA01001824.1_pt1 | contig 10875 bp, 16 predicted proteins | sample 1605961 | NCBI WGS metagenome assembly OLHA01 (sample SAMN03283288) | human gut metagenome | biome: human-associated habitat; material: feces | host: Homo sapiens | place: Peru | collected 2012
CTTATAAAGAGTATGATAAATTTAAAGTTAAACAAGATAAATTATATAAATCAGATTTTGATAATTTTTTAAATGAAGCAAGAATGATAGAGAATGGAAGTGAAAATAATGAATAATGAAAATATAAATAAAACAAATATTAACTGGTATCCTGGACATATGGCTAAAGCAAAAAGACTAATTTCAGAAAATATTGATATGATTGATGTTGTATATGAGGTAGTGGATTCAAGAATACCATATTCATCAGTTGTTCAAGAAATTGATAATTTATTAAAAAATAAACCACGTATTATGATAATGACAAAAAGTGATTTATGCGATAAAACAGAAACAAATAAATGGATAAAATACTATGAACAAAATGGTAAAAAAGTTATATTAGTAGATTTAGAACATAGCATTGATACAAAAAAAATAATTAATTTAACTGAAGAAGTTATGATGCCAATTAATGAAAAACGTGAGAAAAAAGGTTTAATAAAAAGACGTGCAAGGGTATTAATTATAGGTATTCCAAATGTAGGTAAATCAACATTAATTAATAGATTAGTTGGTAAAAAGGCTGTTAATGTTGGAAATATGCCAGGAGTTACAAAAGATTTAAACTGGATTAGAATAAATAGTGATATCGAACTTTTAGATACACCAGGTATTTTATGGCCAAAATTAGAACAAACTAAAGTTGCTTATAATTTAGCAAGCCTAACTGCTATTAAGGAAGAAATATTACCACTTTTCCAAGTGGTAGAATATATTCTAAAAACTTTATATAAGTATTATCCTAAAGTTTTAAAGGATCGTTATGGATTAGATGAAATAGACGAGTATGATATAACAAATACACTTGATATTATTGGTAAAAGAAGAGGCTGTTTAATTAAAGGCGGAGAAATAGATTACGATAAAGTATATGCGGTAATTTTAAACGATATAAAAAATGGTATTATAAAAGGTGTAACTTTTGATAGATATGATGAATACGAAGGATAAAAATGTATTAACTTTAGCGTATATTGGTGATGCTATTTATGAGGTATATATTAGAAAATTTTTAATTGATCAAGGAATTTCTAAAGTAAACAGTCTACAAAAATCGGCTATTAATTATGTAAGTGCTAAAAATCAAGCAAAGTTCGTAACTTTTTTAATTAATGATAATTTTTTTAATGATATAGAATTAGAAATAATAAAAAGAGCAAGGAATCATAAATCACGAATTCCTAAAAATACTGATATAATTACATATAAATATGCAACAAGTTTAGAAGCAGTAATTGGATATTTGTATTTAGAAAATAAAATTGACAGAATAAATTTAATTATGGAAAAAATATTTAGTTTATAATGTATTTGGTATAAAAAAATCTAACAAGATGATATAATAAAAAGTGTGATATGTAGATGGGATGGTAAGTTATGTATGTATTTGGTAAAAATGTTGCAGAAGAAGTTATAAAAAAGAATGAAAAGATAAAAAAAGCTTATATTTATAAAGATTTTAACGACAAAAATTTAATTTCTGCATTACAAAAATTAAAAATTAGTATAGTTTATTGTGAAAAATATGAATTAGATAAACTTGCAAATGGAAATCATCAGGGTATAATACTAAGTATTCCTGATTACGAATATTGTGATCCATCAGAAATGATTAGTGCTGATGACTCACTAATTGTGATTTTAGATCATATTGAAGATCCACATAATTTAGGAGCTATTATAAGAACATGTGAAGCAGCTGGAGTAAATGGAATTATTATTCCAAAAGATAGATCAGTTTTAGTTAATTCAACTGTTATGAAAGTTAGTGCAGGTGCTTTAGAAAATGTTAAAATTGCTTGTGTTACAAATTTAAATAATACAATTAAATATTTAAAAGATAACGAATTTTGGATTGTTGGAACTGATATGAAGGGAACCTCTTATGATAAAATAGATTATAGTGGTAAAACAGCAATAATTATTGGTAATGAGGGAAAGGGAATGAGTAAATTAGTTCGCGAATCCTGTGATTTTATTGCAAGTATAGATATGCGTGGAACTATTAATAGTTTAAATGCATCAGTTGCTACAGGAATTGTTGTATTTGAGGCAATAAAATGTAGAAAGTAGGTTTTTTTATGGATTATCATGATTATAATGATTTTGAATTATTATCTTATATTGAAGAAAATAATGAGGAAGCAAGTGAAATACTATTTAAAAAATATGAACCATTAATAAATTCCTTTGCAAGTAAAATCTTTAGTTATTGCAAAAATAGTGGCTTAGAATTAAATGATTTAGTGCAAGAGGGGAGACTTGGATTAAATTTAGCAATTAATAATTATAATTATAATCACAATAAGAATGCTAAATTCTATACATATGCCAAAATGTGTATTGAACGAAATATAATTTCTATGGCATTACGATCACAAAGTTCAAAACATAGAGCTTTAAATGAATCAATTTCACTAGAATTTGATGATGATGAAAGATATAAAATAAATAGTATTATTTCTGACGAAAGTTATAATCCAGAAAAACAAGTTTTAGATTATGAAAATGAAAAAGAATTAACAGAAAATATTAAAAATATTTTGACTGATTTTGAACGACAGGTTTTTGATTTGAAATTAGCATCATTTTCATATAAAGAAATTGCCGAAATTTTAGACCGTGATATAAAATCAATAGATAATGCTTTGCAGAGAATCAAAGTAAAAATAAAAGATTATTTAAATCAATAAAATTTTCAATTTATTTTTTCTTTAGCATATATTGTATTAGGTGGTTATATGTCTAAGATAGAAGAATTTAAAGGTTTTGTTAAAGAAAACCCTCGTTTAATCAAATTTGTTAGAAATGGTGAGATGACTTGGCAAAAATTTTATGAAATTTACGATTTATATGGTAATGAAGGTGAAGCTTGGAAAGATTTTTTAAGTACTAGTGTTGAAACTACTACTAATGTAGAAAGTAAAGCGCAAGCTACATCAGATTTAATGTCTTGGATAAAAGGAATTGATTTAGATAGTGTACGTGAAGGAGTTAATAGCCTACAAAGGGTTATTGGTGTAATGCAAGATTTTGGCAGTTCAAAACAGACAAAAACTGAAGAGTACAAACCACGTCCACTTTATAAACACTTTGAGGATTAATGACTTTAGATATTCAATTTAAAATAAAAGAAAATCCATATTATCAAAGATATTTAAGAGAAAATTCCATTTGGTATAAAATTTTAACGAGGAATCCGGAATTATTTAGAGAATTTGAAGAAGAAGTAAAAACAGCGTATAAATTAAGAGCAACTGATCGAATTGAAAAAATGTTTAATACAATAGAAATGATTCAATCAGTAATTGGAACATTAAAGTAGGATGATGTATGAGAGTTATTAGTGGAAAATATAAAGGAATTAATTTAGATGGATTTAATATTGAAGGAACACGACCAACTATGGATAGGGTTAAGGAATCTATGTTTGCAATGATTCAGGGGTCAATAAAAAATAGTATTTGCCTAGACTTATTTGCAGGTAGTGGTTCACTTGGTATTGAAGCTTTAAGTAATGGTGCAAAATATTGTTATTTTATAGATAATAGTAATGATATTTATAGAATTTTGAAAGCAAATTTAGCAAAAATAAAGGATAATAATTATAAAATTATTTTTAAAAACTATAAACAGTTTTTAAAAGATTGTGTAGACATTAAACTAAAATTTGATATTATTTTTTTAGATCCTCCATATAAATTGAATTTAATAAATGACATTTTAAAATATATTTATGAAAATAAATTATTAAGTGAAGATGGAATAATTGTATGTGAATATGAAAGTGAAGTTTTAAGTGATAATAATTTTTCCTTAATTAAACACAAAAAATATGGCTCTAAATTAATAAATATATATAAATGGTGATTAAGTTTTTATTGACCATTTTTTTTGTTTGTATTATAATACATTTAAAATTTTTATGGGGGGTATTTATATGAAAGGTATTGCTGTATTAAACTTTATAGATGATAATGAAAATCTGTTTTGCGATTATTCATTAGATTTAACTAATTTTGAAGAATATGATTATTGCTTAAATATAAGTGAAAGTTCCAGTAAAACATATAGTGAAATATTTAATCTTTTAAATTTAAGAAAAAGGATTAATGAAAATTTAATGTTAAATAAAAACATATATTTTAATTTTAATGAAATAAGCGATTTCGTAAATAATAACGACTATTTTCTTAAGAATATTAACACAATTGAGTTTTTAGGTAACTGTTATGATAAAATTTCAAATTTTATTACAAATAACAATGAATTACTAAATTATAAAATTTTGATTAGTGAGAAAATTATTCCTAATTCTGAAAATTTAGAAAAGGCAAAAAAGTTCTTTGGAAATTTTCCTAATATTTTATTTAATTTAATAGGAAATGATGAATATGTTAATCTTACCCAATTTGATGCTACAGTTAATGCAATAAATAGTATTGTGAATTCTATAAAAAGATATGATTATAGTCCAGCCGAACAATTGTTATATGCTTATGATTTAATAAGAAATCGTGAATATATTATGGAAGAAAAGTCAGAACCATGCTATATTTCTCGTGATTTAACTAGTGTTTTATCAGGTGATAAAATAGTTTGTTTGGGATATTCAAATATTTTTAATGCGGTTATTAATAACTTGGGTATTTCTGGAACCATTTGTTTTTTGAAAAATAATTCTAAAAATGGTCAAGGTCACGCAAGAAATCTAGTATATGTAAAGGATGAAAAATATGGTATTGAAGGATTTTATTTTTTTGATTTAACACTTGATAGAAAAATCAATTCAGATAGTAATCTTTTCTTTAATGTATTTAGAGGTTTTGCAAAAACAAAATCACAAATTGATGCTATAGATAATTATAAATTTAATGATAAATTAACAGAACTTTTGAAAAATGATGTATTATTTGATTTATCAGAAAATTTTAAATTAAATAATTATAGTGCAATTTTAAATTGCTTTTTAGAATATGAGCAAAATAATATAAATACATTATCACAACTTGTTGATGGTAAAAAAATTATTGATAGTGAAAATTTCTTATTAATTATGCTTTCAAAAAATGATAGTAATAATAAAATCGTTGCCGAAGATTTACTTAGATATGATAAATTATGTGATAATAAAATTCCTTTTTCTAAGTTTTTAAAAATATATTATAATGTAAGAAAAAATGAATATTATGAATACCCAAGTTTATACCCATTTAGCGTTAAAGATATAATGTATATGGCTGTTAATAGTTCTTTTGAATTACCAAAAACTGACGAGGAAAAATTAATCTACTTAATTTTTGGTGAAGATAGGGAAACAGTTATGCGACAAATAATAAGAGAAACCCAAAAAATCATTACTGAAGATGAACTAGATAGAAAAATAAAAGGTGTTCAATTAGCAAAAACTTTATCAAAAGTTTATGAGAAAAAAATTAATAAAAACTAAAAAAAATAGTGGTAGATTTTATCACTTTTTTTTGTTATAATGAGTATGGTGAAAAATATGACGAAAAAAAGAAAATTAAAAAAGGGAATTTTTATTAAATTATTTATTTTAATTGTTATTTTTATATTGTTGGCTATGGGAGTATTTTTTGTAATAAAAAAAATTAATAGCTTAAAATATAAAGAATATACAAAAACATTAAACTATATGGATACTGTTATTGATATAAAACTTTATAGTAATAATGAAAAAGAAGCAAACAATATTATAGAAGAAATAGATGGTATTTATAAGCACTATCATGAACTTACAGATAGATATAATTCTTATGATGGTATTGTAAATGTTTATACAATTAATCATACAACTGATGTTACAAAATTAGAAATAAGTAAAGATCTTTATGATATATTAAATTATGGAATTAATTGGTATTATAAAAGTAATGGTTTATTTAATATAAATATTGGTAATTTAACAGATATATGGAAAAAATATCGAGATAATAAGTCTGGTATTCCAACTAGTGAAGAATTAAATAATATTGTTGGATTAGATATTCAAAATGTTGTTTTATATGATGATTATAAAATTTTAACTGGTAATGTCAATATTGATTTAGGTGGTATTGCTAAAGGTTATGCTACAGAAGTTGTGCATCATTATTTACAAAGTATTGGATTTGATAAGTATTTAATTAATGCGGGTGGAACTGTTTTAGCTGGTGTAAATGCAAGTTCAGATAAGTATAAAGTTGGAATTCAAAATCCTGACTCACCATCAGAAATCTTTGATACATTGTCTATTTCTAACGCTATTGTAACTAGTAGTGGAGGATATGAACGTTTTTACGAATTTGAAGGTCAAAAATATCATCATATTTTAGATTTAAAAACTAAAATGCCTGCAAATTATATGAAAAGTGTTTCTGTTATAACTGATGATGCGATTTTAGGAGATGTATTATCAACTACATTATTTCTAATGAGTGTTGAAGATGGACAAAAATTTATAGAGTCTTTCGATAATGTTCATGCCATTTGGTATGCTAATGATAATACTATTGTAAAATCGTCTGGATTTAATAAATATGAATAAAAGTGATATAAAACTTATTATAATAATTCTATTAATAGCTATTACAGTTTTGTTTGTAATAGCTATTATAGATAAAAATAATAGTAAAGAAGCCTTGGTATATTATGATAATAATTTAGTTTTAACAATTGATCTAAACGAAAGTGAAGAAAAGATATATATAGTTGATGGATTTAATGGTGAAGTTAAAATTATTGCGGGTAATGGAAAAATAAAAGTGGATGAAGAAGAAAGTCCCTTACATTTATGTAGTAAGCAGGGATTTATTGAAGAATCATATGAATCAATTGTATGCTTACCTAATAAAATAGTTATTAAAATTTCTTCAAAAAAGAAAAAAGATTTGGACACAATTTTGAGGTGATTTGGTGGAAATAAAAAAAATTAGTCGTTTATCTATGCTTTTGGCACTTTCTGTTGCTTTAAATATAATTGAAACTTTTGTTCCACTTTTTAATGGAATTATCCCAGGTTTAAAATTAGGTCTTGCTAATATAGTTATACTAATTTCACTTTATATATATGGCTTTAAGGATACTTTATTACTTTCTATTTTAAGAGTATTTATAGTTGGTATTTTAAGAACCGGTTTATTTAGTATGAGTTTTTTCTTTAGTTTAAGTGGCGCAATTTTAAGTATTTGTATGATGTTTGTAGCAAAAAAAATTTCAAAACTTTCAATTATTGGAATAAGTATAGTTGGTTCTTTATCACACACTATTGGTCAAATTTTAATTGCGGTTATTTTTTATAATATTAATATGATTTACTATATGGCTTTATCTTTAATACTATCCATACCAACTGGTATTATAATTGGTTTTTTAGCAAAAGAAGTAAAAAAAACATTAGATTTAGCAATAAAATGGTAACAATGTAATTAGATATTGAAAAAAATATATAACTATGATAAAATTTTTACATAAGATAAGGAGAGGAAATATGAAAAAAATTAAAAATTTACTTTTATGTTTTAGTTTGATTTCGATTATATTTTTTACAGGATGTGAAGAAGTTCCTGAAAAAGGAATTTATAAAGAGGGAACTTACTTTGGATATGCACAAAGTGAGTCATACGGTTTAATTTTAACAACAACGGCTGTTGTTTATGTTGATGATTTAGGAATGATTAAATCAGTATTTGTAGATACAACATACTCAAATGTAACAGGTACTTTAACTACAAAGAAAGTCCTTAAGGATAATTATGGTATGAAAGAAACATCTGCTGGTATTGGTACAATTAAAGGCGGAGCTGAATGGTATGAACAAGTTGAAACACTTGAGAGTGAAATAGTAAAACAACAAGGTTTAAATTGGATTAAATGGACTGATGATCCTAAAACTAAAACAGATTCAGTAGCTGGTGTTACAATAGAAATTGATGACATTTATACAGCTATAAATAATGCATTAAATGAAGCTAAATAAAAAATATAGATTTTCTATATTTTTTTCATTATCAAAAATTTTACATTTGAATTAAATATAATAGAGATTTGGAGGTAAAAGATGTTTGATAATTTTATTACTTCAACTTTATTTTTATTAGTATTAGGTTTATTATTTACTATAAATACTGTATTAGGTGTTTTAATTGGTACAAAAGAGGAAGGTTTTGATTTAAAAAAACTTTTATATGGTATTTTAAAAGGTATAATTGCGTCATTATGTATTGTTGGATTTTGTTTTGTAATTGAAATAACTCCAATTATTTTAAAAAGGATTGAAATAGAATTACCAAGTGATATTGTAACATTTGTTGAACTTATTGGAATAACTATGACTGCTTATAAAAAATATACTAAAGAATGTTTTGAAAAAATAAAGAAAATATTTGAATAGAAAAGATGCAAAAGCATCTTTTTTTGGTATAATTTTATTAGTAATGAATGATTATGATATTTAATGTAAAAATAACACTAATTCATACAAAATTGTTGACAAATTGAAAAAAAGTGATAGTATAATATTCCAAAAGAGGGGATAAATGTGAAAAATTGTTGAATCGTATTGCAAAAAGTTTAATTATAATATAATGTTTAATTAGGAGGTATTTATAATGGAAAATGAGGAAAAGAGATTCAAAATAAAAAAATTAGAATATTATGAAGAATTAGATGAAGTTAATCGAGAAATAAATAAAGATTTGCATTTCATAGGCTTTATGGCTATGCTTATTACTATGATGAGCATGGTGACTTCTTTTACTTTTAAAGAATATGGTTTCTGGTGGGGCTTTGTTGTACAAATTACATGTTTAGGTATGGATTATGGAATTACACTTTCTTTTATTATAGATCTTGTACAAGAAATTATGCAAAAGAAAATATTAAAGGAAAAAATTGAAGAGTTAAATGATTTATTAAATGTAGAAGAATCAAAGAAAATAGTTTTATCAAAAAATGGAGAAAATAAAGGATTTAGAAGATGATAATTAATATTAAAGATATTTTAACTTTAGATGATGATAATAGATATATTGTTATAAGTAAAATTAATTATGAAAAAAGAAACTATTATTATTTAATGGATGTTAATGTTAATAGTAATATAAAATTTTGCTATGAAGAAGATGACGAATTAATTGAAATTGATGATAATAAAGTTATAACAAAATTATTACCATTATTCTATAAAGAGGTAAAAGATAAAGTTGATTTAAATAAATTAAAAAATTTCAATCAATAAATATAATGGAAAATGTTTAGTATTTTAAAATATAGAATTTTTTCTATATTTTTTATTTATGTAAAAATAACGCTAATTCATACAAAATTGTTGACAAATCGGGACAATAGTGGTATTATAGCACCCAAAAAGAGGGGGATAAATGTGAAAATAGGGAATATAGGAATAGATATAGATGGGGTTTTAACGGATATTGAAAGTTTTCAATTAAAATTTGGTGAATCATTCTTTAAAAATAAATATAATAATTAAAACATTTTTCTTCTTCATAAAATCAGCCTCTTTCCGTCAAACTATTCATATATTATATATAACATACTGGGACAGTTTTTTCAATAGTGGGACAAATATTTTTGCTTTTTATTTTATAAGATTGCAAACTATCATTAAATTTTATGTTCAAACTCATCATTAAACTTCCACTTTATCTCCACCCTGTCCTTTGCATACACGACAATCTCCTCCACAAAAGCATCCACAATTTCCCTGTTAAGTCCGGTCAGTCTCAACTGCCCTTCCAGCATCTCCAGACCTGCCACTTACGGCACATCCACATCTGTCATCTTAGTTACTGCAGCCCTCTGCTTTTCGATATTCTCCTGCAAGCTCGCCAGCATCTGCTCATATATCTTGCGCTGTTCCAGATATGTTTTTTTATCTGTCATTTCCAGCTTGTAGCTTTCATAAGCTTCACGCAAATCCTTTTCAATTAGTTCACGGCTATGCTCCATATCTGAAAGATGCTTTTCTGCCTGCTTTAATCGCTCTGCCTGTTTCTCCCGTTGCATATCCACAACCTTTCTGGAATCTACCAGCACATCAATCATCATCTGAAGTACTTTCTTCACAACACTTTCCATATCGACATTCAGCACACTGATATTGCATTTCCCATCAGCCTTATCTAGATAATGATTTGCACAATAATACTTCGGTCGTCCGGCATAAGTATGGGACAGGCGATGCCCACAGTTACCACAGATCATTTTGCCAGTCAGGCAATGTATTTCATGCTTTCTTTTGGCACTGGCACATGTATTTTCTTTTTGCATGGCAGCTACTTTTTCAAAATCCTCCTTGCTTATAATTGCTTCGTGACAATTTTCCACACGCTTCCATTCATCCTCTGGTAATGCTTTTGCATGTTTATCGCCAACATTCTCATTCTTGAAGCGGCTGTAAATCATCGTGCCGGTATATTGCTCATTTCCGAGGATTCTTCCTATTGCAACATTATTCCAGAGAGGCTTTTTCTCACGATATCTGGCAAGTTGCTTTTCACTTCCTACTTGCATGGCAATATACACGCCCGGCGTATCTATTCCATCCCGGTTCAGTCCTTCTGAAATTTTGTACATAGATTTTCCAGACAGAAACTCTTTGAAAATGCGCTTTACAATCTGACTGGTAAACTCATCCACAACCAACTTATGCTTGTCCTCCGGACTTTTCACATAGCCATAAGGAGCATAGGTAGCTATGTACTTACCATTGCCACGCTTTGTATCAAGTGTCAATAATACTTTGGAAGACTTCTCCTCGCTGAAGAAATCATATAGGATTCCCTTAAATGCAACATCAATCTCACCGATACC
>OLHA01001830.1_pt1 | contig 10851 bp, 5 predicted proteins | sample 1605961 | NCBI WGS metagenome assembly OLHA01 (sample SAMN03283288) | human gut metagenome | biome: human-associated habitat; material: feces | host: Homo sapiens | place: Peru | collected 2012
AAAGTGCCGAAAAGGGGCACTGACGGGCGGCATGGGTTCGAATCCCGTCAGCCTATGAAAACAGAGAAAAAACGGACAAATATTTTGTATTATGCCGTTTATTCAAGTTCGATAGTCGCCGGGGGTTTGTCGGTGATGTCGAACAGTACGCGGTTGATGCCCTTGACTTCGTTTGTAATGCGCTTTGACACCTTGCTCAAAAGCTCGTGCGAGAGGCGGGCATATTCCGCTGTCATAAAGTCGCCTGTCACAACGGCGCGGAGCACCACGGCGTAGTCGTAGGTTCTGCCGTCTCCCATAACGCCGACGGAGCGCATGTTGGTGAGCGCCGCGAAATACTGGCTTGCCTGTTCGCCGCTGTTTTCAAGCTCCTCTCTGAAAATAAGATCGGCGTCGCGCAGCAGATCGAGCTTTTCGCGCGTCAGCTCGCCGATAACTCTTATCGCAAGTCCGGGGCCGGGGAACGGCTGACGGTTGACAAGATATGAGGGCAGCCCGAGCATTGTGCCCACTTTTCTGACCTCGTCCTTAAACAGACCGCGAAGCGGCTCCACAAGTCCCTTAAAGCCGATGTCGCGGGGCAGACCGCCCACATTGTGGTGGCTCTTTATCGTAGCGGCTTTTGAGTTGCCCGATTCGATTATGTCGGGGTATATGGTGCCCTGCGCGAGGAAGTCCGCGCCGCCTATTCTCTCCGCTTCGTCGCAGAAAGAGTCAATGAAAAGCCTGCCTATTGTCTTGCGCTTTGTTTCGGGGTCGGTAACTCCCTTGAGTGCCGACAGAAATCTTTCGCTCTCATCAAGCTGAATGAGCTTTAACGGCATGTCCCTGAATGCGTTTTTAACTTCAAGCGCCTCGTTTTTGCGCATAAATCCGTGGTCAACGAAAATGCACGTGAGATTTTCGCCGATAGCTTTAGAAATAAGCGCGGCTGCGACGGAGGAATCCACACCGCCCGAAAGTCCGAGAATGACCTTGCTGTCGCCGACCTGTTCTCTTATATTTTTAACGGTACGCTCGATGTAATCGTCCATCGTGTAGTCGCCCGCTGCGCCGCATACGTCATACAGGAATTTACGTATTATTTTCGTGCCGTCCTTTGTGTGCACTACCTCGGGGTGGAACTGCACGCCGTAAAGCTTTTTGTCGGGACACTCTATAGCGGCGACGGGACAATCCGCCGTTCTCGCGGTAATACGGAAGCCCGCGGGAGGCTCCGACACGAAATCGGTGTGGCTCATGAGCACCGTCTGAAGCGTGTCAAGTCCGTCAAAGAGCACCGCGTCTGTTTCAAAGGCGGCTGCCGTGGGACCGTATTCGCTTACCGACGCGCTGCTTACCTTGCCGCCGAGCGTCCATGTCATAAGCTGCATGCCGTAGCAGATGCCGAGCACGGGGACTCCGCACGTGAACAATTCGGGGGAGCAATGGGGAGAAGTCTCCTCATATACGCTTGCGGGGCCGCCTGTCGTGATAAATCCGATGGGGTTGAGCTTTAAAAGCTCCTCCACGGGCGTGTCGCCGGGTTTGATAACCGAATAGACGCCGCACTCGCGCACTCTGCGTGCGATAAGTTCTTTATACTGTCCGCCGAAATCAAGAACTACTACCGTTTGATTGTGCATAAAAAGCCTCCGTGTTTCCGATACAGACAAAAAGAGGATGCCGACGTTTTTCGTGTCATCCTCCGCTGTACGAATAATAAGATGTATTTATTATAAAGTGGGCAATGCTGTTTGTCAATAGCTTTGTGTTTTTGCCGCGAGTAAAAAAGATTGATTTTTTTTGTATTGTTATTTACTGCTGCATACGTTGATAAATTTAACATAACAGGTTAAATCAAAGCATTGTTTTTGCTTCATTCTTCGTAGAAATTTGCGAAAAAAAACTCAACAACTCCCGTAAATGCGTGCTTTGCCCGACACTTTAGGGCATCTCGTAGGATAAATGTTAAAAAACTGTGAATAGTCACAAAAAATAACGATAATTTTTGTATTGTTTTTCTCTTTACCTACCAATAAAATAATGGTAATATTAAATTGTATAAAACTGTTTGAAAGGAAGATGACCATGAAACACAAACATGTCTGCTTAAAAAAGACGTTCAGCGTTATTTTGAGTTTTCTGCTTGTTTTCGGCACATTCTGCTTCTTTAATCCGTTCACGGTAACGGAGGCAGATGCCGCAACGGCAGGAAGCTACAATGTCAGGCTTGAAATTGATTCCGGTAATGACACCGGTGGTTGGGATTACGGCAGAGTCACGCTTAAGGGCAAAAGCAACAACGGGACAGGCGCGGAATCAAACATATTTTACGGCGGTGACCATAAAGTAAATTTCAACGGAAAACGCAACTGGTATGACGGAACCACGGATAAATTTCCTACAACGTTTTCTTACGAATACAGCTTCGGCGGCGGTATGACGTGGCGCGAAATGAAGTTTACGGTGAGAATTTACGTAAACGGCGTGGAGGTTGCTTCACAGTATCACAGCGCCAAATCAAGTGCGTTTAAAACCGCGAAAGGAACAAAGACCACAACGGTAGACGGTTCAAAATATCCCGCTGTGAACAAGATTACAATCGGCGGCAGCAACATGACGGCAACCGTTCCGACGGGTTCATCGGTCGTTTCAAAGACAACGTCGTCGGCTACGGTCTACGATCAGTACGGCGTGCAATGGTATCAGGAGCCGGAGGGATACATTATTTCATCTTCGGCAGGCGCAACAAGCAATGACGGAAGTCTGACGGGTATTACCTGCACCGCGTCATCATCGAAGGATACCGCAACGGTCAAAATTACAAATGCCGCAAAAGACTGGGTCGCAAATAACGGCAACAATTATCAGCGCACCGTTTATGTAAGAGCCTACAGAAGCGGAAAATACTCCGATGCGAAATCCATAACGATCACAAACTGTAAGGTTTCAGGCGAATTTTTCAATTACAATGACACAGCGAAAAACTGGTCTGATTCCGTACAGAAAAAAGATTACTATTATAACTATGATAGGGTGTCCGCTCCCACTCTTACAAAAACGGGATGGATATTCAACGGCTGGAGCACGCCGACCGAATCGAGCGGTGTTTCCGCTGTCAGCTCTAAGATAATGGTTAACACGAAATGGTTTGCCCAGTGGACAAAGACCGTTACCGGCCGTTTCCACTATTTCAACGAAGCCGGTGTTGCCGCGTTTAAGGATTCGAGTAAGCCTCTCTCCACAACGGAAACTCAGTTCACCGCGTCCGCTCCGTCCGAGGCGCCGTCAACGATAACATATGACGGTCGTGTATTCAAATTCCTCGGCTGGCGTGCGGATACCGCCGCGTCAACGGCAAACACAACCGATTTCACTATTCCCGCAAATTACAATAACGACGTTAACACCGTTAAGAATTTCTATGCCGTTTACAGCAGTGACATAAACTTCAGTTTTGACGGCAACGGCGGCTCTGTTTCGGGCGCAAACAGGAAACAGACGCAGTATCTTAATGCAAGCGGAAGTATTACCTCTCATACGTTTGACCTCACGGGCGTTACGGCATCTATTGCCGACACGAACTTCGCGGGTTGGGCGGAAACGGCGGATGCAAATGACGCTCTTGCCGCAAACAAGACCTTCACAATTACTTCCGACAAGACGGTGTATGCCGTTTATAAATGCAACGTCAGATTCCTCAACGAGGGCAAGGTGTTCGGCACGGCGGTAGTTACGCGCAACCACAATGCGGTCGATCCGTCTCCGCTGCCCGGCACGGCTCCTCTGTCAAGACCTCTTAAGGCTTTTGACGATGAGAACGAATACTTCTTCACGGGTTGGGACAGACCTCTGACAATAACCGTGCACACCGATATAAACGCGGTATTCAGCACGGTTCCGCACACCTATGTCGAGATTGATACTCCCGAATATCCTGCGGTTAAAGTTACATGTACATCGGACGGCAAACAGTCCTATGAATGCTCACATGTGAGAGACGACAACGGCGAGGTCTGCCACTACATAAAGACGGAGGTCATAAAGACCGAAGGTCACAAATGGAATATCAAAGACGGTAAGGCTGCCACCTGCACGGAAAAGGGCTATACCGACGATATCCGCTGCGCGATCTGCGGAGTTATTGAGCAGGAGAGCACCGAAATTCCCGCTCTCGGTCACGATTGGGGCGAATATACCGACACCGAGTCCGACTGTAAAACAAACGGGCTTCACGTCAGATACTGCAAGCGCTGCGGCGTTGAAGACCTTGAAACAAAGGTTGTTAAACCGCTTGATTCCACAAAGCACAAAGAAATCGTGATTCCGGGCAAGGATGCGACCTGCACAGAAAACGGCATGACCGAATACACCGTCTGCTCCGTTTGCGGCGCAATCCTTAAAGCCGGCTCCACAATCATCTCCGAAGGACACGACTGGGTAGTAGTCGAAGGCGAGGAGGCTGTTGCTCCCACCTGCACCACCGACGGCAGAACCGCTCACATCGTCTGCGGACGCGCGGGCTGCAACGCCGAAAAACAGAAGTCAACGGTCATCCCGGCTACGGGACACAACTATATCGAGGTTGAGGCTAAAGAGCCCACCTGCACCGAGCCGGGTAACACTCCGGGGTTCTATTGCACGAAATGCGGCGACGGCAACGTGACGTTTATCGACGCGCTCGGTCATGACTTTGAGGACATCAAGGTCACAAAGGAAGCGACCTGCACCGAGGAAGGACTTAAAGAGGGCGGCTGCAAACGCTGCGGCGAGGGTCACGTCGAAGAAATAATTCCGAAGCTTCCGCACACGCCCGAAGTCATTCCCGCGGTTGAAGCCACATGCTCCTCCTACGGTTATACCGCAGGCGAGAAGTGCTCCGTATGCGGCACAGTTACCGTTGAGCCGAAGAAAATCAAAAAGCTCGACCATACATGGGAAAAGACAGACGACGGCAAGCCCGCAACATGCACCGAGATCGGTGTCACGGCATCATATGAATGCTCCGTATGCGGTGTGACAAAGGGCGGCGAGGAAATTAAAAAGCTCGGCCATTCCTACGGCGAGGTCGTTATAACGAAGAAAGCATCCTGCGGCGTTGCGGGCGAAAAGCTGCTCCGCTGCGGCAACTGCGGCGACACGAAGACGGAGATAATCCCCGCGCTCACGCACAGTTTTGTAACCGTTGACGCGGTTGAACCCACCTGTACCGCAGCAGGCTCCACGGCGGGTGTACGCTGTGAGATATGCGGCGAATGGAGCACCGAGCCTGAAACCGTTGCCGCATCGGGACACGCATTCGGTGACGAACTGACGCTTGCCGCCACATGCACAGCCGAGGGCAAAAGGTATAAGGTCTGTGCCGTTTGCGGTGAAGAAGAAATAATCGAAACTCTTGCAAAGACCGGTCATGTTGAGGAAGAAATTCCCGCAATCGAAGCCACTTGCACAAAGAACGGCAAAACAGCCGGTATTAAATGTGCCGTCTGCGGCGAAATTCTCAAAGCTCCCGAAAATGTTGAACCCAAGGAGCATACGGTAATTGTCGATATCGAAGCCAAAGCCGCGACATGTGCCGCCGGAGGAAACACCGAAGGAACAAAGTGCGCGGACTGCGGTAAGATAATAGTTAAAGCGAGAAATATTTCCGCAATCGAGCATAAGTTTTCCGCATGGACGGTTACAGTCCCCGCAACATGCACATCAAAGGGAATAAAAGAGAGACACTGCACCGAACCCGGCTGCACATACTCCGAAACCGAATATACCCCCGCTCCCGGTCATTCCTACGGTGATTGGGTAACCGTGGTTGAGCCTTCATGCGAGGGCGAGGGAACAAAGCGCTGCATCTGCAGGCGCTGCGGTGATGTAATCAATCAGGCTGTACCCGCTCTCGGACACAGCAGAGTCACTGTAGCCGCTGTTCCCGCAACGTGCGAAATCGACGGCATCGGCGAGGGCGTTAAATGTTCCGTCTGCGGCGTTGAGCTGGAGGGCTTCGAAGTTCTCCCCGCAATCGGACACGACTATGAAGTAACGCATATCGACGGCGACTGCGAGCATGATTCGTATGACCTCTATGTCTGCAAACATGACAGCACTCATACCTATAAGACGAACATTGACGCTGCGCCGGGTCATGTCGGCGGCACTGCAACCTGCACACAGAAAGCCGTTTGCGATGTCTGCGGTCACGAATACGGCGATTTCGCTCCGCACAGCTACGAAGCGACCGTTACGCCTCCCACCTGCACTGCTGACGGATACACAACATACGTCTGCTCCGTTTGCGGCGATGAGTATAAGAGTGATATCGTTCCCGCCACGGGCGAGCATACTTATAACGACGGCATCGTCACGAAGACTCCCACCTGCACGGAGAACGGCGAAAAGATCGTTGCGTGCATCTATTGCGGACGAACCGAAACAGTCGTTGTTACCGCAAAGGGACACAGCGTATCGGAATGGACGGTTGAAGGCAGCGAAGCAAAGGGCACATGCTCCGAATGCGGCGAGACGGTAACGCGTCCCGCGACAAGCGACGATATTAAGCCCTGTGACCGCTGCGGCTACCGCCACACAAGAAGCACCGGACTGTTCAAGTATAAAGGTGTGTTCTGTTCGATAACCTATTTCTTCCGTCAGATTATAAAGTTCTTCAAAGGCGGAAAATAATCTCCACGAACAACCCGGCAGCGGAGACTGTCACAGCCGGAAGCGCAGCATAGTCACTGTGAGCGACAAAGACGCTTAAAGGCAAATTGACATCTTTCGGTCAACTCTAATCAAAAAAAGACTGTATTTCACAAAGCATTTATTTTAGTGCAATGTGTAAAATACAGTCTTTTGTGTTATACTCCGGATTGCGCCGACAAGCCGTTGCCGCAGGGGATTATTAAGGTCTGTTTTTATTCGTTTGTATCCTGATTTACCTCTTTTTTGTGAACGCGTTCACCGTGTGCGCAGCGAGCGGAGCAGCTCGATTTCGCGCTTGTAGCCGTCGAGGTCGTTCGGAGTTTCAAGAATAACGGGTTTGCCGTCAAAAACGGGGTGATTCATCACGCGGGCGAGCGCCTCCGTACCGATATTGCCGCCGCCTATCACCGCGTGTCTGTCCTTATGGCTGCCGAGTATGTTCATGCTGTCGTTGAGATGAAGCGCCTTGAGGCGGTCAAGCCCTATTATGCGGTCAAATTCGCCGAGCACCCGGTCAAGGTCGTTCACGATATCGTATCCGCCGTCGAAAACATGACACGTGTCAAGGCAGACACCGAGCTTATCCCCCGTTTCCACACGGTCGATTATCGCGCGAATTTCCTCAAAGGTACAACCTATCTCGCTGCCCTTGCCCGCCATTGTTTCAATCAAAACGGTTGTGTGCATACCGTCAAAAAGGACGCTGTTCAGCAGCTCCGCAGTAAGCGCGATTCCCTTTTCCGCGCCCTGCTTAACATGGCTGCCGGGGTGAAAATTGTAGAAATTGCCGGGCACGAATTCCATGCGGAGGAGGTCGTCCTTAAAAGTGTTATACGCAAATTCGCGGACACGGTCGTCCGCGGCGCACGGGTTGAGAGTGTAGGGCGCATGCGCCACAATCCGACCGAAGCCGTGCTCTTTCGAATAAGCGTTAAACGCCGCCGCATCGTCGGGATCAACGGGCTTTGCCGCTCCGCCGCGAGGATTGCGCGTAAAAAACTGAAAAGTGTTTGCGCCTATCTCCGTCGCCTGCTTTCCCATTGCGAGAAAGCCCTTTGACGAAGAAAGATGACAGCCTATATAGAATGACATAACAAAAACCTCACAAAAAAATTGACGGTTCAATATTACAGTTTTATTTGTTCGTTTATTTCACGCATAAAATCAATGTCGACTTTAACTATCTCGCGGTCGAAGGTAAGCAGTCCGTTTGTCTCGTCTTCAACATCGCTTACCTCGGTGTAGACGAGAGCGGAAAGTCCCTTTGAATGAATGAGCGGCTTTATTCTGTCAAGATAAAGATGGCGGAGTGCCTCGCTCAATTTATCTTTGTCCTTAAAAATCTTATAACCGAATGTCTTTTCGGTGTTAAAACGGTGACCGTCAATGCTCATCGAATATCCGCCGAACTCCGTGAGCGCCGTAACACGGCGGTCGTTCTTTGAGAATTTCGGGAATACAAACGGCGTAAAATATATGTGGAAGCTGTTTATATCGCCGACACCCCGATCGTGCCAGCCGCTTGCGTGGTCGATAATACGGGTAGGATCCTTTTCACGGAAAAACTTTTCGGCTTTCACGGCGTCAAACTGTCCCCATCCCTCGTTAAAGGGTACCCAAAGGCAAATTGACACACAGTTATACAGCGTATCAATCATGCGTTCGGCATCGGTATAGTATTCGCGTCTGCCCTTTGCGTCATCACGCGAAAAGAGCTTGTAGTTTTTCGGCCCGTCGTTGAGCACGCCGACCTTCTTGGAGCATGTGCCGAGCTGAAGCGCGGGGCAAACCGCAACGGCAAGCTGATTAACGGGAGTGCCGCCGTTCACCATGTCCTGCCAAACAAGCATGCCGAGACGGTCGCAGTGGTAATACCAGCGGAGCGGTTCGACCTTAATGTGTTTGCGCAGCATGTTAAAGCCCATGTCTTTCATTGTGCGGATATCGTAAATCATGGCTTCGTCCGACGGAGCGGTGTAGAGTCCGTCGCTCCAATAACCCTGATCAAGCAGACCGTTATGAAAATATGCCTCGTTATTGAGCATAAGACGCGGAGTGCCGTTTATGTCTCTGCCGACGGAGAACTTTCGCATGCCGAAATAGCATTTGACCTCGTCCTCTCCGGCTTTTATGTAAAGGTCATAGAGCTTCGGGTTTTCGGGCGTCCAGAGAGTGTACTCGCCCACCGCTACGCTTACGCTTTTGCCCGTAACGCAGAGCGTTGCCTTTACCGCGCCGCCGTCTTTAACGGTATATGTAACGGCGCCCGTTTCACCGACTGCGGTAAGCTCAACCTTTATCACGCCGGTGTCGATATCGGGGGTAAGCCTTACGGACTCAATGTAATTTTCGGGCACTTCTTCAAGCCACACCGTCTGCCAGATTCCCGACTGCGGAGTATACCATATATTGCCGCGCTTCGACGTCTGCTTGCCGCTTGCCTGCGAACCGGTTTCCGACGGATCTGTAACGCACAGCGTAAGCTCGTTTGCGCCGTCCGCGATCTTGTCGGTTACGTCAAAGGTAAACGGATAATAACCGCCCTCGTGCGAACCGAGAGACTTTCCGTTCAAAGCAACGTCGCACGCATAGTCTACCGCGCCGAAGTGCAGCAGCACGCGCGCCTTTGTCTGTTTAAAGTCAAATTTTTTTCTGTAATAGAGCGTATCCGCAGGAGTTACGGTGCGGTTTACGCCGCTCAAAAGCGTTTCGGGGCTGAACGGAACCGTTATTTTTCCCTCATAGCCGGAAAAAGCTTCCGCCGTGGGATAAATTGCATAGTCCCACTCGCCGTTCAGACAAATGAAAGAATCGCGCTCCATCTGCGGCCGGGGATAGTCGTTAAGCGGGCAGTTTTTGTCAAGCTCTCTGCCCCATCGTGTTAAAAGCTGTTCCATTTGTTCCGTTCCTTTCCAAATAGCGTATTAAGCCGACGGGAGTTGAATCCGTGTCGCTTTTGACGGACTGATTTAAGTCCATGCTGCGTTAATACACTGTCAAAATATGCAATACCGTACTGTTGAATTTTTGCTGCTTATTCCGCCGCAATACGCTTTTCAAGCAAACAAAGCGCATCTGGCACATCGGCGACGGTGTTTATTTCGATGTCCGCAGCGGGTGCCTTCGGATTGCTGTAAACCGTCTTTACATGAAATGTGTACATTCCCGCGCTTTTTGCGCCGCCGATATCGTTAAACGGGTTATCTCCGACATAGACGCATTCGTTCGGTAATACGCCGAGCTTTTCGCACATCATCAAAAAAATCTCACGGTCGGGTTTTTCGGTCATAACATCGCCGCTGACGATAATTTCATCAAAAACATAGCGCAAACCGATAAGCGAAAGCTTTTTATATTGCAGCTCGTGCCGTCCGTTTGTTATAAGCGCAACTTTATATCCTTCTTTTTTAAGACGAATAAGCATCGGATACGCAAAGTCGTATTTAACCGCCGTCTTCGCAAAGGTGCGAAACACAAACGAGCGATAGTCATCAAAGCGCGGAACGGTCTTGAAAATACCGTTTTCTTTCAAATAGTCAAATATGTAACGCCACCCGTCGTAAACATACCGGTCATCGGCATATATCCACTTTTCCGCAATTTCTTCATCGGTAACACCGTCGTTAATATCAAAATACTTTCTGAACATCGGCGCAATTGCGCGTAGCGTCGCGTGTCGGTCGAAAAGTGTGTGGTCGAGGTCAAATATAACCGCCTTTATCATTTTTCATTCCCCCAAACGGTATCGGAAAAATCGACAGAAGCAACGGCGTCGAGCGGCAGACGGACGGGAACTCCCTCATAAGATGACTTGTAAACCGCGAGCACGGTTTCGAGAGCGCGCCTTCCTGCGTAAACGTCCACATAAGGGGGTCGGTGTTTTCTTATCGCCTCGGCTACGTCGCCGAAAAGGCTCGTGTGACCGTTGCCGTAGACATTTGCGACCTTTTCGTGAAAGCCGTCCTTGCTGTCGGATATGTCATCGTCAAACGACCAGTGCTCTATCGTGTTTGCGCACATACCGCCGAGCTTTACGCTTCCGTGTTCACCTATCAGCGTCAGGTGTTCCTCCATATTGGTGCGGTTGACGTTTACCGTGCCTTCAAGCGTGGCAACAACCCCGTTTTTGAATTTTACGACCGCGGCGCCCACATCCTCCGCCTCCATATACGG
>OLHA01001833.1_pt1 | contig 10836 bp, 6 predicted proteins | sample 1605961 | NCBI WGS metagenome assembly OLHA01 (sample SAMN03283288) | human gut metagenome | biome: human-associated habitat; material: feces | host: Homo sapiens | place: Peru | collected 2012
TTCTTGCTCGCTTCGGGAATCGTGTCGTTGGTTTATGGTTTCATCCGTAACAAAAGGGACGGGGTGCTTCCATTGATGGCGGTGAACGCTGTCGTGGATTTGATACTTGGCATTCTATTGTTCCTCAATCCTGTCTGGGTGGCCGGCTTCATTGTTACGCTGATAGGAATCGTGCTGATTCTTTTCGGCGGCATCCAGCTGTTAGCTTTGGCCGGAGCCATGTCTCTGCTGGGGGCCGGATTCTCCACATTGATCCTTTCGATCTGCGCGGTGGCGGGGGGCGCGTTCCTGCTTTTCAACCCGTTCGGTGAGAGGATCATGAGTGTCTGCGCCGGAAGTTTTCTGCTTCTGTACGGTGTCTCTGAGCTGATCTCCTCATGGCGGATCCGCAAGGCCAAAGAGGCGTATGAAATCCGTTTCAATGCGACGCAGGAGGATCAGCCAGAGCCGGATGTGATTGAAACTCCAGGCTTGGACGATGCCAAGGAAGTGAACTACACAAAGGTGGACGAGTAGGATGATTCCTCAGGAAACGGTACAGAAAATCCTTGACACCGCCCGTGTGGAAGAGGTGATCGGCGACTTCGTGACTCTGAGAAGGCGTGGGGCCGACCTTTGGGCCTGCTGTCCGTTCCACGGTGAGAAGACACCGTCTTTTCATGTCATTCCTGCCAAAGGGCAATATTACTGCTTCGGCTGCCACAAGGGCGGTTCCGCTGTCGGGTTCATCATGGACTACGAGCATCTGTCCTACGTTGAGGCTCTGCGGTATCTTGCCAGGAAATACAACATCGAGATAGTCGAGAAAGAGGAGACGGCGGAGGACATAGCGAACCGTCAGCGGAACGAGAGTCTCCTGCTTGTCTCTGAATATGCCGGCAAGTTCTTCAAGGAGCAGCTCCATACCGATGAGGGACGGTCCGTCGGCCTTGAATATTTCCACTCCAGAGGGCTGGAGGACGCTACAATCGAGAAATATGGTCTCGGCTGGGCCCCGTCGAGCCGGCATGCCTTGACAGACGCGGCGAAAGCGGCCGGGTACAAGGATGAATATCTCCTTGAGACAGGTCTGTGTGCCGCATACGATTCTGACAACAGGCTGCACGACAGGTTCTATGACCGCGTGGTGTTCCCGATCCATTCGATGAGTGGAAGGGTTATCGCGTTCGGGGCCAGGACATTGAAGTCCAAGGAAGAGGGAAAGCCATACGCCAAGTATGTGAACTCCAAGGAGTCGGACATCTACGTAAAGAACAAGTCTCTTTACGGCATCTGGTTCGCCAAGAACGAGATGGCACGCAAGGACAAATGCTATCTGGTCGAAGGCTATCTGGATGTGCTCTCGATGCACCAGCTCGGTATCACGAACGTGGTGGCTTCCAGCGGCACGGCATTGACCGAAGGGCAGATAGGTCTCATCAAGAGATTCACGCAGAATGTCACGATCATGTACGACGGGGATTCCGCCGGCATCCATGCGGCTCTTAGGGGAATCGACATGTTTCTGCGCGAGGGGATGAACGTTAAGGTCGTCCTGATCCCGGACGGAGATGATCCGGACTCATATTCAAGAAAGCACTCGCTTGCGGAGGTAGAGGAGTTTCTCGCCGCTGCTGAGATGGATTTTGTGGATTTCAAGTCCTCGCTGCTTTTGAAGGACACAGCGAGGGATCCGCTCAAGCGTGCCGAGGTGATCAATGACATAGCGGACACGATAGCCGACATCCCGGATGCCGTGAAACGTTCTGTCTATGTGGATTTCCTGAGTGACAAGTTCGAGATCCGCAGGGATATTCTGGACGAGAGGATCAGCGCGACACGCTCCAAAAGGCTTATTGAACAGAAGAAAGCCGCTGACCGTGACAGGGAAAGGCTTCGTAACCAGACCTCGCGGTCCGGAGCCTCGGCAGGCTCAGCCACCATATTGCCTGGGAATGGTTATGCCACCGGCTCCGGAAATGGTTCGATTGCCGGAACATTCGGAGTTTCTGGCTCTTCTACGGATGGTTTGGCCTACGGAGGAGCGCCGGTGGCTGAGCCTGTCGAAGCCACCCGTCAAAGCACCGGCCTCGATGCCCTTATTGACAACCGCATCATGGCTACAGCCGAGCGCGATCTTCTGAACTTCATCCTCACATACGGTACCACGAAGCTGGAGTTCCAAAGTGATTCAGCTTTCTATTCAGGATCGGACGAGGATGCGTTGACCGTGTTTGATTTCATAGGCCAGGCTTTGGAGGGAGACAACTCACAGTTCGCCAACTCCGTTTTCAGAAAAGTGTACGAGGCTTATTCCAAAGACTACTATGAGGGATATTCGCAGGATGAGATTGTCAAGCGTCTGATGGACGGGGAGGATAGGGACATGGCCTATGTGACCGCCCAACTGTCAACGGACGAACGGTATGACTTGTCTGTGAAGAATCTGCGGCAGTCAATGATGTCGAAAGGGTCATGGCTGACGATCTATGTCCCGAAAGCGATCCTGGTCTATCAGCAAAGCCGTTTGGAGGACAAGGAAAACGAACTGAAGGAAAGACTCGGAGAGGCGCAGGCCGCTTCCGACGATGACCGGGTGCTTGAGACAATGCAAGAGATGCTTAAAGTGCAGAAGGCACTTAAAATGGTGAAAGTCAGATTGGGAAGAGAAAAATAATATTCATGAATATGGAAAAGAAATTCAAGAGAACACTTGTGACCTGTGCGTTGCCTTATGCCAACGGGCCGGTCCACATCGGTCATTTGGCCGGGGTATACGTGCCGGCGGACATCTACGTCAGGTACCTCAGAATGAGGGGAGAGGATGTGCTTTATGTCTGCGGAAGCGATGAGCACGGAGTCCCGATCACGATCAAGGCCCGCATGGAGGGCTGTACCCCTCAGGATATCGTGGACCGCTACCACAAGATCATCAAGGATTCGTTCACGGGTCTGGGAATCAACTTCGACATCTATGGCCGTACATCCTCTGCGGTTCACGAGAGGAACGCTTCCGAATTTTTCCGCAAGTTGTACGATGAAGGAAAGTTCATCACAAAGGAGTCCGAGCAGTACTATGATCCGGAGGCCAAACAGTTTCTTGCAGACCGCTACATTATGGGTACATGCCCTAAGTGCGGTAATCCTGATGCCTATGGTGACCAGTGCGAGAAGTGCGGAAGCACGTTGAGCCCGGAAGAACTCATCAACCCTAAGTCCAAACTCAGCGGGGCCGAGCCGATAAAGAAGAAGACAACCCATTGGTATCTACCTCTGGACCAGTACGAGCCTTGGCTTCGTGATTGGATTCTCGAACAGCACAAAGAGTGGCGAAGCACTGTCTATGGCCAGTGCAAGAGCTGGATTGACGGCGGTCTTCAGCCTCGCGCCGTGAGCCGTGACCTTGACTGGGGCGTGCCTGTCCCTGTGGAGGGTGCCGAGGGCAAGGTGCTCTATGTCTGGTTTGACGCTCCGATCGGGTATATTTCCAACACTCAGGAACTTCTGCCGCAGTCTTGGGAGAAGTGGTGGAAGAGCGGGGACACTCGTCTCGTTCATTTCATCGGCAAGGATAATATCGTGTTCCACTGCATCGTCTTCCCGTCGATGCTCAAGGCTTACGGTGACGGTTACATCCTGCCGGACAACGTTCCGGCGAACGAGTTCCTCAACCTTGAAGGGGATAAGATCTCTACATCCAAGAACTGGGCGGTCTGGGCTCACGAGTATCTCCGCGATTTCCCTGGCAAACAGGATGTCATCAGATATGTCCTCACGGCCAACGCTCCGGAGACCAAGGACAATGATTTCAGCTGGAAGGATTTCCAGACACGCAACAACAGTGAGCTTGTCGCTATATTCGGAAATTTTGTGAACCGCGCTGTGGTGCTGACCCACAAGTATTTCGAGGGAAAGGTTCCGGCCGCGGGAGAACTTCAGGAAGTGGACAAGGCCGCTCTTGCGGAGATTCCTGCGCTCAAGGCTTCGCTTGAGAGGGACATCGAGGGTTATCATTTCCGTGAGGCATTGAAAGATGCTATGTCGATCGCCCGTGTGGGGAACAAGTATATTTCCGACACTGAGCCTTGGAAGGTGGCCAAGACAGACATGGAGCGTTGCGCCACGATACTGAATGTCAGCCTCCAGATTTGCGCTGACCTTGCGATCGCTTTCGAGCCGTTCACACCGTTTGCCGCGGAGAAACTTCGCAAGATGCTGGGTGTCAGCCTTTGCGCCGGAATTGACCACAGGAAGGGCGAGCAGGAGACCGTCAACACCTACAAGGATGGTGAGGGTGTGGCTCTTCACACTGTGTCTGCCGCCGCGGAGCAGGAGTGTTCGGGCGTATGCCTTGGTTGGGATATTCTTGGCAATGAGAATATCCTTCCGGTGGGCCACGAGATCGGTGCCGCGGAGTTGTTGTTCGCCAAGATCGAGGATGAGGCCATCAATGCTCAGTTGGCGCGTCTTGAGGCCATCCGTGCCGCGAGAGAGGCGGCGGCTAAGGCTGAGGCGGCGAAGCAGGTCGCGCCTCAGAAACCGGAGTGTTGTTTCGATGATTTCGAGAAGATGGACATCCGCACGGCCACCGTGCTTGCCGCCGAGCGTGTGCCTAAGACGGACAAGCTGCTGAAACTCAGCATTGACACAGGAATCGACAAGAGGACGATTGTCTCTGGAATCGCTGAATATTATTCCCCTGAGGAGATGGTCGGCAAGCAGATCTGCATTCTCGCCAACCTTCAGCCGAGGACGATCCGTGGCATCGAGTCCAGAGGAATGATCCTTATGGCAAAGCAGGGCGACGGCAAGATGCGGTTCATCACTCCTGCGGAGGCGCTTGGCAACGGAGCTATAGTAGGTTAATATATTCGCAAAACATCATGAGAAAAATTTTCACTTCATTTGCCGCGGCCGCTCTCGTTATGGGGTGCGCCCAGAGTCCGACCCTCACAAAGTCAGGATTGAATCCGGAGAATTTCAGGGGAGAGCGTGACGGTGCGCAGACCGCTCTCTACACTCTGACAAACAAGTCAGGAATGGAGGTCTGCATCACCAACTTTGGAGGAAGGATTGTTTCCGTGATGGTACCGGACAGGAACGGGGACTACAAGGATGTTGTCCTTGGCTTCGACAAGGTTTCCGACTATTTCCCGGAGAACAACCAGACTGATTTCGGTGCCACCATCGGTCGTTACGCCAACCGCATCAACGGCGGCAGATTCACTTTGGACGGAATTGAGTATCAGTTGCCTCAGAACAACTACGGGCATTGTCTGCATGGTGGTCCTGACGGGTGGCAGTACAAGGTTTACAATGTTCTTGAGGCCGATGCCTCGCACCTGAAACTGGAGATTGTCTCTCCTGACGGGGACGCGAACTTCCCTGGCAAGGTGACCGCTGACGTGACTTTCACCCTTACCGAGGACAATGCGATCGACATCCGGTACTCCGCCACGACGGACGCGCCGACGATCATCAACATGACCAACCATTCGTATTTCAATCTGTCAGGTGATCCGGCGAACCATCAGATTACGGCTGACTCGTTGTACATCAACGCTTCCAACTACACTCCTGTGGATTCGACTTTCATGACTACTGGTGAGATCGCTTCCGTCGAGGGCACTCCGTTTGATTTCAGAAAGGCCAAGCTGATCGGTGACGACATCGACTCTGACAACGAACAGGTTCGCAACGGCAAAGGCTTCGACCACAACTGGGTTCTTGACACCAAGGGCGATGATACCGTTCTCGCTGCCGAGGTTTACTGCCCTGAGACTGGAATTGTGCTCAGGGAATATACCAGCGAGCCAGGCGTGCAGGTCTATGCCGGCAACTTCCTTAACGGAACCGTAACAGGTAAGAAAGGCGTTGTGTACGGCCATCGCACCGCCATCTGCCTTGAGTCCCAGAAGTACCCAGACACCCCGAACAAGCCGGAATGGCCGTCCGCGGTTCTCCGTCCGGGCGAGACCTACACCAGTCACTGCGTCTTCGCTTTCAGCGTTAGATAGTTAGCGGAATAATAAAAAACCTCTCCGTTGTGTTTCTGATAAGTGGAACACAGCGGAGAGGTTTTTTTCATAAATGAGAATATGTTTGGTAATTATATGCGAGTTGGTTACATGGTTTTTGTAAAGTCGTTGGTTATCAGTGTGTTATTTATTTTAATAACACGTTGCTTATAATTGCCTTGATATTAGTGCGATACGCCAAAAGTCAGTCAATCTCCAAATTTACCTCATGTCTTCTAAAAGCGGAAATATGACAGAAAGACGCTCGTGAAGGGATCATGTCTCCCCTTCGGTAACACTTTCGGCCATTTTTGCTTCCCGAGAGTGCAACCTGCACTCTCGGGAAACGTTTACCCCACTTATTGTCTCCAAAGGGTGCTGTTGAGCACACCCATGGGAGACATTATTCCCCTTTCCCGCTTCTGAAAAACCATTCGTAATCCGTACGGAGACCTGTGTCGCAGTCTAGGGAAGCAGACAACTATTTGCCTGACAATGTTATTGTGTGGCTTTAAGACTCCGCAACTGTTCCATAATATGCTCATAACACTCATGTGTGCGAACATATTCACACCTCGAAGAGCAACTCGCTGGCCGTCAAGATGATGTGGTTTCAGGTGCACATGGTTTCTCGCACCTGGAAGTCTGGAACACCAGTGGAACACTCTGTACCGTGGTCGCCGACTCTTAGGTGTGCGAATATACTCGCACCTGGAACATCAATTTGTTAATTATCAGGCTGATGCTGTTTCTGGTACGCATGGTTTTCATGCATGGAAAGGTGGTCTCCTATTGTTTACAGGACGGGTAATGTACGTAGAAAGGCCTGTGATGTTTTTAGGGTCGGTTGCCTTGGATTTTAGAACTTTTTCGTAAGGATAGAGATTATATTTTAGTATGTGTAGTTGATGGTTCCATAGGATGCCCCGGATGGTACATCATACCCATCCGCTTTGGGTTCCCCAAAAAGAGATTTCACACGTTGCTTCATAATTGTTTTATGTCATGATTGATTACCGCAAATATACAAAACGATTTTGCATATTTATGTAATATTATGGAAACAATTGTGTTAAAATAATATAAAACGTTAATATTCAATTTGCGATTCTCAAATTGTTTTCCTATCTTACGCCCAGACATATTCTAATAACCTCTAATATATGATAGGATTCCAAAGATTTTATTTGATATTTATGGTGCTACCCTTTCTGTGGGCCTGCGCCGATGACCGCTATTCTTTTGAAGGCAATGCCACGAGGAATGCTGCCGATCATGGCGTCTTCGAGGACATCCTTGTCCGCAGGAACAACCTGCTTTTCGCCAACATCGGATCCTTTGAAGGCTCTTGCAAAACCCGGTCCGGGTCGGATGAATCTGACTTGGTGAGTCTGGAGTCTTTGTTGGACAGGAGCGGGACGGAGACACTTGTGTTCAAGAACTACCACATAGTCCAGATTCCATTCAGGACTATGGACCATGAGCAACAGGCAAGTCTGTCCGACACCAACCACGGGAGCATGGAGAAAGATGGTGTCAGTGTCGTACGTAAGTTCCTTGTCGAGATATCGGACACATTGGCCGGCACAAGGAGGCATATCGTGGCGACTCTCGTCCCGACTCCTGAGAATTGTATGGCTTACGGTCCGGATAGTTACAGTTATATAGATAAAGGGACGTTTGAGGGTGTCATCTTGTTTAGCGATCTGGACGGGAGTCTCAGAAGCGTGAACTCCTATGGCCACCGCCCTATCCGAAACGCTTGCGTGATCGCTCCGGAGGACACACTGAACTACTGGCGTATCCGCTATATTAATGTGTATGGGAGAGGAAGCGCCACCCGTGCCCAGGAGGTGGACGGTGGCTCGATAGAGGAATGTATCTGTGTCGGTGAAAAACCTAAGAAAAAGGAAAATGGCGAAGGGACGGATGGGGACGAAGACTATTGGGGTGATGGTCTAGGAGGAGGTGGCGGAAATGGCTCCGGTGGAGGCGGCTCAAATGGTGGAGGTGCGGATGGTGTCGGAACGGATTCGGACTATGAACTTGATCCGAGCCTGATCATGGACAAATATGAGCCGAAGAAAAAGAAGGAGGAAGACGATGTCGTCTGGTACACTGTCACCTTGCATGCCGTGGGAAAAGGACAGACAAGAGGAAGCGGGCGGTATTCGAGTGCTCTTTTGAATTTCATCTTGGCCGAGGCGGCCCCTGATGATGACGCCTATTTTGACCGGTGGACAGGGGATTTCCATGGGAGAGGCGAACTTCTTGAGTTTCGGGTGGATAGGGATGTGACTTCCACCGCATATTTCGCGCCGAAAATTGGTGACCCCGTTGACCCCTATGATCCCGTGAACCGTCCGTGTTTCAGCAAAGCCACAAAAGTCGGTAATCCACTCAACAATATGTCCATAGCCTCTCCTGGATGGTCCGGCTTGCGAGGCGGGACTTTCGGGTATGTGCGAAATGGGGGTGAAAGGTTCCACAATGGGTTGAATCTCTTTGCGGAGGAAGGTACTCCGGTGTACGCTATGATTGATGGTGTGATATCTAATAGTAACTATACTATAAATCAACCAGATAAGAAGGCTGAGGACTATCCAAATGGGTATAGAGGAGATAAAAATAGTGCCGGAAATCGTGTATATGTAGAAGGTCGGTATGACGGTCAAGATGTGATAATTGGTTATTGTCACCTTCAGGCAGGTACACCTGTTGCCATTAATCCACGCACGGGTAAGATGTTTAAGCCTGGAGATGCGATTTATCGAGGAGAATTGTTGGGCTATACAGGGAGGACGGGAAATGCTTATAATGTTACCAACAAGCACTTGCATCTTTTGTATAAAGTGAAGAATTCCAATGGAGTATATGTGTTTGCGAACCCAGAGAAAATTATCAACGGATCCGTAGATTGGAAAGACGGCGATCCTTCCACAAAAAAAATTATTGGTGGAAAGATAGTTGGCGTGGAATGCGATACTGAAGAAAAAGTTAATATTTTATAAATCTATAATGACTATGTTTAGGAAGATAGTGACAATATGTTTGGTTGCGTTTTTGTACGTGACAGCTGACGCACAGGACTTTTATGATGAGTTCCGGGCTAAAAGCATTGATGTGGAAGGTATGAAGATTGGTCATAAGATGACTTACGACCAGTTTGTGGCGAAGTTCGGGATACCAGACAGATATGAACAAAACGAACTTGGAGATCCGGGTAGCCCTTGTCTTGATGAATACTATTGGGTAGGAAAAAATTTTTTATCATTTACGGAGAATGGTACATTCTGTGAGTTCTTTTTAAGAGATGATAGATTTTCTGCTCTAACTCTGTGGATTTCTGGTGGCATTCGTGTTGGTGACAAGCTTTCGAAACTTGATAATTTCAAATACGGAAGGCCTAAAGTGGCATCTTGGCTTGAACCTCATAATGGTCTTGTGGAATATGTTCTATTCTATGACTATTTGGATGATTTGGTTTTTCTGTCCGTGAAAGATGGTGTGATTCAAATTATACACTATTCTTCTTCGATGTAGAATGACAAAAAGAAGAGACATATTGAGAAAGGTGTTGGTAATTTGCTTGTTGGCGTTGCCCGCTGTTACGATGATCGCTCAGGACTTCTATGATGAGTTCCGGGCTAAAAGCATTGATGTGGAAGGTGTGAAGACTGGTCAGAAGATGACCTACGATCAGTTCGTGACGAAGTTCGGGAAACCAACGGAATATATTCAAAGTGATTCTGATTCTGGAGAAGAAGGTACCCCTACAACTGATGAATATTACAGAGTTGGGAAGGATGTGTTTTATTTTAGGAATAATGGGAGTTTTTGTGGATTTTCCATAAAGGACAAAAAGTTATCAGTTCTTACATTGTGGATTTCTGGAGGTGTTCGTGTAGGCGACCTGTTTTTACGACACCGTTGATGGTTTTGACATGAACTATTGATATTCATCTAATAATGGCGAAGAAGGTTCTATTGGTGGTATTCCTTACCCTTGTGTGTTCTTCCTGCTACATCCGGACTGGTTGGAGTACAGTGGCCGGATATGGCACGGACGTTAATTGGGAGATAGAAACTTATCCGGTAGAGAGCGGCATAGGTGATGGATATGGACCGAATAAGATGTTGGTTTATTCGGATACCTGTGGTTTGCTTGCTGCTTTTAATGGTGATGAGACATCCTTTTATGTGACATCTAATTGTGGGAAGAATTGGAAGAGGAGGGGATCTGTCGGCAATCTGCTATGTCGGTCTATCGCAAAATCAAAAGACCGATTCTATGGATGTTTTTTAAGCACAGATCCGAACAACGGCGGAGTTATAATGATGTCGAATGATGTCGGAAAGACGTGGGAAACAATTCTTGATAACAGGAATGGGATTTTTCGGTTTGACGTGCAGGATGATGGCACGTTGGTCGCTTTGCTGACGCTTGATGAAGGTTATGCTATCCTTTGCTCTGTTGATGGAGGGCAAAATTGGATGACATCCCCATCCTCGGTGACCAGAAGCATTGTTACTTTCGGTCAGTTATCCTTCTTGAGTGATGGAGTTATATATTCGTCAAAAGATAAGGTCGTAGTTATGAATCCTGCCTCCTTCGTGACTGATACCATACATTCAAGCAAAGGATTAATGAGTGACGTGGTGTCTGGTGAGGATGTGATCGGTATTTGGGAGGGACATAGGGCAAATTATTATAGGCTCATAGGTAAACACGCCGGACTCGTATCTTCTATATGGGACATAAGAAGGCCGTTCAGGAACTACATCCCTGCTGAAATCTATCAATATGGAGATGTGGTTTATACGAAGATTATTCCGCTGA
>OLHA01001834.1_pt1 | contig 10812 bp, 17 predicted proteins | sample 1605961 | NCBI WGS metagenome assembly OLHA01 (sample SAMN03283288) | human gut metagenome | biome: human-associated habitat; material: feces | host: Homo sapiens | place: Peru | collected 2012
TTAATATTATTACTATCTTTGCAACAGATAAAGGTTTTTGCCATGAAATTACTACAGATGTATGCGAAACTTTATTGCTCTATGGTGTAATGGTAGCACTACAGTTTTTGGTTCTGTCAGAGTAGGTTCGAGTCCTGCTAGAGTAACAGATTATTATATTATGTGTAAATAAGAACTAGTGAGTTCTATTCTTTTTAATTTAATTCTCACAATACATAAATAAATCTAATATAGCAGTAGATAATCGTGATGATTATCTACTGCTTTTTTTATGCTAAAGAAAATGTGTCATAATGTGTCGCTACTAATGAATAAAAAAAAGAGTAACTCAACCTCACGGTCAAGCTACTCAAGTCAATAGTATAAATTTTACGAATGGTATTACAGCCACTGCTGTAACAAATAATAAATAAACTATTCTAAACATTTATGTATTATGGAATCTAGCAAGTATTTCATTTAATATTTTAATTTCTTCTGCAAGTGGCTAAAATGTTTAGTCTGTATGATTAATCAAGTATGATGATTAAGTTGATTAGAAGCAAAATAAACTGGGTTGTGGGAGTTTCCCACGGCTGACATAGTTTAATCTCGTATGTCAGGAGACCGAAATAAGACATTTAAGTATTTATTGTTAATTGAAATAGACCCACTTTATTTTGTTTCTAACGAACTTTGATATTACGGCTGAATAATTATTCAGGAGATGAAAATCACCCTCATATAGAGGATTTCAAACTATTGGATGTGCCATATAGCTCAACTTAATTAAAAGGAGCTTTAATTACATTACCGTTACCATCAAGATAAATAACACTATCTGTGTTATATCCATCATTTGTAGAATCAACATCGTTAATTTCATAGAAATCATCATTAATTCCACAACTATCTACACTTGTAGGTTTATTATTAGAAACCTTATTATAACTACAAGCTCCAAGTCCAGCAGCTATAATAACAAGTATAAATATAGCTATATTCTTATGTTTATTATAATTTGTATTCATAATAACTTTAAATTAAAAACTGCTAGTACTTTCACAAGCACTAGCAGCAACAACAGAAGAAAATTTTCAGTATTCATTTTAGATATAAATCTATATATCTTTGTATACAGTTCACATGAGTACTACCAACAAATTTAAATGTTACATTATCATCTTCAAGAAATATTGTAGTAGGATAATCATAAGCTTTATACTTATGAATAAGTCTTTTAGGAAGCTCTGTAAAATCTTTAATTTCAAGAGCTATTTCTTTAGATGATTTAGCAATAACAGTCTGAGTATTATTTATTGCTATAGAACAACCAAGACAATTCTTAGTCGTTATTATCAGGATTTTTCTTTTCATTTATCTCAGCTACTTTTTCATAATAAGAACCATCAGGAGTAAAATGAACTCCTTCATTGTTAAGAATAGTCTCATAAGTCTTTGCAGTATTCTTCAAATCTCTAAGAAGCAAAGCAAGATTAGCAAAAGTTACTTTATTAACTTTATCACTATTCTTAGCGTTTTCAATAAACTTAGCTACATTGTTAACTTCGATAGCAGTATGTGCGTGCTGCTTAATCATTTCTGATACCCACTTTTTCATATTGTTTACTATTTAAATTATTAATTATTTCTTTGCGGTAGAACCAAATCCACCATCACCTCTATCAGTTATTCCAAGGTCTTCAAGATTCTTGACTGTTTCAAAACAGATTTGTCTATGATGAGGAATCTCAAGTTGACCAATAACATCACCAACCTCAATAGGTTTTGCGTTAAGTATAATGGAACGGAATACAACAAAAAATTCTCCACGATAACTTTCATCACCAGTACAAGGAGAATTAGGTATTACGTAACCCATTTTAGTAATACGTGAATTAGGACGTAAAGTAAGTGAATCACGATATTCAGTAGCAACATGAATACCAGTTCCACATTTAACACGACCATCTTCTGTGATTTCAACACTAGTTGCAACTACATCACAACAAGCATCTGTAGCATGACCATAGGCGTGACCACCTTTATCATTTTCACTCATATAATGAGCATACTCTGGAATTTGAGCTTTAACTTTAGGGTCAAGCCAAATCTTAACTGGAACAAAATCAATAGCTGTACGAAGAGCTTCTTTAAGTTCTTTTTCAGCTAACACTCTATTGTCAGGAGTGTCTTTAAAAGCATTTGCATATTTGATAAGTGCATCTGCTATACGATTACTTAATTGACTCATAATTTAATTATATGTTATTTGTAATACATTAGTATCAAAATTATAAACTATAGCATCATATTCGTTTATCCATAATTGTTTACTATTATTGAACCTATCTTTAGTAGTTTCACAATTACGTTTAAAAGCATTAGTACTACAACGTCTAATAACAAGAGGATTTAATAGATAATATTTAGAATCAATATCAAAATTATATTCATCAATACCTTCTATATCTTTCCAAGCAATCATAACACCAGCTTTAATTAGTTCTTTGATTGCGTCTCTAACTCTATCTGGAGTTTTAGCATTAACTAAACCTGATGCAATTACTTCTTTTGTAACTATTCTAAAACTAGTTTGATTTTGACTAAGTTTCTTATAAATATAATAAGCTACTTGAGTTGCAGTTTTAGAACAATGTATAGCTATTTCAGGAGCAAAATATGTTCCTGCTCCTTTAAACACATCATAAATAGTTTCTACATTTTGTAGTTTACCATCTATTTTAGTTCTAGCTTTACCTGTTGCTTCAGCCATAATTGTTTTATAATTTATAAAAGTAATCATAGTACCATAAGTATTATATACATCATCAACGCTTGTGCGAATATACAAAAAAAGTAGGTTGCTATCACAACAACCTACATTTTTTAGCGTTAAATAATGTTTAATAAACTAACACTCAATATGTTACAACGTACCTATATAATATATAATACAGCATATTAATGTTAGTTGCTATGATTATCACTACAAAGATAAGCATTATTATCAGTATTACTACTAATGATAAGTAGTTTAACGATACTTTAACCACTAACATCTTCTACGGGGCGGCTTTAGCTACTTCTAGTATTCTAGCACTAGTAGTTGCTCTATCCTCCCCGTAAAGAGTATGTATTAAAAGTTATATAGCATCATTCCTAATGAAGTTACCCAATCTTTAGCATCATCTTTATTATCAAATACTAGTTCTTCAGGAACATTAGGAACACCTTTAGTTTCGTCAATCATAATAGTGTAATTTACAACACTTTGATTATTATCAGCATAACTAGTAATTGCACTGATTGTACCAACAAAGAATTTACCACTAATATGACTAAAAGCTAGTACCTCATCACCAACTTTGTAATGAGGTACTTTAAATTGATTTTCTTTTCCATTAAAATTAACTTGCATAAGCTACAACAGAATTAAGTGCTTTATTCATATTATTATTAGCACTACCCCAAACAAGACTATTCATACGTTTCTCACCTTCAAGATTAGCAACGTTACAATAGAAACCAGTTACAGCATTATATGCACCCCAGGCAGTACCACAAATATCTTTCTGACCGATACCATCATTATAGTAATCCATCATATTATAAAGTTGATTAGCTTTACGAGAAGATATTTCAACTGCTTCAAGAAGTCTATAATCACGAGCAACAAGTCTAGCATAACCTTTATTAGGGTCGTACTGATTAATTCGTTCAATTTCAGCAGGAGTAAGTTGCAATTCACAAAGATACTTATAAACTTCTTCATCACTCATCTTAATAGTAGTAAGATGACGATAAAGTTCTTGAGCATCTAAAGCGTGAGAACAAGCAACTTTAAGTACTTGAGCACCAAGTTCAAGTTTCTCTTTTATAGACTTAGTATGTCTAAGTCTGATATGACAAGAAGCTTTATCTAATGCTCCATTAAGCATATTAGTACAAATAACACGAACAGGAGTAATCATAATATCTACAGATGAACCACCATCATGTCCATTACTAAACACAAGATAGTTATCTATAACATCGTCTTTACTTACAGAAGTTTGTACTGGAAGTTTAGCACTAACATATACTTTTTCTCCCATATTAAGACAAGCGGCTTTATCCCAAATTGCTTTACCTTCACCAATAGCATTATTAAAGAAGTTGAAAGCATCCATATTTTGAACAACTTCATATTTATCTTTAACTATACCTAAAGGATAATTACAATCTGTACGATAGGTAGCATAAGCATTAGCACACTCACGATAAATATTACCATCATGTACAAAAGCATCTTCACCTAAATCGTTATTACTGCCTATTCTAAAAGGCATTTTACCTACAAGTTCACACTTTTGAACAGACCAATCAAGACCTGCTTTCTTCATTACATCTTGCGCAGTTACACAATCAGATACATCTTTACCAATAGCCCAAGGAAGACCACCACGATTAAATTTACTCATAACTCAGCGTTATTAAATTGTTAAACATTAAATTAAATATTATCAGCAGGAGGAAGAGCATCTTGATTATCTTTACTTTCTTCTGTATAATCAAGATTCAAATCTTTAATATTTGTTTTAATTGAATATACATTATACATAATATTACTATTTACTTTAATAAGACTTTATATTTATACAATCTAGCGTAGAATCGTAATCTACGCTAGTTGCATATAAATCATCAATCATCACTTGACAATCTCCACTAGTTTCTTGAAGATTATTAAGCTTTTTGATTAATTCTGAAACTCTCATGTTATTTGATAGTTAAATTATCATTTTCAACAACTTCAGCAATATTGGAAACACAACCATCATCTTTGATTTTAACTTTCATAAGTTTCTTATCAACACTAGGTTTAAATTTCCAACCATCACGATTAACAGCTCCGATATTAGTCATAAGCTGATAACCATCACCCTTGAGAAGGTCTGTAAGTTTAACTGGAACAGTAACCTCAATATTAATATCATCAAGGTCTTCTATTTCAATTTCACTACATTCATAATTACCAGAATCTTTAGCAGTATTAACAATAGCATCAAGTAATGCTTGTTCATCTACAGAAGAATTCTGATTAAGAGTACCTGTATATATACCATTAGCAAAAGTTACTTTAAGCATATCATTAATAGCTTCAAGTTTCTTACTATTAACTTCAATAGTTTCACTTTTACGAATAGTTACTTTACCAGTACCCCAATCAATCCACTTCTTACCTTTCTTATCTTCTGTACCATACTTCTTAATAGCAAATAAAACAAGATTAGTAAGACCTTTAATTGTATTCTCTTTAGACTTCTTGAGTTTAGCAAGTCTATCAGTCTCAGATTTAATAGCAAGAATATCAGCATTCAAATTATTAATAAAGTTAGTTATATTCTTAACTTTATTAGTCATTTCTTGACCATTAATCTCAAGCTTTTCTTCCATTTCTGGAGTTATTTCTCCACCTGCTTCTTCAATTTCATCATAAAGAGCATACAATTCTCTATCAATATCAAAAATACTTCTAGCCATATTATTTAATTATTTAATAGTTATAGAACAATCAACATTATGAGTAGGTTCACCATCCTTAGCGTAATAATTACGTTTTACTTCAACGTTAATATTAACATCAGGATTAGCAATCTCAAAATCTTTAATTATACCAAGAATAGAAGCTTTTAAATTTTCACCAGCTTCTTTTGTAGTTTTAATTGTCTTTTCCATAATTTTATAAGTTTAAATGAGTTTCTACATTATTTACTACACACAAAGGACATTCATCAGTTAGCATATACTTAACTTCATCAGGATTATAGCCATTATTGAGTAACCACATTTCTGCAATTTGATTAATATCTACATTAGAATCTTTATCAATATCTGCGTCAAAGTCAGTTATATCAGCAACTTCAATTTGTCCCATGTTATAATTTAAAATACTTATCCACATGTTTGTAGCATTTATCAAATCATCAACTTTATCAGCAAGCTCTTTAGCCATAGGATGAGGAGCTCCACTAACACCATTAGAACGTAAATCAATATAATGATTCCAATCATCATCAAAAGCAGTATGAACTACTTGAGTTTTAGTATTAAGAGGAAGAATTTCTCTAGCTTGTTGTGCAGCCCAACCAAGTTCACGAGTTTTACGATAAACTAAATCACAGATTTGAAGACCATAAAAGAACCAATCTATAGCACTCCAACTATCTGTATAATGTCCTACTATTGCATCATTATCAAAGATTTCATCATCGTTAAAGAAACCTTCTGTATAATCATTACCTATATTAGTAGAATCAACGTCTGGAATCCAAGGAAGTTTAGCAACAGTTATTCCATTACCAAATTTACCTTTATCGTAAGCGCAATATCTAGTACTCTCTTCGCTAATACTATTAACTCTATGGCGATTAAGTTCACGACTAGCACCAATATCAGTTGTAAAAGAAATAGTGCTTCTTGACTTATAATAAGGAGAATTAGGAGTTATATCTATAAATTCAAGTTCATCCATCCAATGATGTTCAATAAGAACTCTCATATTAGTAGTTACATAAATATAACCTTCATGTTCTCTAGTTCTACTATATTGATTATGAATAAATCTAGTAGCTTGAGCAATAGCTCTAGGCATAAATAGAGGATATTTAAGATGAACTGTTCCGTGCTCACAGACTGAAAGATGACATTTTACAATATCTTTAGTGTTATATGATTGATTAGCAACATCATTACCTCTAAATAAAGTTCTAACTAAGAAACCATAATCAGTTTCTCCATTATTCTTTGGAATCGATTGATAACAAACACGAGCGCATCTAGCTATATGTTTCCAAATAGCATCAAGTGTATAACTTTCTTGTTTCCAAAGTTCAACACTAGGCTTTACAACTTTAATCATATTATTTACTTTTATGTTTAACAAAATCTGTTCCAGCTTCATAATCTTCATGAGATATAGCAACTACATTTTCTTTGCGTTCGCTAGTAACAGGAATTTCTTTATTATCAGCAGATAAATTATATACATATCCATCTTTATCTTTACAAAGATTTTCAAAACCGTAAGCACCTATAATTTCATTAGTTACAGTTCTCTTACTATTTTCTTCGATAAGAATAAGTTTATCTGTTTTAACAAGAATAGAAATATCAATGAAAGATTTCTCTGACCCCCCCGTAAAAGGTATTGTTGGTTCATATCCATCGTTACTAGCTTGCCAAGCTAATAACATATTACAATAATTACCTAAATCTTGAATAGTATCAAACATAGTTTCATCTTCAACATTAGTATTATTGTAACCGTTAAAATCATCTTCAATAAGATGAATTAAACGATTAAGTTTATCGTACATTCTAGCTAGACCATATCTATAGCCTAGTTTATCACAACCTTTATTGAAAGCATTACCATAATCAGCATTCTTCTTAGCCATAAGACTAAGCATTTTGTTTTGTTGGTCACGTAATGCAACAACTTCAGGAGTTACAAGATGCTCTGGAACTACTCCATTAAGCATCGTTTTCCAATACTTTAAATCACTTTCTGTCATAATTGTTATTTTATATAATTAGGATTTGTTATGAGACCTTTGTCTAAACACCATTTAAAAGCATTTCTAATAGCTTTTTCTGGTGTAAGACCATTAATATAATGAAGAGTATCTCCTTCTTCACCTATCCAATCAATTCCATATTGGTCTTCAAATGCATAAAGATGAGGAATATAACCGCAATCTTTTTCACATACTACAAAATTATCAGCTTTTTCTTCTATTGTAATACATGGAAGTTGAATGAATAATAGAAATTCATCAGCAGCTTCAAAATCAGTTTTTAATCGAATATGAAGTCTTCCTTGAATATCTCCTACAACATCTGTTATAGGGAACATTTCTCTTTCTAGTAATTTATTAGGAATTTCATGAGCCATTCCTTCATAAACACTAACTGAGTAATGAGAATCTTTTAAGTCTGTTTCTTCAAGTACAACTAAAGCATTATGAGAAACAGCCGTATCAATAGCATTTTTTAATTTCATAATTGTTATTATTTATTGATCAAAACAAGTTTCTTAAATCATCCCGTCCTTCTTTACCGTTAAGGAAGGCTTTTTTCTACCTCTCCGTCTCTCCTGCAAGGAGAGCTCCACTTTCTCCCCAAGCCCCTCTTCCTCAGGAAGCGGGGATGTAGCTGGCTCTGCTATAGCGCCGCCAGAGTTTTAGTATCGTCAGCGGAGCCTGTGCCCACAAGGGGCTGCCGATGAGTACCTACGCAACAGAGTTGCGATTGTTTGTCGGCTAGCGCATCATCAAGATTCTATCAATCTGCCGCTCTCACGCAAACGTTTCTTGAAACCTTGCATCACTGTATCTGCCCATTCATGAAGGTTTTCTTTCATCACCTGCTTTTGCTTTTCATCAAAACTAGAATAGGCTATCTGTTGTTCCATACATTTCTGAGCCGTTTCCTTAGCTAAGTCCAGTGTATGTTCTGTCACTTTACCATTGGTAAGTTTCTCGCCTAACTGAGCGTAGAAGTAGCCTTCACAAAAGGCTGTACAATATTCTTTTGCTGTCATAACGCTTTATAATATTGAATTTTATCATTTCAAAATAAGTCAAGATCACTTAACTATATTTTCTTAATTAATGAAAAATACTTATCATTAACCCGATATGTTACTGACCCACCAGCCTTCTTTTCCTCAAGCATAGCTATTAAGTCATTATCTGAGAAACTCAGCAGGACTTTTTCTTCAGTAGAAACCAAACGAAGCTGTTCTTTCTGAGCCGCCTCATTCAAATCTTCTCTTGTAAAAATGATACCAAAATTACCTGTTTGCTTATTCAGGTACTTTGTTGGAACGTATAATGTAGAAGGAGAAAGAGACTCTTGATAATTTTTGAAATCTACAACTATCAACATAGAGTTATATCGCTGTTGCAATATCCCCCATATTGAATTAACGCCCAAAGGAGAATTATTGATTATAAGGTCCCGGCGACACAATCTATCGTCTGTCGTAGATTGAAGTTCCGAGTTATAGTTAAGAAAATCATCCATGAAAAGATAATCAAAGATTTCCTTTCCTATCATTTCGTATTCACTCCAAGATTCTTTTCCACGAGCACAACGCTCAAGACGTTGTATGAGCATATTTCCTTTGATGAAGTTCGAGGCTTTTGAGTCTTCCACCTCCAATTCCGTCAAATGCTCCTTTATATATAAATGTAAAAGCTCATCACAGTTGTTATAATAGAACCCCCAACCCATATCTTGTATTGAACGATATTCAATCAGGTGATTCATTAAGTATTTTTGGATTTCCATATCAGGTCTTCTGGTAAAAACAAATCCCTTACACTTTAACAACTGTAGTTTACTTGCAATTGTATCAATGTTGAGCGTATCGCCTATATCTAAATACCATAGTTTATCATCAATCATTATCGTATTACCTTCTTGTTTTCCAACTTTCTTCATCTGTACTCTTAACATGAAGATTAAATAGTCTAATAATTGTGATTCACTCGCCAAACTTACAAATATATCCTGTAGTTTTAAATGAATCTCTTTCAACTGATATTCATAATCATCCACAGGTTTATCTTCATTAAAACCAGCATAATAACCACCAGTCAGAGGATGCGATAGACATTCGTAATTATGAAAACGATGAATGAAGTCTACATAATATGGATAAACAACGACATTGTTTGCTTCATCATCTCCATAATAATACACTAACTTAACTTCTCCCTTTGGCTTGTCTATAAATCTTGTAGCTACATAAATTCTAACACTCCCATTATATGCCTCAAAATAATTCTCTACTTTAGAATAATGTATATGAATATAGTTTCTATACTTATCTAAGGCTTTCTCGTATTCATTTTGTATCTTATGTAACAAAAAGACAGGAATCGGATTTTCTTGCCTATCAAATCGAGGAAAGCCTATCGACTTTACTTTTTTCTGATAAATAGTATATTCTTCAGCATCATTGAAACTACGAACATCTGGATTCAGAATGAAATAGAAATAGTCATTTAAAACTTCCTGCTCATTAAAGTCTACATCTTTAAGCCATGTTACAATTTCTTCATAAGGGAATTGAACACGGCACATTTCCAATCCTTGTTTATATTCGGCAGAATTGTAAATATTTGCAACCTCTGAAGAAAACATTGTTCGAGCCAGAAATATATAAAGCGTTTGTGCTAAATGAACCTTACCAACCTGCCAATCATCAGTAAAGTCCAACAACATGGTCTCGAATGAAGTTGGTAAAAGACTCAATGGCATCAAGTGGTAAGTTCGTATCTGGAATAAAACAGCTACTAATTTATCACAATTATTTCTATAGACATCTTGTTCTCCTGAACAAGATATTTGATATAGAATCTTTATTAGCTCTATAAAAGCTAACCGTGAATTAATCAGATTTCCCATATTAATAGTCTCCATGAATTGAGTTAGTTGTATATCACCAATACAGCGTCCCCACTATATTTCAACATCGCTACACCAAAGAGAACCTGATGATTACAGAATGAGGCTTAGATTACTTTCTAAAGAATCTTAGGCTACTTAGCCTTGTTATCTTAAGATATTATTTGTAAGCTATCACTGTTCTTCTTCATCAGCGTTCAGTTCATCACAAAAGGCCTGTGCATCTTCCTGGTTAAAAAAAGTTTCCATAAGATACTCCACACGTTTTGTTACCAAATTAACAAAAAAGACTTTATAAGTCCCATCCATTTGTTCTTCTACAAAGTATCTTTTCATAATAAATAATAATTAAAAAATCGATTTCAATTAATA
>OLHA01001836.1_pt1 | contig 10803 bp, 12 predicted proteins | sample 1605961 | NCBI WGS metagenome assembly OLHA01 (sample SAMN03283288) | human gut metagenome | biome: human-associated habitat; material: feces | host: Homo sapiens | place: Peru | collected 2012
AGAAAAATGAATTCTTATGTTTAGGTAGAAGTAATGTTGGTAAAAGTAGTTTTATTAATACTATAGTTAATAGAAAAAACTTAGCAAGAACTAGTTCAAAACCTGGTAAAACAACAACACTTAATTTTTATAAAGTTAATGATGACTTTTATATAGTTGATGTTCCTGGTTATGGATATGCTGCTACTAGTAAAAAGCAAATCGAAAAATTTGGTGTAATGATAGAAGAATATTTAAAACAAAGACCATATTTGAAACATGTATTTTTACTTATTGATTATAGACATAAACCTACTGAAGATGATGTACTTATGTATAAATTCTTAAAGTATTATAATCTTCCTGTAACAATAGTTGCTACTAAATATGATAAAGTAAATCGTTCTTTAAGAGCTAAACAAGATGATTTAATTAAAACTACGTTAAATCCAGCACTTGGAGATGAGATAATTAATTTCTCTAGTGTTACTAAAATTGGTAAAGAAAGAGTTTATGAAATAATAGAGAATTATTTTGAAAAATAGTTGAAAAAAAGCCTTTATTCTATTATAATGTACATATAGAATAGAGGTTTTTTAATATGAATAAAAAAGGTTTTACTTTAACTGAATTATTAGTTGTTATAGCTCTTATTTCTATTATAGTTTTGATAGCTGTTCCTAGTGTTGTAGCAATTAGTAAGAGAATTAATAAGAGAGTTTATAACTCTAAAGTCCAAGAAATAGTTACTGCTGCTGAATTATATGGTACTAATAATCCAGATTTATTTAATGGTAGAACTGAAGTAAAAGTATATGTTTCAGAACTTATAGAGAAGGGGTATGTTAGTACTGATTCTAAAGCTGATGCTACTGTATGTAAGGCAGACTCATCAACTTATAGAACTTCTAAGGGTTGTGTTGTAAATCCTGTTGATAAAGTTTCTATGAATCGTAATTATGTAATCATAAAGAAGGAAGCAGCTGGTGTTACTGCTACCTATGGAGGGGAAGAGACAGTTATATCTGATGGTACTCTTGTTAAACAAGTATGTGCTAGATTTGAAAGTGGTATGTTTACTGGAAAATATGGTACAGGTGCTAATGATTATTGTAGATGTGATATTAATACTGATGGTACTGTTAATGGTATATATAAATATAAAAATGATAAACTTGATAAAACTTCTCCAGTTAAAGCTTGTTTAATTTCAGGAGATGAAACAAATAATTACTTATCTTATGCTGGTGTTATGTGGAGAGTAATGGGAGTATATAATGTATATGATGATCAAACTAGATTAGTTACTAAAATAATAACTAATGATAACGTTGATGTACAATAAAAGATAATCAATTGATTATCTTTTTCTATCTAATATTTATTAATACTCTTCTAAAACTTGCATAAAGAGAAGATAATATAAATGTAATAATTAATACTATTGGAGCAAATAATATACATCTTGATTGTGGTATGTTATAAAGTGTCATTTTTGAATTAAATATAGTATAGACTATATGATCAACTAAACTTGATGCTAGATATATATCTAAACTCATTATTGAAATTGTAACGATAATTGTTTTTAAAAATTTTGATTTTATATTTATATCATAGAATAATAAGAATACAATTACTGAACTTAAATATACAGTTAGACTTTCAAATACTATATTAGATTTTTTAATTAATAAAAATGTTATAATTTGTATAGAAATAAATAGGGTAGTTAGTAGTAATTTGTTATATTTTGGTTTCATATCTTTTAAGTATTTTCCAGTTATATAATAGCCAAGAGGATAAACAGAATACCACCAATTTGGAAAGTGTACATAGTCTTTTAACAAATCATTTATTAATCCTGGAAGTATAAATATTATTATTGATATAAATAATAATATTTTTTTATCTTTTGATTCAAAATTATCATAAGCGTTATTTATTATTGGACTTAATAGATATAATCCAATGTACATTTCTATATACCATGAATAGCGACATGCTTTAAAAGAAGTAACTGCGAGTAATAAATTTTTAAATGTTAGTTCTTCTAAATCATTAGTTATATATGCTTTTACTGTAAACTCTACAATACTATAAAATAACCATATTATGATTACATTTAATAATCCTTTGAAAAACTTTTTATCATATTTTTTATTGTTGTTTAAATATCCTGTTAATAATATAAATAATGGAACACATATCATAAATATATTTCTAATTATATATTGCATTTTCATTCCAATACCATTTTTTGAAACATCATAATATTTTGTATTTAGAAAAAAGTGAACTGATAATACCGATATTATTGCTATTACTCTTAAAATATCTAAACCATAATTTCTATCTTTCTTCATTTTTTCACCCTTGTATTTAATATATCATAATAGTGTATAAAATTGTTATATAGTTTGATTTTTATGTGAAAAATTTGTATAATGTTAATAGAGGTGTATTATGATAGGGTTTTACGATTATACAGTAATATTAACATACTTAGGATTTTCTTCTGGTATGATTGGTATATTTTTAGCAATAACAGGAAATACTTTTTGGGCAGTAATGTGTTTAATGTTTTCTGGTCTTTGCGATATGTTTGATGGAAGAGTAGCAAGAACTAAGAAAAAAAGAACTAATGAAGAAAGACATTTTGGTATTCAATTAGATAGTTTATCTGATTTAGTATGTTTTGGTGTTTTACCAGCGATAATAGGATATTCTTTAGGAATTAAGTGTACTTATTTAATTCCATTAATAATTATTTATCCTTTGGCTGCATTAATTAGACTTGCTTATTTTAATGTTCTTGAAATAACTAGAAATAGTAGTACTCCAGTTAAAGAATATACTGGACTTCCAGTAACATCATCTGCTTTAATATTTCCATTCTTATATATATTTAGAAGATATTTAGGAAAATATTTTGTATTAATATATGGAATTGTATTATTTGTAGTAGCAATATTATTTATTAGTAAAATCAAAATTAAAAAACCTGGTATTAAAGTTATGATTGGTTTTATTGTTGTTGGTGTTATTGAAATATTATTAATATTAGCTGGTAAGTTTCTATGAAATATATAGTTAGAAACAGAAATAGTAAAAAAAATATAATTATAGAGTCTAATAAAGCTCTTAATTTTTTTTATGATACTTTTATTGGAAGAATAATTTTAAAACCTTTTATAAGTAAAACATTTAGTAATTTAATGGCTAAATATATGAATAGTAAGTATTCATTAAAAAGAGCTACTAAATTTATAAGTAAAAATGATATAAATATATATGAGTGTTCTAAACAAAAATATACTTCTTATAATGATTTTTTTATAAGAAAAGTAGTAGCATCTAAAAGACCTATTAATGCTCATAAGAATGTGTTTATTTCACCTTGTGATAGTAAAGTTACTGTTTATGAAATAAATGAAGATTTAACTTTAAAAATAAAAGATTCTTATTATTCAATAGACACTTTGGTAGATAATAATATTATGAGTGAGTATAAAGGTGGATATGCTTTAGTATTTAGATTGTCTACTGATAACTATCATAGATATTGTTATATAGATAGTGGCACTAAAGGAAAAAATATACATATAGATGGTGTTTTTCATACAGTGCAACCTATAGCTCTAAAACATTATAATTTTTATAAAACTAATACTCGTGAATATACAGTATTAAATACTAATAATTTTGATAAAGTAATTCAAGTTGAAGTAGGTGCGATGGGAATAGGTAAGATTGTTAATAATCATCAAGAATATAAATTTAAAAAAGGTGAAGAAAAAGGTTACTTTGAATTTGGTGGCTCTACAATAGTTGTTCTTGTTAAAAAAGATATAATAACTATTGATGAAGATATATATAATAATAGTTTAGAAAATATTGAAACAAATGTTAAGTATGGAGAGAGAATTGGAATTAAGAAATAGTTTCAATTCTTTTTATTTTATGGTATAATATGTTCACTAATTGGGGGATTATATGGTATTTAAAAGTGTGAGAGAGTTAAATCATCATATCAAATCAAATTGTGTATTTATTAGTTTTGGTTCTAAAGGAACTACATATTATGAGAAAACTTCTAATAAAGTTATTAAAATATTTGATATGGCATTAAATGATAGTGATTATGAATATTTTGAATATAAAGATATTGATTTTTCAAGATTCAAGAGTGCTAAGAACTCTACATATTTATTTCCTATTGATGTTATATATTTAAAAGATAGAGTGATTGGATATAGTTCAGAACTTGCTAAAGGTAGTTCGTTATATAGAACTAATCCTTTAAGTATTAATTTAGATTCATTAAAAAGTGCATTTATTAAAACTTTACTTGATGTTAAAACTATTTCTAATAATGGTATATTAACTGATGATCTTCCGTATAATACGATTTATTATCCTAAAGGTAAAAAGTTATATATTGTTGATACTGATGATTATTCTTTTAGTGAGATGGATAGTAGTTTATTATATACTTCTAATAATAGACAAATTGGAAATTCTCTTAAAATGTTTTTGGTTGATGGTTATTTTGATGATGTTGTTAGTAGTAACAAATATTTATACGATTTATATAAAAATGGAGATTTTCTTACATTCCTAAGAGAATATAGAAAAATATTATCTGAGATAGCATCTAGAGAAGTAATTACGCTTAAGGATGCTAGTGGTTGTGTTGATAAAGAGAATAGAGGAAATTATGTAAGATTATTAAAATAAAAAAGTACTTAGTTAAAGTTTTCTAAGTACTTTTTATATGCTTCTTTAGCAGTTGTTTTTTCAATTTTATAGTCTAATTTTTTAGTTTTACAAATACTCTTAAGTATGCAATCTGTTAAATATGGGTTTCTTATTAGTAGTGGTCCGATTGTATGTGTAGCATAAACATTTTTATAAGTAAATCCTTCTTTATTGTTTGTTCCATCATTTGAGAATTTTTCATCTACTTCAAGTAGAGGAGTTTTAACATTATATATGTAGTCACATCTATTTTGAAATCCTATAATTGTTTCTTTTATTAGTTTTGTTTTTCCTTTTATTTCTCCAACAATTCTATCAGAAGATGCATTTTTAAATGATGCTTCTGTTATATATTCAGTGTAGTAATCAAATATATCTAATGCATCTAGTTTTGCTTCTTTGGTTTTAATATATTTACCAAATAGGTCCATTGAGTTACCAGTAAGTATTAAATATTTATTTGATTCTATATATTTTTTAAAATCATCTTTTCTTTTTAATATATCTTCTAAAGCTAGTTCTAAACTTTCTTCTGAACCACTTCCAATATAGATAATATCATATTTTTCAAAGTCTATTTTATCATTAATACTTTTTAAATCTACTTTTACTTTGATATTACTTCTTGTTAGTTCTTCTTTTATACATCTTGTATTTGCATTTTCTCCATAAAGGTTTAGAAGGTCATAATATAAATGTAATACGTTAATCATTATTTTCCTCCTTTATAATTTTCTTAAGTTGTATTTCTTTATCGAAGCATACCATTGAGAATATTTTACCAGTTGTTTTGGTTTTAATTGTTTCACTTAGATTTTCTAGGTTTTCTACTAAAATTATTTTATCTTTTTGTATTCCTGCATATTCCATACGAACTTTCATGTCATAACAAAATTTTCCAATAAGAATAATATTTTTAATGCTTGGATCATTTAATGATTCAAAATCTATATCCCATATCCATGAAATATCATTTTCTTTATATCTTCTACTAGAAGAGTCAAAGCCAAGTATTATAGTTTTTTCACCATCTTGGTGTAAGATGTAATCTAGAGATTGTTTATAACTTAAATTGTTTTCATTTTTACTTACTAGCATTTGCCATTTTCTATTATCAAAGTCATAAATTTCCATTCTTTTAGTTTTGATATTTTCATCATTTAGTACTTTTAATATATCTTCATCTTTAAGTCCAAGTTCACGGGCAAGTGCATAACAACCAGTTACGAAGTATACTGTATATAAGAAGTTTGATGGTAGATGAACAATATTGTCGTTAATTTTAATTTGTTTATTATCTACATCTATTTCTTTTGCTTCGTAATTTGGTTTTCCACGATTAAAGTGGTATTTAGGACAATGGTATGAACCAATGTGTCCGTAATGATAGAAATCGTATTCTAATTTTGAATGGCAAATAGGGCAGTAAGCTGCATCTAAATTATTTATATTACTTTTTCTTGAATAGTCATTTTCTGCCATACCATATGTTGTAACTTCACCTTTATGATTAATTCTAATTCTATTTACGAATGGATCATCTACATTAAGTATTAAGTGAGTTCCAGCAGGTATTGCATTTTTAATTGCATTATATATTTTTTCAGGGTGAGAGTTTCTTGGTGGTTGGTCACGTGTAATATTAGTAATCATTAAATGAGTAGGTGTAATATATTCGAAAATATATTTCATAAATTGTTCATCTAATTCCATTAATAATACATCTGCTTTTAATTTTCCAAATAAAGATGAATTATTTAGTATTAATGAAGTTATACCATTTATAGTGTTACTTCCTTCTTTATTGTATACAACTTTGTATCCATTTTTAGTTAGTATGTTATATGTAAGTTCAGTTGAACTACTTTTACCACTTGAACCAGTGATGCCTATAACGTACTTTGGTAAACGAATTTTCTTTAATATTTTTTTATCGAGTTTACGTGCCACATTACCACCTATAACACTTCCTTCATGACCAGTTAGTTTACTAAGCTTGTTTGCGAGTTTGCATGCAAGTATAACAATAAATCTCCACATATTTAATCACCTAAGTATATTATATAACATTTTTGACTATTTATAAAGTTTTATGTTTTAAGTGTGTAAACAAATGTTTGATTTTAATATAAAATAAAAAGTTCCTTTCGGAACAATTATTTCTTTTTGGTGACTCATATGGGATTTGAACCCATGAATGTCGCCTTGAGAGGGCGATGTGTTAACCATTTCACCAATGAGCCATAACAATGTTAATTTTAACATAACTTTATTGTTTTGACAATATTTATGCATTTAAAAGTTATTTTTGGTAACAATATTTGTAGGTGACATAATGAATAATAAAGAATATGATAAGCTAGTTAAGAGTGTTATTGGTAAAGAAAGTACACTAAAAAATGTAATGATTGCTTTTATAAGTGGTGGAATAGTTGGTGTTATTGCTCAAATGATGAATGAAATTTATTTTAAAATATTTGATATATCTTTAAGTGATGCTTCATTTTATACTTTTTCAACATTTATATTTATAGGTTCTTTGCTTACTGGATTAGGTGTGTTTGATAAGGTTCTTAGCATAGTAAAGTGTGGACTTATTGTTCCGGCTACTGGGTTTGCTAATACTATGACAAGTAGTGCGATGGATGCTAAGAGTGAAGGATTTATTAAGGGAATAGGTTCATCTATATTTAAACTTACAGGAAGTATTATTTTATATGGCGTTATTTTTGGAGTAATATTTGGATTTGTAAGGAGTGTGATAATGTGACATATTATTTTAATAATGTTTATATTAACAATAAGTATTCTCTTCTTGCATCTACTAAGTTTAAACCAATAGTTGCATCTAATTCAGATAAAGTGATGGATGACTATTATTTCAATGAAAAAAGTATAGAACTTGCAGAAAGTAAATATCAAGAGACAACAATTAAAGGTTTAATGTTAAAAAGTAAAAAAGTTACTAAAGAAATTAATTTACTTATTAATAGTGACTTGCAAAATCAGGTACTTGCTAGTAGTTTAGCATCTAGTAAATTTAAAATACCTAGTTGTACTATATATTCAGCTTGTGCATCTTTTGTAGAAGGTCTTATTATTGGTGCAAATATAATTGATGATAAAAACATGAATGCTATAGTTACTGTATCTGGACATAATCTAGTGAGTGAAAAACAATTCAGATTCCCAGTTGAATATGGCGCTATTCGTAAAATGGTTAATACATGTACGTTGAGTGGCAGTATTAGTGTACTTTTAAGTAATGAAAAAACTAATATTAGACTTGAAAGTGGTACTTTTGGATATGTAACTCAAACTAATCATAAGGATGCTAATGATATGGGTAGTGCTATGGCACCATCTTGTGCTGAAGTCATTCATAATCATTTAGAAAATACTGGAAGAGGATACAAATATTATGATTTAATTCTTACTGGTGACTTAGGTGTTTATGGAACTAAGATTATGAAAATGTATTATAAAAAGAAATATAAAGTTGAGTTAAATAATGTTGTTGACTCAGGAAGCATAATATATAGTGAAGAAAATATTTATGCTGGAGGAAGTGGGCCTTTATGTCTTCCTATAACTTTGTTTGATTATATTTTAGAGATGAAAAAATATAAAAAGATATTAGTTGTCGGTACTGGATCATTACATTCAGTTATAAGTTCTAATCAAAGTATACCTATGCCAGGTGTGAGTCATGCGGTCAGTTTGGAGGTATTAGATTGACATATATTCTTTCGTTTCTATTTTGTGGATTTGTGTGTGCCGTCTCCCAATATGTATTAGAGAAGACAAAATTTACTCCGGGCCATATGAATACTATTTTAGTAATAGTAGGTTCTATTCTATCTGGATTTGGTATTTATGATAAATTATTAAATATTTTTAAAGGTGGAGCAAGTATTCCAATTATGAATTTTGGACATTTACTTGTTACTGGTGCGAGTGAAGGATATTTTGAATATGGATTTATGGGATTATTTAAAGGTGTTCTTGTAAATGCATCAGGTGGTATAAGTTTTGCTATTATTTGTGCATTTGTTGTAACATTGATATTTAAAATAAGAGATTAGTTCTAAATGAATGACATTTCTTATTTTTTTTGGTATAATTTTTCTAGAAATAAGAATAAGGGTGATATCGATGAATCCAGAAACTAATAATCAAAGTGTTAATAATGTACCGGTTCAAGGAAATAATACAAATGCTGTAGCTAATAATGTGGCACCTGTTCAAGCAGCTACTGTGCAAAGTAATGTACAAGCTGCTTCTAGTGCGGTACCTCAAAGTACACCAGTTATAGCAACTCAAAATGTTACTCAACCACAGACAGTTACATCAACTCCAGTACAAACACCTGCGCAATCACTAGTACAGACACCTGTTCAAAATACTGTACAACCAGTAGTACAAACATCTGCACAACCTGCTCAAGTACAACAGACCACTTTAGCTGCACCTTCTAAGGAAGCTCAAGCTACAATTTCTGGAACAATTGAGGGAATGACTCAAGTCTCTGAAAATGCAAATGTTGCTCCAACAGTTACTGAAACACCTGTAAGTGCTGATAATGGAATTCGTGAGGAAGTTAAGTTAGATGCAAATATTGCAATGGAAGGTGTTCCAACTATAAGTGGAAATAATGTTTCAGTAGCTGTTCCTACTCAAGAAACAAAAGATGTTTCTGAAATAGCTAATCAAGCAGTAATTAATACTCAAAAAAGCAAATCAAGTAATGTTATAATAATTATTATATTACTTATTATTGCTGGGTGTGTTTATTTTATTGATGATATATTAGCATATTTTAATACTAATTTTGCTCCTACTATTAAAGAAAATAAGGAGGAAGAACTTAGTAATAATTTAATTGATGGATATATTAAACTAGGTACGCCTGATTCATATATGAAAACAGGAGGAATTAAGTATTATAATTTCTCTTTAAGCGAAACAAATAAGCTAATATTAAGTTTTGTATCTGATAAGAAGTTAGATGAAACATCTTCATTAGGTTATTATATTGTTTTATATAATAATGATAAGCAAATAACATATAAAGAGTTATTTTCTATACCAAAAAAGGTTGAAGCTAATGAGGTAAGTCAATATAAGATATCATTAGATGTTGATGTATATGAAGACTCTAAATATGCTAAAATAATCAAATATACTGATGAAGAACTTATAAAAAAGTATAAACTTACATGTTCTTATAGTACTGAAAAAAATGGTATTAAATTAAATTATGAAAATATTTATGCATTTGAAAATGATTTATTAGTATCATATACTATTAGTAAAGATTATACTTTGCCAGTAGAAGAAACTGATGAAGTTAAAAAGTATAAAGAAGAGTTAGATAATGAAAATACTAAAATGACTGAAGCAGGTATTAAAACAGAATATAAAGATAATAAATTAACATATAGTGTTAGTATGGTTAAATTACCAGATGGATTTATTCCTTTATATAAAAAGACTGCAACTAAAACAATGATAATTAAAAAAGAAAAACTAAAGAAATGGGAATGTAAATAATGGATAATTTATTAATAGGGGATTTTGAAGGTCCACTTGATTTACTTCTACATCTTATAAAAAAATCTAAGATGGAAATATTTGATATTGAAATATCTGAGATTACAAAAGAATATTTAAATTATATTCAAGAAATGACTGAAATGAATTTAGATATAGCGAGTGAATATTTGGTAATGGCTGCTGAATTAATTGAAATGAAAAGTAGAAAGTTGTTACCAAATAAAAAAGATGAAGAAGAAACAGAAGAGGAAGAAAATCCAGAAGAAGAATTAAAACGTAGACTTATTGAATATAAGAAGTATAAAGAAAGCACTGAAGTATTTAGAAGTCTTGAAGAGAATAGAGCTAACTATTATACTAAAGCGCCTGAATCTTTAAAACAATATTCAAGTGAAAAACTAGAGAATGATGGTAGTGTTGGTATATTTGATTTATTAGATGCTTTTCAAAAATTACTTGAAAGACAGGAATATAATAAACCTAAAAATACTAAAATTACTAGAAAAG
>OLHA01001838.1_pt1 | contig 10798 bp, 6 predicted proteins | sample 1605961 | NCBI WGS metagenome assembly OLHA01 (sample SAMN03283288) | human gut metagenome | biome: human-associated habitat; material: feces | host: Homo sapiens | place: Peru | collected 2012
CTCGCCCCATGGGCCGGAGAGCGCCGTGCTGGCCCGGCAGATCGCCAACGCCCACACCCTGTTCAATCTGGGCTGCACGGTGCTGTGGCTGCCCCTGACCCCTTGCATGGTGCGCATCGTGTGCATTCTTTTGCCGGAAAAGCACGCCCCTGAGTTGAAATGAATGCCTTAAAATGGTATAATAACAATGTATCGAACAAATTTTGTGACGCTTTTGTTGCACAAACGAGGAACTGACCCTTCTGTGGGCCTGCAGCGGTGTGCGGCTGCCAGGGCACAGAGCGAACCAAGAGGACGTGTTTACTATGAAGGATATCATCAACGGGTTGACCGAGCGGTTCCGCAGGCGGCATGTACAGGCCCGGCGCTATGTGGCCATGATGCTGGTGCTGGCCCTGCTCACCACCCTGTTCGTCAACTGGCAGCTCCATGGGGTGGGCATCTCCATGACTGCCGACTACCACTGCGGCTACGAGGAGCACCAGCACACGGCGGCCTGCTACGAAAAAGTGCTCACCTGCGGTTACGAGGAGGGCGAGCCGGAAACGCCCGTCACCTCTTCGGACAGCAGCGCCGATCCGGTGTCTGCCTACAGCGCGGAAGAGCCGGAAGAGCTGGAAGAGCCGGTGCAGACCGAGCCGGAGACCATCTGGGTGCCCCATGAGCACACCGATGCCTGCTACGAGGAGCACCGGGTGCTGACCTGCTATCAGGAAGAGCACGAGCACACCGACGACTGCTTTGACGAGTACGGTGCGCTCATCTGCGGCGAGTTCGAGCATATCCACGACGACAGCTGCTACACCACCGAGTATGAGCTGGTGTGCGGCCTGGACGAGGGCGAACTGGTGGAGGAGCCCAACCCCGCCTATCAGGAAATGCCTGCCAGCCGCCCCGTGGTGGACCTGCCCACTGAGCCGGCCGAGACCACCCCGGACGAGCCGGTGCTGCATCATCACACCGACGCCTGCTACACCGAGGAGCTGGTGTGCACCATCCCGGAGCACCACCACACCGTGGAGTGCCTGGCCGATACCCAGGCCGACGTGGAGACTGCCGAGGAATGGCAGGCCGCGGCCAACGTGGCCCTGAACGGCAACTGGGCCGAGGACCTGCTCACCGTGGCAAAGTCCCAGCTGGACTACCAGCAGAGCGACAAGAACTTCAAGCTGGATGTGGAGGACCAGCAGGTGCTGCGCGGCTACTCCCGCTATGGTGCCTGGTACGGCAACCCCTACGGCGCCTGGGACGTGATGTTCCTGTCCTACTGCCTGCACTTTGCGGGTGTGCCCCAGACGGTGGTGCCCCAGCGTGCGGGCGTGATGGCCCTGCACAGTGACCTGCGCGGCTCCCAGTGGCTCACCGACGCCGACGGCTCCACCGCAAGGCCCGGCGATATCGTCATCTACAACACCCTCACCACCGAGCAGGTGGCCGTGGACGAGAGCTCCTATGGCATCGCCCTGCTGGACCTGGACGAGGACCCCGACACCGCCGCCCAGCTCACGGCTTCCGAGCCGCAGGTGGACACCCGCACCGTGACCACCGAGACGGTGGGCGTCGTGTCCGCCGTGGACCCCGACGCCGGGACCCTGACCGTGATCTCCGGCAACGTGGACGGCAAGGTGGCCGAGGTGCCCGCTGCCATGTCCGACGTGACCAGTGTCATCTCGGTGACCGGTGCCTATGCCGCCGAGACCACCGCTGTGGCCCCGGAGGACCCGGCAGGCTCCCAGGAGGAGCTGGACGGCAGCTATGCGCTGCTGGAAGATGAGGATGGCTTTGGTGCCACTGTGGACTGGGTGGGTGACGCCGACCCCTACGGCATCGCCCTGCTGGCTGCCGGGGACGACCATGATCTGAAGACCTGGATCACGGATGTCAATTATGAAAAGACGACCGACGGGAAAACATGGACGTCTATCGGCGCGGGCAGCGTGACCGTGGAAAGCGGCACCCGCGTCCGCGTGAACCTGAAGTATACCGTGTATGCCGGTGTGCTGACGCCCACCAACAATACCCTGACCTACCAGCTGCCCAAAGGCCTGCCCATGCCGGATGTGACGACGGGCAACATCGTGGACGAGTCCGACAAGGACGAGGCCGACAATGCAAAGGTCGTGGGCCACTTCACCGTTGACACCAACGGCCAAGTGACCCTGACCTTTACGGACGAAAAGTTCATCGGCACCGACGAGAAGGGCGGCCTGCCATTCACCGGTACCTTCAAGGCCGCCGTTACGGCGAGCGCCGACAACTTTGACGAAAACAAGAAGATCGAGTTCAAGGACGGCTGCACCCTGACCATCGAGCCGAAAAAAGCAGATATAAAGATCGAAAAGAAGAGTGGGTCTCCGCTGATTACGGACCGTAAGGACGGCACCTTTGTAAATAATTATGAGGTGACGGTGGGGACCACCAACGGCACCAAAGACCCGGTGATCCTTACGGATACCCTGAACACGAATAGGAATGGCGAAAACCGTAGCGACTACCTGAAGGGCGGCACCTACCTGGAAAACTCCTTTAAACTTTACAAGGTGGATGCTTCGGGCACAAAAAGGGAGATTGACGTCCCTGCGCATGAACTGAAAACCGACGGCAACGGCAACCCCCAGGTGGTCCTTGCTCCGCTGCCTGCATTGGAGGCCGGAGAGCAGTACATCTGGAACTACGACGTTCAGCGGAACTATGCGGACTTTGACAATATGCCCAACGGCGTCGCTATCATCAACAACACGGCGAAAGCCGAGGCAGGGCGCAATGTAAAAGATGCGGTTGACGCATGGTACACATGTAAAACCCAGCGTATTGAGAAGAAGGGCCAGTACGACCCCAAAACAGGCCACATCCAGTGGACGATCACTGTAAAGGTACCCCATTCTTTCCTGGGGTCCTATCTCCTGCAGGGCTGCAAGATCACAGATGACTTGCCAGACGGTGTGAAAATCGTAGGGGATGTAAAGGTAGGCAACGATACGATATCGGCAGAGGAATTCCAGAAAAACGGCTATACCATCCCGGCGGAGTATGGGGAAACAGAGCTGAAGATCACCTTTGAGACCACCACCCCCATCGGCGGCGGCTCGGTGACCAACACGGCACAGATCGAGACCAAGAGCAAACACACCTTTAAGGCCTCGGATACTGTGAACATCGGGCAGGGAGATTGGACCCTGAACAAGCAGCTGGCCAGCAGCAGCAAGGGCCTGGCCAAATGGGATATCTCTGCCGCCAATGCGGCCGGCGAAAGCAGCTTTACCCTGGTGGAGACCCTTCAGGACGCTGTGAACGAAAGCGGCCAGACCCAGCTGAACACCCACTACGCCTACGCCGCAGAGCTGGAGAAGGCTTTGGAAGAGGGTCTGACCCTGACCCTCCACGACGGCAGTACCATGACCTATGCTCAGGCTAAGGCCGACAGGGTCGTTACCGTCACCTACTACAGCGGTGCCAACGGCACAGGCGGCACGGTGACTGCCAACGACCCCTCCACCCGGGTGCAGAGCTTTACCATCCAGATAAACAAGGCAGATGGCAACCCGGTGCGGCGTGTGGAGGTAAAGGACCTCCCTACCCACGAGGATCAGAGCAATGTGCCCACCGGAGAGAAATGGACTTACAAAAACAGCGTCAGCGTGCAAGGCAGCTCTCAGAGGGCTGAGGCAGAGGACACCTACCACAGCTACAAGAGCTTTGAAAAGCGGGTGTCGGCTAACAGCGATCAGGACGAATCTGGTTACCAAAGCGGAGACCAGACCTACCAGTACGGTAAAGTCAGCGGTAAAAACCTCCACTATCAGCTGGTGGTGCAGACCGCTGCTGAGGATGACGCCGATATCGTCATCACCGACACCCTGCCGGAGAACACCGAGTTCAAGACCAACTGTGTGAAGATCGGCATGGACGAAGGGGACCCGGATAAGGCCGATGCGCTGAAAGGGGCCGCTGCCACTGTAACCTACGAGGAAACCACCCGGCAGCTGACCATTACCATCAAGGGCTACAACCTGAGTAAGAACGCACAACACAAGTTCCGCATTCTGTATGAGGTGAACATTGAAAAGGACCCTGCCTGGCAGAACCCCTCGGTGGGCAAGCTGACCTACACCAACACCGCCACTTGGGGCGAGCTGACCGAGACCACCACCACCACCGTCACCCGCAAGGTGGAGCAGGTGAAAAAGACCGGCTGGCAGGACACCGGCAACGACCGGAAGCTGCACTATCAGGTGGTCATCAACCCGGCCGGCGAGGATCTGTCGGCCGGGCAGACCAGAGCGGAGAAGATCGAGCTGTGGGATAACATCAGCACCACCAATGGTGCCATCGCCACCGGCGATGTCAACTCGGTCAAGTTGTATTTTTACAATTACGACGAAACAGTCGGCGTGACTACCGGTAAAGAGGTGCCGCGCAACATGTACCGAATCCTGGAAGCGGACAAGAACGGCTGGCTCCATATGGAGATCCCCAATATGGCGGCCATGATCCTTGTGTATGACTGCAATGTGAAGGATGGCAGTGCTGCCGCCAACTACGAGGTGAGCAACACCGTGACCCTGAGCAACGGCAGCAAATCCAGCGCCGACAGCATCAAATACCAGGTCAAGGCGGATGCAACGGCCACCACCGCACAGTTCGTGCTGCGCAAGAAGGACAGCTACTCCGGCGTGTCGCTGGAGGGCGCGGAGTTCACCATTTCCCAGTACGATACGGTAAGCGGGCAGTTCGTCCCGTGGACCGGCAACGGCACTGGCACCCTGACCACGGACAAAAACGGTCAGGCCAGTCTGGCTGTGCTGGATAGTGAGACTGTAAGCTGCCTGAAACCGGACGTGCTGTATAAGCTCGTGGAGACCAAAGCACCCACGGACTATCAGCTGGATGCCACCCCGCACTACCTGCTGTTCCGCAAGAACGCCAGCGCGGAGAACGAGCAGCAGGCCTTTGCAAAGGCGACCGGCCAGGCCGATGGCACCACGACCCTGACTGTGGGCACCGAGACGGTGGACCTGAACAGCAATGTGCAGGTGGGCAGCGACGCCGGCACCACCACTGCTGAGTACAGCAACGTGTACAGCAACCTGACCGTCAGCAAGCTCTGGCTGGACCAGGATACCAAACAGCCGGTGGAACCGGCGGTGGACAGCATCCACATCAAGGTCTGGCAGTACACCGACAATGACAAGGACAGAACGTTGTTTGCCGAAGCCGACCTGACCGCACCGGCGTGGACCTGGTCCGAGTCGGGGGACAAGCTGCCCCTGAAGGACGAGAACGGCAATGCGTACCACTACCTGGTGGAGGAAGAGACCACCGGAAACTGGAACGTGTATATTGACAACAACGGCGTGCAGACCGGCAATATCACGGTGCAGAACTACGTTTACACCGGCTACGAGCTGCCGTCCACCGGCGGCATGGGCACGGCACCCTTCGGGGTGCTGGGCGGCGCACTGGCCGCTGCAGCAGCCCTGCTGCTGGTCCGCAAACGGAAACAGAACGAGGAGGAGTGAGCAGCCATGAAACAAAACAAAAACAACCGGTTTGCCGCTCTTCTACTGGCGCTGTGCATGGCCGTGTGCTGTGCACTGCCCGCGCTGGCAGCCCCCGCGGCCAGCGCCAACATCGACCTGAGCCGCACCGGCAGCATGGACGTGACCCTGTACGACCACCAGAACGACGTCCCCCTGCGGGGCGGCGCACTCACCGTGTACAAGGTGGCGGACGTGGCCCGCACCAACGGCGACCTGCACTTTGTGTACACCGCCGACTTTACGGGCTGCGGCATCGCGCTGGGCGACCTGACGGACAGCACGCTGGCTTCCAGGCTGGAAGCCAAGCTGCCCGCCCGCGCCGCCGGCACCACCCATAAGATCAGCGAGCAGGGCACCGTCTCCTTTGACGCGCTGCCGCTGGGCCTGTACCTCGTGGTGCAGACCGAGAACTCCAAGGGCTACGAGGCCATCAATTCCTTCCTGGTGTCGCTGCCCATGGCGGACGAAAGCGGCTGGCTCTACACCGTGGACGCCACCCCCAAGGTGGGCGTGCCCACGCAGGAGGTGACCCCGCCCGAACCGGAAACTCCCAGCAAGCCTTCGGAACCGGACAAACCGTCCGAGCCGGAGAAGCCTTCGGAACCGGACAAGCCCACCCAACCCGGCACCCCGGATGAGCCGGACAACCCGGACATGCCGGTGGACCCCAACGACCCCAACCGCCCGGTGTCGCCCGGTACGCCGGATAACCCGGTGAACCCCGGCAACCCGGACAACCCGGTGGCGCCGGGCCGCCCGGACGGCAATGCACTGCCCCAGAGTGGCCAGCTGAACTGGCCCATCCCGTTCATGGCCTGCAGCGGCGTGCTGCTGTTTGCCGTCGGCTGGGTGCTGTACCGGAAGGAGACGCTGGCATGAACACAAAGCAGAAGATCGGCCGCGCCTGCATGATCGTGGGCATCCTGCTCATTCTGGGCGCACTGGCCCTGCTGGGCTATAACCAGTGGGACGCCAACCGCGCCGACAAGGCTTCACAGGACGCCTTGGGCAAGCTGGAAGAGACCCTGACCGAGACCATTGAGGACAAGACGAAGGACGAAGAGCCGGTGGTCCAGCCGGAGCTGGACCCGGAGCAGGAGATGACTGTCACCGACATCGACGGCTGGGGCTACATCGGCTACCTGTCCGTCCCGTCCATCGGTCTGGAGCTGCCCGTGATGAGCGAGTGGAGCTACGCCGGCCTCAAGGTGGCCCCGGGCCGCTACTCCGGCTCCACCTACGCCGACAACATGGTGGTCTGCGCCCACAACTACGCCAAGCATTTCAGCCCCATCAAGTGGCTGGCCCTGGGCAGCGAGGTGTACTTTACCGACATGGACGGCCAGCGCTGGAGCTATGAGGTGTCCAACGTGGAGACCATCCAGCCCACGGATATCGACAAGATGATCACGGCCAGCGACGAGGACGCCTGGGACCTGACCCTGTTCACCTGCACCACCGGCGGCCGCGCCCGCTGCGCCGTGCGCTGCACCCGCACCGCCTACCCGGAGCCGCTCCACGCGGAGGAGTGAACCCCGGCAGGAACGGGACGATTTGGAATTGCCTCCGCTTTGCTCTGGCAATATCAGCGGAAAATTATTTTTAAAGATATGCAATCCCGGAAAATCTGCGGATTTTCCGGGATTGTTTTTTCACGGATGGGCGTTAAGGAAAGTGGCCTGTTCTCTGGAAGGCAAACGATTTAGAATGCCCTCCGCGTTGCTCTGGGCATAAATAGCAGAAAAATTATTTTAGATTTTGCAAATCCGGCAGGGCTGCGGCCCCGCCGGATTTGCTTTTTCACGGGAGAGGGCGTTACGGGAAGTGGCATCGGCTGCTGTTGGCCTGTGGCCAAAGCGCAGAAGGAGAACTCGCGTTTTGCGGAAAGGAATCCCGTAACGTCCCTCCCGGTGCGATGTCATTCCGGTATCAGATGCCACTCCCCGCCATGACCCCTCTGGTGAAAAGGCAACTCCGGAAAATCCGCAGATTTTCCGGAGTTGCAATAAAAAATAATAGTTCCTCTAATTATGGCGCAGCGCACGCGGAGCCATTTTAAATCGTCCTGTTCCGGTTTCCCGCAAGCGTACAGGGAACTGTCGCGCCAGCGTCCACAAAAAAAGGCACCCGCCATGCGGATGCACAGCGGGTGCCTTGAAGGGCTCTGCGGGGGTGCTCAGTGGGTGGTGCCCATGTTCACGGCCAGGTCGGCGTCGTTCTTCACAACGGCCTCCACGGCCTTCTCCAGGCCGCGGGCGATCTGGTGCAGGTCCATGCTGGGGGTGCCCAGGGGCTTGTTGACCACCTGCTCCATGGCGTAAGGCACATGGATGAAGCCGCCCCGGATGTTGGGGTACTTCCTGTCGATGAGGTACAGCAGGGTGTACATCAGGTAGTTGCACACATAGGAGCCTGCGGTGTAGGACAGGGCAGCCGGAATGCCGGCATCCTTCATCTTCTGCACCATGGCCTTCACAGGCAAGGAAGTGAAGTATGCGGTCTCGCCGTCCTCGCGGATGGTCACATCCACGGGCTGGTAACCGGCGTTATCCGGGATGCGGCCATCCATGATATTAATGCCCACCTTCTCCGGGGTGATGGCGGAACGGCCACCTGCCTGACCGATGCAGATGACCACATCGGGCTTCGAGGCGTTCATGGCAGCTTCCAGCACCTCACCGGCGCGGCCAAACTCGGTAGGAACTTCCTGCTTGATGATCTGGGCACCGGCAATGGTGTCGGGCAGCAGCTTCACAGCTTCAAAAGCAGGGTTGACGGACTCGCCGCCAAAGGGATCAAAACCAGTAATCAGGATCTTCATAATGAATTACCTTCTTTCTCAGATATAAATGGATGGCTCCAGAACGGTCAGTTGTCCGTGATCCATGATCATGCGGTTGTCCACATAGATGTTGGGGTCATGGGTGACCAGATCGAAGTGTCCGGTAGCATCCTGCACACCGCCAAGGGCGATGTTGCGTCCAAAACCAATGTGGAAGGTGCCGTAGGTGGATTCGTCCTCAATGTAGCAGTTGCCGTCGCAGTGGGAGTGGGTGTTCAGCCCGATGCCGAACTCTGCGGCCACCACCATATCTTCAGGGTCCTTGAAGCGTTGCAGGAACTGCTTGAGCCGTCTGCCGCTCTCGTTATCCTCAATGTCCACGATCTTGCCGTGCTGCAGCTCCACCCGCACCGGGCTGGATACCACGCCGATGTAGCCCATGGAACCATCCAGGATCAGGGTGCCGCTGGTCTCGGTCTCCACCGGGGCCACATACACCTCCACGCTGGAGGATGCCAGACCGTTGCCGTCGCGGCAGCAGCCGTTGAAGAAACCGGGCGTGCGCCCTTCAATGGTAAAATCCAGATTCGTGCCAAGGTCGGTCGTCACATGGATCTTGCTGGCATTCTGGTAGCAGTTCATAATGATGCTGGCCATAATGCGGCTTTTGGGCAGGCTCATGTTCAAAAAGTCGTAACTCAGCAGCGACTGGCCGTTGTTTGTGCTCAGCGGCAGCGAGAGAAACCTGTGCCGCCGCTGCACCACCCGCTTGACCGCCCGCGTGGTGATCAGCGAATATTCCGTTGCACCGATCACGGCATCGTAGGGGTCAAAAGCGTCTTCGCGGTCATCAAAGTACTGGCCCACCTGTTCATGCAGGTCGTCCAGCAGCAAAACCTCGGCGGTGGCACCCACCGCTTTGGCAGCTGTCTGCATGGCCTGCACTTCTGCGGCATAATTCAGGCTGGATACGATCAAAAGACGTTCTCTTGTACGGAGCCGAACCCAGTCTTTGATAATAACGTTGGCACCGTGCTGAATTGCTTGTTCCATTCAATCACTCGATCTAATTTTAAAAACTACAGGTTACAGCGGGACAGACGATCACTTCAGCATGATCATTATAACGATCTGGACGACCAGCATGATGATCGCAACAGGCACCTGATTTTTGATAACGCCCATGGGCTTCTTCATGTCCAGCAGAGCGACAGGCACGGTGTTGAAGTTTGCAGCCATCGGGGTGCACAGGGTGCCGCAGAAGCCGCAGGTCAGGGCCAGCATACCAATAACGACGGGGTTTGCACCGTGTGCCAGAACGAACGGATAGCCAATGCCCACGGTCATAACAGTGATGGCAGCGTAGGCGTTGCCCATGATCATGGTGAACAGCATCATGCCAATGGCGTACACCACGATACCGGCGTTCACATTGCCCTCCGGGACGATGTGGCTGACGATGTCAGAAATCACGTCGCCGACACCGGCCTTGGTGAAGACGGTGCCCAGACATGCCAGCAGCATGGGCAGCATGGACAGGGGGCCGACGGTGGACAGCATACGCTCGGAATCGTTCAGGAAGGTGGAGGGCTTGTTCTCCTTGTTCATGATCATCAGCAGGATGATGGATACCAGCACGCCGATGGCAACGCCGTTCAGCGCAGACAGGCCGATGCCCAGACCGGTGATGGCGCAGATAACAGCCATCACGCCGATGCTCAGGGTAGGAGCAAAGATCTTCATGCCGATCTTCTCATAGGTGGCCTCGGTCTCGGCCTTGGTGGCAGCAGAGACAGCGCCCTTCTTGACCTTCTTGAGGATGGCGGGGATGCACATCACCACCACCAGGATGCCGCTCACCAGAGAGGGCAGCCAGCGGCCCAGGGCAAGCACGACGCCCAGCACGGCCCAGAAGATAAAGGTGCCCATGGGTTCCGGGTTCTCCTTATCCTTCAGGTTCTTCACACCGCAGTAGATGCACAGCAGGCCGATGATAAAGTAGATGATCTCCATCACCTTGGTGGACAGGCTGTAATCAGCACTCATAAAAAAGCTCATTCTTCTGTCCTCCCTTACTTATAGTACTTCTGGATCATCTTGCGATCCTTGATCACATAGAATACGATGGCGACCACAGTGGCAATGATGCACACGGGGATCTCGATGGCAGCCAGCTGGGCCAGCTCCACCTCGATGCCCAGGCCGGCCAAAGTGCTCTGCACCAGCAGGCCGCCGGAGCCGCCCACGAACAGGACCTGACCGAAGAACCAGGTGATGTTCTCCATGCCGGAAGCCATGCCCTTCAGTTCCTCGACATGCTCCTCATTGGGCTCATAGCCCTGTGCTACAATGGCACCTTCGGCCATGGGCATGATGACGGGGCGCACGAAACCGGCCACGCCGCCAAAGCCCACGTTGAAGGCTGCAAAGATCGAGCGCATCACGCCGTAGATGCCGATGACCAGGCCGGAGGTGG
>OLHA01001841.1_pt1 | contig 10794 bp, 14 predicted proteins | sample 1605961 | NCBI WGS metagenome assembly OLHA01 (sample SAMN03283288) | human gut metagenome | biome: human-associated habitat; material: feces | host: Homo sapiens | place: Peru | collected 2012
TGATCTCGCAGATAAACATACCGTGGGTATCAAGATCACCATACTGCTTTGAGATACCTTATTCTGCATATATTTTTCTTCATTTATTTTGTTCCAGACTTGGATTTGCAATCGAAGATGTTTTATTTCTTTTTAATTTCTTTTTCCTGTTTGTCACAGAGCGCATTGATACGGTTGGTGAGAACAGTAAGATCTTTGCTCTTGCAATTCCTGCTACGCTCAATAATTCCCATCAGCCTCATTCCGGCGGAATGAAGTTTAGTCCATACAGCTGATGTACGGTGCTTTCTCAGATAATTGCCGTGAGCGGCTTTTTTGCGACTGCCGACCGCCAACTGCGCGCCGCTTACCGGATCAAAAGAGTCCCCGCTGTATGGCGCCGAAGCCTCAATACCGAGCCTTTCGGCAACAGTGGCGGCAAAGTTGTCGCACACGCTGTCCGTCCCGTGATTGACATAGACCCTTTTCGGCAACTCTTTAATGGAGGATATCCAATCAATCAGCTGATTTACATCAGTATGCGCGGAAATCCCTTCCAGCGTCTGAATGCTTGCCGCCACTCTGACGTCCTCGCCGAACAGGTTGACATATTTCACCCCGTCCAAAAGGCGCCTGCCGAGCGTCCCCTCCACCTGATAGCCCACAAAAAGCACAGTACATTCCGGGCGCCAGAGATTGTGTTTCAAGTGATGTCGGATACGCCCTGCTTCGCACATTCCGGAAGCTGAGATGATGACCTTCGGCGTTGGGTCTGAGTTGATCAGTTTGGAGGCATCGCCGGTTTCGGTCAGATAAAGTCCCTGAAATCCGATGGGATTGATGCCTTGTGCCAGCAGTGCGTTGGTCTCCTCGTCAAAATATTCGTGCAGGGTTTCTTTGTAGATATTTGTCGCCTCAATCGCAAGAGGACTGTCCAGATAGACAGGGAAATTGTTTAATGTGAGTTTCTGGTTCTTGATTCGGCGGAGCATATACAAGAGCTCCTGAGTGCGTCCTACAGCAAAGGAGGGAATTACAACATTGCCTCCGCCGCTCAGCGTGGAATCAATGATTGCCGCCAGTCGCAGTTCCAGATCCTTTGGTTGCTTTGGGCGGGGACGATCGCCGTAGGTGGATTCTATAATCAGAGTATCTGCCTTGTCCGGTGCGTGTGGGCTACGCAGGAGCGGGCGGTACGGTGTACCTACATCGCCGGAAAAAACGATGGTGTGTGTCTCGCCGTTTTCCGTTATTGTAATCTGGATGCTTGCCGAACCAAGCAAGTGTCCTGCATCGAAGAAGACCGCAGAAATTCCTGCACACGGCGTTATTTGATTTCCGTAACCGGTTGTCCGAAAACGCGGCATTAGCTCTTCTACATCTTTAAGCGTGTACATAGGAGTGTATCCCTCTTCGCCGGATCGTTGAGCTTTACGGTTTTTCCACTCCGCTTCCGACTCCTGAATATGTGCCGCATCTGCGAGCATAATCGCGCAGAGGCGATGCGTTGCGACAGTGGAATATACTTCTCCGTAAAAGCCGTTTTTAGAAAGCAATGGCAGCTTTCCGGAGTGGTCAATATGGGCGTGAGTCAGAAAAACAAAATCTAAAGAGCCCGGCGGAACAGGGAGCTCATCGTTTTCGTAGATATCCGGCCCTTGCTCCATACCACAGTCTATCAGTATTTTTTTGCCGCATGCCTCAAGCAATGTACAGGAGCCTGTAACTTCATGGGCTGCGCCGAGAAAAGTAAGTTTCATAAAAACCTCCTTGATTATCCGTTTCCCTTGGTTGTGCCCTTGCCGATCCGTCTCTTAGAGGGTGGCTGTTGATCGGTTTCCGGAAATTTGTGGTGCGGCAGGGGGTCAGTTTCCGGATCATAAATTCTGTCCGGATCAAGCGGGTTGCTTTCCGCATTTTGCGGCAGAGCTCACAATACACGCTTTCTTCAGGAATTACACGCCCGCAGATCAGACAACGTCTGAAATGTTTTCTCATCTTAGTAACCTCCTTGTGCTTTTTTATAGCTCGTTACCGATGTAAAGCGGGTGTACGTCTATCGGCGCCGATGAAAAAGCGGCGTTTTATATTCGATTATACAGAGTAATGGAATATCCTGCCACGATAAAGCGGGTGACGTGGCAGGTCAAGAAAACTGACAGGTTGGACAGCCTTTTGTCACAACAGGACTGCGCACTTTTCACTCCGAAAGTTCCTTTACAGATCATCAATCAGTGCGGTGCTCTTTGCATAGGCGGTACTTTTAGTCTCGAAGAAATCAGTTTTGATTATTTTGGCATTGGCATACTGGCTTACCCATTCCATACCGGCCGGCTCACTCTCATAGCCTGGGTACAGTGGCGGGTAACCGAGACTGGTCCAGCGCAGATTTCCGAGATAGCGGATATAGTCGGTGATCATCTGCTTATTAAGCCCGGGAATATCATCACCGATAGTATAGTGTCCCCGGGATATTTCCTGTTCTAGTCCTCCTTTACAAAGAATTTTGACAGTATGCCGGAACACGGGATTCATACAAAAGAAGGCGCGTCTTTAATAAAACGCGCCTTAAACGCGTCAACGGAGAAGGGCGCGCTTGTTTTTTCTATTTGGGCAGGTGGCTTTTCAGATGAATCCCAAAGAACCTGCAATGCCGGAAAAGAAGACAACGCACTGTAAAACCTTCCATACGGCAGCAAGGGAAATACTATAATCATAAGGAGACTCTCTGTCTAAGGCAAATAAAAAACAAATGTCTTTCTTGGAGAAATTCCGAATCAGTTAGTAAAACATAAGCTTTATTTTTTATATCTCCTCTGTCACACACGATTCTGTATTGCGGAGCGTGTCAGCTGTTCAAGCCCTGCGTTGTTTCTGCAAAGTCATAAGAGCCATATTTGTTACGCAACGATTGTGGAGAAAGGTTTAGCATTACCACATTGGCTCCGACTCTGCCAGCCGATGTGACAATGGCGTTCACGTGGGGATACCGTGCGTAAACGGGAACAGGGTCTTCGACGATGATTGTCATGACAGCGACTTTTGTTTTCATAATCATTTTTTCCTGCTTGACTTTTTCTTTTCAGTAAAGGCGGGTACAGGTCGTAGGGAAATCTGTTGTGCTGGAGGACGAACGAGCACCGGCTCCGTAAGGGGAGGTATTTCATTGCTCTGGCATGTAGGACAAATGCCTTCAAAAATCAGACGGTGGCGGCTGATTTTATATCCGGTTTTTTTCGCGATCTCGTCATCCAGAAAAATCTTGTATGGGTAGGGGGCGTCTATTACTTTTTTGCATGTGATGCAAAACATATGATAGTGCAGATCGGTGCGCAGATCGTATCGGTCTGCACCCGGCACACGAACATGACATATTGCCCCTTCCTCACAAAGAAAGTTCAGATTTCGATAGACGGTGCCACGGCTGATTCTGGCATTCTGCTTATGAACATCATCGTAAATCTGATCTGCAGTCGGGTGGTCGCACCTTGCCCGAACTGCGTTCAGGATAAGGTGACGCTGCTTTGTATCTCTTCTGATCATTTTATCTCCGTTCTGTGTGCCCGCCGGCCGGCAGTGCAAGAAGGCACTGTATGATATATTTTGTGCGATTATGGATTGCGGTATCCGCACTTAGAACAGACAAGCGAAATACCGCAAAGCGGGTAGCAATCCATCTGAAGATGAGGATTGTAGCATTCTGACGCCATATTCACTCCGCCGGAGAAGGAGCGTTTTACGATGTTCAGATTGTCATTCAGAAGTTCGTAAACGATTTTTAACATACCCTCTACCGTCAGGGCTTCCTTTGTCACCACAAGTCGGCAGTCCGGGTAGGCCGTGGCAAACTCTGTGTCGAATGCCGATCCCTTTATGGTATTGTTCGGATGTCCGTTTTTGATGCCTTCTGCCTCATATAAACTACGAATTGCCGAAAGCATGGGGTCATCGCGGTGAAGAATCAATGCGTGGTCGAAGTTTTTCAGAATGTCTCATGAAAGTTTTTTGAGCCAAAGCTTGGTGTGCTTCTTTTAATTGGCGGCCATTTTGAGAAAGAGATCGGCAATCTGTTTGAACAATTGCTTTTTCGTGATGAAGGCGAAATAAGTGTGCTTGTTTCTCATCTGCGACTCTCCGGCAAAAGCCTTCATAAGGTTCTTTTCAGTCCGGGTCCCGGAATGCTTTTTTTCATTCATTTGCCTGTCCACTCTTTCACTTTATAATTAGGACAAGTTCCTGTTTATACTATATCCTATAATCGTACGGCTGTCAATAGCTTCGAAGAAAAATAGGACAAATTCCTGATAAAGAGCATAACTTTTTTCCTGTTCAGTGAAAGCGATGAAGAAGGTCGTTCTTTTGATTATCAACCGCTCGCGATCGTGTCCATACAGTCGCTATAAAAAAAGCTCCTTACTGCCGCCGCGGCAACAAGGAGCATTTCTTACTTTATTGTCTCACTGTTGTTTATGACCGATGCGGAGTAAAGGAACAGCGCATCATCTACTTTCGTGAAGTCAATCAGTTTTCCGAGAGAGGAAGGCGAGACATAGCGGATATCGACAAGAGTTATTTCGGAATAGCCTGCGGCAAGGAGCGGTGCTATACTGCTGCCGAACGAATCCCGGAAAACGATGAGCCGGCGTTTTTTCGCGGTATTCGGATTTGTGATCCTGATGATCGAGCGCGCACCGCCGAGGAACATTTCATAAGGATCTCTGCCTGCGGCAGCGCTGAGGTCATAAACAGGAATGTCGGACGATGTTTCGACGTTATACACCTTAAGCCCCCGTATCACGGCGTTATCGAGATAGAAAAGGCTCTCCGGTGCGTGCGGCAGAGCTGCCTGACCGTAATAGACGCCGTAAAAAGAAACGCCTGCGTTATGCTTTTCACACTGTCCTATCCGCTCCGCGCCCATTTTATCCGCAATTTCGTCGGCAACCTTCAGTATTCTTTCCTGGCGCCAGTGTGAATCGGTGTAATAAAAATCATCCGCCGATAGGAGTCCGGAAGTGTCAATATACTTTACCTCCGGAAATCCGCTTCGGAGGCGGTCTACAAGAACCTTGTAATCCTTGTCCGGATAGCCGTTCTGTGATGCGATAAAGGTATTCTTATCGGGTATCACCGACAGATATGTCTTTGTTCCGCTGTTCCGGAGATAAGCGTCATACACATACCGAAAGCGCTGTGCGGCACGTTCGACCGAGTCAAAGTCCGTCGGAAAATCCAACTTTGAGAGGTGCTCTCCGACGGAATAAAGCCCGTTGTTGTCCTTTTTCATGAATACCTTCGCATTTACGGCAGCCTTCAGGCTCCGGAACCCGTTGCGCAGAGGGAACTGGTCGAGCATATATTTTTCGAAGCCGTTCATAAAGCTACCGTTTGCAACCGACGAAAAGGACAGTGCAGGGCTTTTTGCAAGATGTCGTCTTTCGACTGTCGATTCATCGGCATCGGGCAAAATCCAAAACAAAGCAGCAAAAACCGCAATGAAGCCAAGTGACAAAACCAATGTAAGTATTTGTTGGGTTTTCTTCACAATACTCCTCCGGGAAAAAATTAAAATCGCAAGTCAGAACCGGAAATAGACAAACGGGTTGAACGACCCGTCGATCAGATACGCCGTGCATACGGCAATTGCCGCAACGGTTGCCGTTGGCGTCAGAACGGCAAGAATTCTGCTTCCGCCCGCCGTCCCTCCGATTTTCTCATAAATCCGTTTGGGCAGGGGAGTCGCCCCGACAACTGCTACAATAAGCAGTACGAGGTTACTTTTCAGATAATAAAGCGAAGCCGAATTCACGGCAGGAATTCCGGCAAGCCCGAACAGGGACTTAAAGCTCATAAATGCGTCGGCAATACTTGCCGAATCGAACAGTACAAACCCGAGTATGACAAACAGCAGCGTATAGATATGCATCGGAACGGTAAACCGTGCCTTCGGGCGGAGAATGTATTTTTCAAACAGTAAAAGTGCTGCACAAAGAAGCCCTCACAGAACAAAATTCTATGATGCTCCGTGCCAAAAACCGGTGGCTGCCCACACGACAAGAATGTTAAAAATATGCCGTATGGGCTTTACGCGGTTTCCTCCGAGGGGGATATAAAGGTAGTCGCGAAACCAACCGCCGAGAGAAATGTGCCAACGGCGCCAAAACTCCGTAATACTTGTTGAAATATACGGGTAGTTGAAATTTTCGCAAAAACGAAATCCGAAAATGCGCCCGAGCCCAATTGCTATGTCTGAATACCCGGAAAAGTCGAAATAGATGTGCAGCATATATGCTGCGGCGTACAGCCAATAAAACAGCACGGTTTTCTCACCGTACGCCTTGAATTCGGACACAAGAAGCGCCGCCGAATTTGCAAGAAGTATCTTCTTTGCAAGTCCGACGGAAAAGCGCGTGATCCCCTCCGACGCATCGGCAAGCGTTGTTTTCCTGTTTTTCAGGCTTCCGGCAATGTCGGAATAGCGGACAATGGGACCGGCTATCAGCTGCGGAAACATCGCTACATACAACGCAAGATCGATGAAATTGCGCTGTGCCGGCACGTCGCCGCGATAAACATCTATAACATAGCTCAGGATCTGAAATGTATAAAAGCTGATGCCGACCGGCAGAGCCACCTTGAGAAGCGGGACGGAAAGACCGGTCACCGCATTGAAATTCCCGATAAAAAAGTCCGCATATTTGCAGTAAGCAAGCAGACCGAGACTGGCGACTGCCGAAACGGCAAGCACCAGCTTGGCAATTTTCGTCCCGCGAAAGCGTTCAACCAAAAGCGCGGCAATATACGACTGCGTGACCGCCGCAAGCATAAAAACGAGATATTTCGGCTCTCCCCAACCATAGAAGAACAGACTCGCAAGAAGGAGAACGGTATTCTTCATACGGTCGGGAACAACGAAATACACGAGCAGAACGCACGGCAGAAAACAGTACAGAAAAGTTATACTTGAAAACAGCATAGCTTTGTATTATGCGATAGGCACGTTGAAAAGCTGTTTTGCCGAGCTGAATTCGGTTTTCTATTCCTACTATGCGCAGGAGGGGACCTTGTGGACAGAGCTTGGAACGGTCGCTCCGAAAAATGCGGGGCAATACAAGATTTCGGCGGCAATCTATGCCGAAACTTTTACAGCCACATCGGAGACGGAATTTACGATAGCAAAGCGCACACTGACGGTAAACCGAATTCAAAATCCGCTGACATATGTCAGTGCCGCGGAGCACGCGGGCTGGACTGCGCCGCGCGATATTCAAGACCCGGGCATGATATATCTGTCCGGTGTAGTGGGAGCGGACGAGGTCTCTGCGAGTGCGGTGAGTGTTTTCTATAACGACATTTCCATCGGATACAGGGTGGACAAAATCACGCTGACAGGCATCACGCTTTCGGGTGCGGATGTAGGCAACTACGAAACCGCCGATACACAGCAGGTTTTCGGGCAGATCAGCTATTCGCTTGACGGCGCAATCTTCCGAAAGAAGCCGGGGATGACTTGGGACAAGTTTTATCCCGTGGACAGCCTGATTCCGGTAGATTCGGAAACGGCAGACTGGCATTCTCCCGCAACGGGCGGCGTGTATGACGTACACAGCGACTATGTGTACGCAAGAACCGAAAACATGGGCAACAGCCAATCGGTTTATGCTGTGGATATCGAATTCGGCGCGATGTATTTTACCTATTCGATGTCTAAATGGAATGTAAATACTATGGTGTACGAGGAGCTTGTCGGCGAATCCCGGTGGACGGGCTTTGAGGGAGGCAACAACGAAATCAAAGTTACCAACCGTTCCAATGCCTCAATATGGTATGCACCCAACGCAAAGATAGACTATCTGCATTCTGCTCTCGGTGACAGCACAGTCGGTATCAGGGCAAACTTCTATGCAGACAATTCCTCGTCCGGCACGCCGATCACGGGGATAAAACAGGAGGTTCCGGCAGCATTGGCAGGGGACAGAAACAGCTTCGGCAGCGCTGTCAGCCGCAGGTGCTATATCCGACTCTCCGGCGTTCCGCAGCTCGGTGACTCCGATCACTTCACGGTGGTCGGCAATGTGTCGGTCACCATCTCCCGAAATCCGGGATAATTTTGGTATAGGCCGAGCAATCGGTTTGTATATAAATAACCCCAATTTACGCTTTTGAAAGGAGCAAAAAATGAAAAAAATTTTAGCAATTATTCTCGCAGTCACAATGCTTACGGCAATGTTTGCCGTTTGTGCAAGCGCGGAAAAAGAGGTCGGCGGTGATGACGGCGTTCTGACATTTGACCCGACAACCCCGACCGGAGAAGACCTGAAAGTCAAGGTCACGGAGATTACGCACAAATATGCTGTAGACCTTGTCTACTCTCTTCAGGATCTGACCATCGACGGAGCCATTACATGGAATGTCAACACAATGAAGTATGAAGTGGGCGGCAACACCCTTGAGAATACCACACGCAAGGTTAAGGTGAATAACCGCTCCGACCTGCCGGTATATGCGTATGCAACCATTTCCAACACCAATGACGCCGACGGCATTACGGTAGCTGCAGTTAACAACAGTGCGGAAAACAAACTGACTGTTGCAAAGGCGACAGCCGGATCCGGCGTTCAAAACGGAACGTCAACCGTAGGGGAGCTTGTAATCAACCTGACCAGTGCCAACTGGAACGCCGTTGCGGAATACTACGCAGCAGCGAGACTTGCTTCCCCTAATCAGGCGACCGATACTTTCAGAATCGCAACCGTCACGGTCACCATCAGCAAGGACTGATAAATACGGTTTTAGGTTGCAGAAAGGCAACTTGAAATAAAAAAACAAAAGAGGAGCAAGAAAATGAAAAAAATTTTTGCAATTGTACTTTGCGTTGTATTTTGTCTCTGTATGGCTGTTCCCGCATTTGCGGCAGACGGAGAACCCGAGGCAACATATCCCGGTCAGACCGGCGGAGCGGACGTCAAAATTACGATAACCGGCGACGTCGTTCACGTTTATCTTGTCGATATCGAATTTAACGACATAACATTCGTTTACAACTCCGACGGGTACAAATGGAATCCCAATGATTATCAGTACGAGCATAATACAAACGGCACATGGACGGGCGAGGGAAACTTGAAAATTATAAATCACTCGGACAAACCCGTAACATACAAGGTTGAAACCGCAAATGTTTCAACGGCGTATGGTCCGCTTTCGATAAATCTTGCGGGCTCGACAGACGGAACGATTGATGCATGCACAGTAGGCACGACCAAAGGCAGCAAAAACGCGGTGGCTACATATACCGTTTCGGGAACGCCTACGGTAACGTCTATCACAGCGCAGAAGCTTGGCGAAATCAAAGTAACCATTTCCAAATGAACTCTTTTCCGCAAGGAAACCGGAAGATGAACAGAAACAGCATCTGATTCCGGTTTCCTTGCGGATGGGGCGCGTTGCTGCTGTGTCCCTTTGCGGCTATATAAAAAATGACGACAGAAAGAGGTGTTGCACAATGGAAAAACCGAATAGAGTCGGTGCAAAATCTCTTTGTGCCGTTATTATGGCGATTACCTTGCTTCTGCTCTCTGTTCCGGTATTTCCCGTACACGCGGAAAACGATGAAACGAAATCGGGCGATTACAAATACGCCGTTACCATTGAATTCGGCTCGATGACCTTCTGCTATGACTACGGCAAGTGGGATGTAAACGAAATGCGCTACAAAACGAATGATGCGAGCCGGAACCCCGCAAACGGAACCGAGTCCGGATATCCCGGTTGGTACGGCTTTGACGGTACAGCAAACCGTATCAGTGTGAAGTATTCAAATGAGAACGAAACGGATACCACGACGCAAAACCGGAAACTTGCCGTCACATTGGATTACCGTACGCTCTCCTCTGCGGAGGGACGAGTGGTTGACGGCGTTGCGATGGATTTTTATTCGGATGCCGCGCTTACAGTTCCGTTTTCAACGAGTTTTACGGTTCCACACACCGACCCCGAGGACGAGAATGCCAAGACAGTGATCTATACTTCGCTACGTGGCGAGCCGACCGAAAACGGAGGCAAATATTTATCCGACAGCTTTGTTCCGGTCGGGATGCTGACGATACGTGTCGGCGAAATATCCGACTGACGGGAAGGAAGAGTTATGCACGCATTCAGCAAAACGAAACTGAAAAAAGATATTATCATTGCGCTTGCGGTTCTGGCGGCGGTCGCCGTGCTTGTCACGGGGCTGATTCTTGTCATCCGTATGGAGCCGAGAATGATTGACAAAAACGAGACGGCGGGGGAGCCGCAGGACCAGTCGTCAATTGCGGGCTATGTGGCATACGAAGCGCCTGATGTCTGCAAGGTAAAGATCTGCTGTGAGCCGACGCTGGACGGTGGATATGCCTCAATCTGGCTGACGAATCCCGCCGACAACGATATTCTTGTCCGTGCGGAACTGTATTCGGTCAAAACTGTTTACAATACCGAAACCGGGCAGGCGACCTTCTTGCCGGATAAGCTGCTTGGCAAGACCGGCTTCATTCATCCCGGAACATTTGTAGAAAAAGTTAAGGTGAAGGGACTCAGGTCCGGCGAGGAAACCAAGGTAATGGTTAAAATTTCGACCATGTACGAGGACACACAAACCAGCAAGGGCATCTTCTATATCCGTATGACGGTGCACTGAACGAGACTCCGCAGTCCGTAAGGAAAGCGAATGATACGCCAAAAAATGGATGATTCTTCTGCGAACAGCGGTATTCTTTCGGTGCTGCAGAAGCTCGGAAACGGTATGCTTTCATATCTTTCCCGTTTGGCGAGTAA
>OLHA01001842.1_pt1 | contig 10789 bp, 12 predicted proteins | sample 1605961 | NCBI WGS metagenome assembly OLHA01 (sample SAMN03283288) | human gut metagenome | biome: human-associated habitat; material: feces | host: Homo sapiens | place: Peru | collected 2012
TTTTCTATTTTTCTTTATTTTATCCCAGAATAAATCTGTAAATAAAAACATTCCATATTTTATGTTTTCTTCACCTAAATCATAAATATCTGCTATTATTAATTTATTATTTAATTCAATATTAGTATAATTATTAAAAAAATTTAGTGACCCTTTTACAAATGGAATCAGTTTTATTTGCATTTTTTTTGAATACCCGGTCAGTATATCACATATTTTGATTATAAGCAAATACAAATAGTTGTATATGAACTATAAAAATATTTTATGATATATTGTACCGGGATATCACCGGTTTTGTCGAACGGCATCCGAAAGCTTCGGAAAATAAAAAAAACAGTTGATTCCTGCATATATAATATGTTAAAATCTTAATATTGATTTTTATGTTTGATTACTGCGTTTCGGAGGTTCGCCATGTTCGACGGAATGGATTATGTTTATGAAGTATACCTTGAAAAAAGCTTTTCTGCTGCCGCAAAAAAGCTTTTTATCTCACAGCCGGCGCTGTCCGCCGCTGTAAAAAAAGTTGAAAAGCAGCTCGGAATCACCATTTTTGACCGATCTACAAATCCCATCTCGCTTACACAGGCGGGCAGAGTGTGTATCGAGTCCGTTGAGCAGATGCGTGCATTGCAGCACAATATGCTCAATCAGCTCAACGACCTTTCGGAAATGAAGAGCGGCAATGTTACCGTGAGCGGAGAAAATTTTATTTCGTCGTTTATTCTGCCGGAAATAATTCTGCGCTTTATGAATACATATTCCGGCATAAATATCGAGTTGGTAGAGTCTCATACACATGATCTTAAAAATCAGCTTCTTGACGAAAAAGTGGATATTCTCGTTGCCCACGATTTTGATCCGGAACTTTTTGTATCATATCCGCTGTCGGACGAAACGCTGCTCTTAAGCGTGCCCGTTAACAACCCCATAAACAGGCACTTTGCCGATAAGGCGCTCCCCGACAGCTATTTTGCGACGGGGCAATACCTTGAAAAGGACTGCCCGACGGTAGATCTGCTTGAGTTTGCCGACGAGGATTTTCTGGTGCTTAAGAAGGGCAACGATATGTTCACCCGTACAATGCAGCTTTGCGATAACGCGGGCTTTGCACCGAAGGTAAAGATATACTCCGATCAGCTCATGACGGCATATAATATGTCACGCGCCGGCTTGGGGCTTACTATAGTTACCGATAATCTCATGCGTGCCGTCCACGGAACATCAAAATGCTGCATCTATAAGATATCCGGAGAAAACACGAAGCGTAAGCTGTCGATAGGCTATAAGAAAAAGCGCTATCCGTCGCGCGCGATGGAGGCTTTTGTGCAGTGCGCAATGGAGGTCTATAAAATAAAGTAATATGTGTATATTGAAAAAAAAGTGGTTTATTAACAAAAAAACACTTGATTTTCGGGTGAAGTAGATTATAATTAGGTCGTAATTTATCAAAGGCGGTGCGGATTTGGTCACTACGGTCATTGTCGCGCTTGTAACAGGCGTTGTGCAGGTTTTGCTTCAGAACCTCGCGTTCGGTCTTCTGATTGGTAAACGGTACCTGCACGGCGGCGCCGTCGTATTTGCAAAAGCGGCGCTTTACGGTGCGGGTATTTTTGTTTTGCTGAAATTTTTCAGGACATTTGTAATCGGAGCGGCGACAGGCTTCGGCGCGGGCTTTTTTGTTACGCTTGCCGTTGTCGTGATTATGCGGCTTCGCACTTCCCGCAGAAAGGGGGAATAGGTTTTGGATAAAAAAACGGTAATCGAGGCTGTTGCCGGTGCGGTAATGTTTGCGATTTGCCTTACGGGTTATGTTCATGCGTCGCGAAAGAACGACGGCGCGGTGCTTACCAAAAAGCAGAAGCGCGTTAAAAAGCTTTGGTTTGTGGGACTTATCATCGGTGCATGGTTCCTGACAGGCGTGTTGATAACATGGTTTTCGGGCAAAAAATTCCACTTTGCGATTGATTTTGAGATGTTCAGCGAACGTATCCCGCTGTTCGGACAGTTCACAGTCGCGAAAACAACGCTTATTGCCGCAGGCAGCTCGCTCGTTATAATCGTGCTGCTGCTGTTGTTCAGAATTTTTGCGATACGAAAGTTTTCTGCCGACAAGCCGACCGGTGTACAGAATGCGGTCGAGGCGGCGGTGGAAGCCGTCGACAAATATGTTGCAAGCGTTGTAGGCACGGCTGCCGCAAAAGGACTTGCGCCATATATGCTGTCTGTCGTGCTGTTTATGCTCGGCTGTGCGTTTTCCGAGCTTTTCGGCCTGCGTGCTCCCACATCAGACCTCACATGTACGCTTGCATTGGGGCTTCTCACCTTTGCGCTGCTGAATATCTACGGAATAAAAAAACACGGCGTAATCGGGCGGCTTAAGTCAATGGGCGGTGCGGTTCCAGCGATGCGCCCTGTTATGATTCCGCTTAAAGCCGTAAGCGACTTTGCGGTTCCCGTTTCGCTCGCGTGCCGTCTTTTCGGCAACATGATAGGCGGAATGATGGTCATGGATCTGCTCAAGGGTGTTCTCGGCGGATATGCGTCCGGTCTGCCCGCAATAGCCGGACTGTATTTCAATCTGTTTCACCCGATGATTCAGATTTACATCTTCGTCACGCTTTCGCTTACCTTTATAAACGAAGCAACGGAGTAGGCTGACGGCATTCAGAGCCATGCCGCCCGTGTCAATGTCCCTTTTCGCCCTGACTTGCTTAAAACCAAAGCGAAAGCAAAAGATCAAGTCAAGAAAAATTAAATGTTATTTCTCAAAGGAAAACAGGAGGAAAAAAATATGAATTACATTGCTGCTGCCATCGTTATGTTTGCCGTTTGCCTTGTAGGCTTCGGTATGTGCTTTGCCACAATAAAGTCGGTCGAGTCTTCCGCACGTCAGCCGGAAGCCGCTGGAAAAATACAGACGATACTTCTTCTCGGCTGCGCTCTTGCGGAATCGACGGCTATTTACGCGTTTGTTGTGGCTCTTATTCTCGCAACTTCGAAATAACGCGGCGAATTACTGACAAAGGAAGTGAGATAAATGGCAGATTTGCTTTCAAAGGATATGTTAGCCGATCTCATACTCAACATTATAAATATTCTCGTGCTTTTTTTCGTTACGAAGTCGCTGCTTTATAAACCCGTCAAAAAGTTTTTGAATGCACGCGCCGAAAAGCTTAATGCCGCTCAAAAGGATGCGGAGGACGCTAAGGCGCAGGCTGAGGAGTCAAAGGCAAAATACGACGCCGTGCTTTCCGATGCCGAACAGGTTAAAACGGAAGCAGTTGAAAAAGCGGAGGCGGAGGCTCGCGTCGCCGCGGAGCGCATCATTGCACAGGCAAAGGAACAGGCGGCGGAGACTGTTGAAAAAGGAGAAAAAAGGGCAGCCGCGGAGCGTGAAAAAATGCTTGCCGACGCAAAGGATGACATTATCGACGCGACGCTTGACGCAACGGGAAAACTGCTCGGACGCGTTGTCACAGATGAAGACAACCGCCGCATAATAGAGAGCTATTTCGGATGAACGGGGGCGCTGTCCATGAAAAAATGTATTTTAACGGTCGCTCCGACGATGACGGACGAAACGTATGCTTTTCTGTGTGAAAAAGCAAAGAGCAAAACAGGTGCGGACGTTGAATTTGTAAGAAAAAACGACGACGGCGTTATAGCCGGATTCGTCATGGAATACTGCGGTGAGGTAACGGATCTGTCGGTCGGCACGCAGCTCGGCATGCTCAAATCGTACCTGACTTCACGGGAGGGGAACGCATAATGGAAAATATGAGAATAAGCGCGTTTCTCAAAAGACAGATAGACGGATTCAAACCCGCCCCCGTGACATACCGCAAGGGAACCGTCACCAAATCGGGCGACGGCGTCGTAAAGGTCAGGGAGCTTCCCGGACGACAGTACGGCGAGCTGCTGGAGTTTGACGGCGGTGTGTTCGGCATGGTGTTTGACCTTGAAGAAGACGGCGCGGGCGTTGTGCTGCTCGACGGCGACGACAGGGTAAAGGTCGGCGACGGAGTAAAGGGTACCGATGTGGTTGCGCAGGTGCCAGTAGGCAGCGAGCTGCTCGGACGCGTCATAGATCCTATCGGCAGACCTCTCGACGGAAAGCCGATAAATGCAGAAAAATTTTATCCTGCGGAGCGTCCCGCACCGGCAATTATTGAGAGACGCCCCGTTGATACCCCGATGATGACGGGTCTTTTGGCTGTTGACAGTATGATTCCGATAGGCCGCGGTCAGCGTGAGCTGATAATAGGCGACCGTCAGACGGGCAAAACGACGATTGCCGTCGACAGCATAATAAATCAGAAAGATAAAGATATGATCTGCGTATACTGCGCGACAGGTCAAAAGGCGTCAAGCGTAAGCGGCGTTGTTGATACGCTTGCAAAAGCAGACGCGATGAAATATACCGTTGTTGTTGCCGCGACAGCCGCCGACAGCCCCGCAATGCAGTATCTTGCGCCCTACTGCGCATGCTCCGTTGCGGAGTACTTTGAAGAACAGGGCAAAGACGTGCTCATAATTTACGACGATCTGTCAAAGCATGCCGTCGCATACCGCACGATTTCGCTGCTGCTTCTCCGTCCGCCGGGACGTGAGGCGTACCCCGGTGATATTTTCTATCTCCATTCACGTCTTTTGGAGCGCAGCGCATGCCTCTCACATGAAAAGGGCGGCGGCAGCATAACCGCGCTGCCGATAATCGAAACGACGGCGGGCGATATCTCGGCTTATATCCCCACGAACGTTATTTCCATCACCGACGGTCAGATTTATCTCGAAAGCGATCTGTTCCATTCGGGGGTACGTCCCGCCGTAAACACGGGTCTGTCAGTGTCGCGTGTAGGCAGAGCCGCGCAGTATCAGGCGATGAAGGATGTGTCGGGCACGTTGAGAATAGAGCTGTCGCAATACCGTGAAATGGCGGTGTTCGCGCGCTTCGGCAGTGATGTCGATCCCGCAACAAAACGCATGCTCGACAGAGGCGAAACGCTTGTGAACATTTTCAAGCAGGGCAGAAACGAGCCTTATTCTCTTTTTGACGAGACGGCGCTGCTCATTGCATACAAAGCCGAATACTTTAACGGTGTTAAGTCAAAGGATTTTGCCGCGGCTGTGAAGCAGCTTTTGAGTGAGCTTGCCGACAAAATGCCCGATGCAAAAAAATCGGTGAACGAAACGGGCAATATGACCGCGGAGGTTCGCAAACTGCTCGAAAACACGATAAAAAGCACGACGGACGGTAAGGTGTCATGAGCGCGTGTGTAAGTGAACTCAAGGCAAGACTTGCAAGCGTTAAGCAGACGCGGCAGATAACCAATGCAATGTATCTTCTTTCGGCGTCACGGCTCAAAAAGCTGATGCCCGGAATGGGGTATGCCGTCAGCTATATGCAGAGCCTTAGGGAGACTATGGCGGGCGTTCTCGGCGCGTCGAATCTTGCGGGAATGCATCAGCGCTTTATTGATATCGATTCAAAGGGAACGGCGCTTATTATGTCTGTCATGGGCGACAAGGGACTTTGCGGCGGCTATAACTCCGCGGTAGCGGCGCTCACGGCGGAGGAGATGAAAAAGCACGCGAACGCGAAGCTGTTCTGCTTCGGACTTGTGGGAAAGGAAATTCTTACGGCGCGCGGTCTTGTCCCCGATGCGGTGCTTCCCGGTTCGTCGATGCACCCGAGTCTTGAGCTTGCGGCGGAGCTGTCCGAAATGCTTATAGAGGAATACGTTACCGACAGGATAAATGAGGTGTACGTTATTTTTACACCGTATACACACGGCGAAAAGGAGCCTGTATGTATGCGTCTTCTGCCGCTCGTGAGAGAGGACTTCTCCGATGCCGGACCGTTACTTCCCGCAGAGGAAATGATCTGTGAGCCGTCCCCGGAGGCGGTATTTGAACACATGGTGCCGCATTACTGCACTGCGATGATATACGACATGCTCGTGCAGTCCGCAGCCTGCGAAAACGCTGCGCGGACAACCGCGATGAAATCCGCGGCAGACAATGCGGACGAAATGATAAAACAGCTTCAGGCGGAGCTTAACGCATCGCGTCAGCTTCGCATTACGAATGAGATAACCGAAATATCGGCGGCAAAATCCTATGCGGCGGAGGAAAAGTGAAATGGACAGTGTATATTCAGGTAAAATAATCAAAATATCCGGACCCATCGTCGACATCAGATTCAATGAAGGAAGCGAACCGCCGATAAACGCGCTTCTGACCGAAGCCGCAACCGGCAGGCACATGGAGGTTGCGTCGCACCTCGGAGCCGGGCGGGTGAGAGCCATTGCGCTTGAAGCTCCCGAAGGACTTCGCTGCGGCACGGCTGTCACGGGAGACGGCAGCGGAATAACCGTTCCCGTCGGCGACGGTGTTATCGGCAGAGTAATCGACGTTCTCGGACGTCCCATTGACGGCAAGGGAGAGATAAAAGCCGACGGACGCATGGCGATACACCGCAAGGCACCCACGCTCAACGAGCAGCGCCCCGTTGATAAGCTTCTCGAAACCGGGCTTAAGGTAATTGATCTGTTGGTGCCTTATGCCAAGGGAAGCAAGATTGGTTTGTTCGGCGGCGCCGGCGTCGGCAAAACGGTGCTTATTATGGAGATGATCCATAATATAGCAACGGGGCACGGCGGCTATTCTGTGTTCACGGGCGTAGGTGAGAGAAGCCGCGAGGGAAATGAGCTTATTCATGACATGGAAAAAAGCGGTGTTATCGACAAGGCGGTGCTGGCATTCGGTCAGATGAACGAGCCGTCGGGTTCGAGAATGCGAGTTGCCATGTCGGGACTTACCGAAGCGGAATATCTGCGCGACGTAAAGCATCGGGATGTGCTGTTGTTTATTGATAATATCTACCGTTTTGTTCAGGCGGGCAACGAAGTGAGCGCTCTGTTGGGGCGTATGCCCGGAGCCGTCGGCTATCAGCCGACCCTTGCGCAGGAGCTGGGTGAATTGGAGGAGCGTATAGCGTCAACCGACAAAGGCTCGATAACATCGGTTCAGGCGGTGTATGTTCCCGCCGACGACCTTACCGACCCCGCTCCCGCAACGATATTTACGCATCTTGACGCCACCACGGTACTCTCGCGTTCCATAGCGGAGCAGGGTATATATCCCGCTGTCGATCCGCTTGAATCCTCGTCGCGTATGCTTCGTCCGGAAGTTGTCGGAGAAAAGCATTATGCGGTTGCGTCCGCCGTCACGGAGTGTCTTCAGCGCTATTCGGAGCTTAAAGACATTATCGCGATACTCGGCATGGATGAGCTGTCGGCTGAAGACAGGCTCACGGTTATGCGTGCGAGAAAAGTGCAGAAATTCCTCTCGCAGCCTACTCATGTCGCAAAAGCGTTTACAGGTCAGGACGGACGCTTCGTAAAGGTCGAGGACACAGTAGAGGGCTTCCGCAAAATCGTCGACGGCGAAGCGGACGATATCCCCGAAAATGCGTTCTTTATGGTGGGTACCTTTGATGAGGCGCTTGAAAAGGCAAAAACGCTGTAAAAACCGGCGGACTGTAAAACGGACGGGAGGCGGTCAAAACGGACGGTAAAACTTATAACGTCAATATTTTTACACCCGAAATGCAGTTTGTGTCGGGCGGGTATGCGTCGTTTGTGTGCCGCGGACTTGACGGTGAGATATGCATCATGAAAAATCATATGCCGATGGTGCTTGCCGTTGATGTCGGTGTGGTGGTGCTCACGGATGCCGACGGCGAAAAACACACGGCTGCGTGCGGTTCGGGCTTTTTGGAGGTTCGCGAAAACGAGCTTAACGCCTTTTTCGACTGCTGTCGATGGGAAGACGATATCGAACACGCAAAGGAGGAGGCAAAACGTATCCGTCTTGCGGAACAGGAGAGCCTCAGGGAGCACCGCCGGAATGCCGTTGAGCTTGCACGCGCGGTTGCCTCGCTTTCAAAGCAGGGCTGAATACATAACAATAAAATTTCGGGAGTCGCAAATAAGACGTTTTATTTGCGGTGACGGAGAAAAAAAGAAGTCGCGGTGATGCGGCTTCTTTTTTTGCGGAAATATATCTCTATTTTCCGTTGAGTTCCTTTCTTTTGCTTCTGCGTACGCGGTTGATGTGGCGTTCGAAGTCGCCGTTATTTATCAGCTCCGCCAGAACATACTGTTCAAAGGTCGGCACGGTGCAGGAGTAAAAACCGAGCTTTTTGTTAAATAAAACTGCCAGTTTTTCTGGCAGCACGGCATAACCGATGCGTATTGACGGTGATATCGTCCGAGAAAATGTGTTCATGTAGATAATATTTTCTTTGTTTGAGAGCGCAAACAGTGTTTCGGTCGGCTGTGATGCCACCGAAAACTCCGATCCGTAGTCCGATTCGATTATGATGCGGTCGGCTTTGCTTGCCCAGCGGATGTATTCATGGCGTTTCGTCGCCGATGCGGTAACACCGCTCGGAAAGCTTCTGTACGGTGTGGTTTGAAGAATATCGGCGTTTGAGTGTGACAGCGCGTCGCTGTCAATGCCGTCGGTGGAGAGCGGAAGCCGTTCGTAGCTTACGCCCGATGCGGCATATATCTGCTCGATCTTGTCGTAGGACGGCGATTCAACGGCATAGGTTTTGTCTCTGCCGAGCAGCTCGATGAGCAAACGGTAAAGGTATTCGGCACCCGAGCCGATAACTATCTGCGATTCTTTGATGTCGATTCCTCGGTTGCGCACAAGGTAGCGCTTGATCGCGGAGCGCAGCACATCGCAGCCTGTGTTCGGCGGCTTGTCAAGTATTACGTCGCGATAGTCGGTGAGCACTCTGCGCATGGTTTTGCTCAATATTGATACGGAAAATGCCGGGTAATCCGTTTTAATACGAGCGGCAGGTCGGCTGCTTGGCTCCGTTTTTGCTTCGGATGCCGCAAATCCGTCGGCTTTTCGGAATATTACAAAATAACCGCTTCGTTCTCTTGCTTCCGCATAACCCTCGTCGCACAGCAACGCATAGGCGTGCTCTACCGTAACGGTGCTTACTCCCGTTTCTTCGGCAAGCAGACGCTTTGACGGCAGTTTTGAATTGTATCGAAAGCTTTCGTTGATAATGTCGTTCCGCAGATGCTTGTATATTTGCAGATAAACCGGACGGTTTTCTTTGTTGACGGTGTATTTCATCTGGTTATAATATTTTCTCCGTTTTTGATTATTTTATATTACCAATAAGTATTATACACTGTTTTTAACATTATTCAAGGGGGAATATGAAATGCAGAAGAAACCTAATGCAGCGGGGACAACGCTGTGGCTTTGTACAACTGCGGTTCTTATGGGAATGAACATAGCTTTAAGCTCTTTCGGTGTGCCCGTTCCGGGCGGTCACCTCTATCTCAATGACGTGCTGATCTGTACGGCATCGATTCTCGTCGATCCGCTTTCGGCGTTTCTTGTCGGAGGTGTAGGCGCGTTTCTCGGCGACTTTTTCTTTTATCCCACACCGATGTTCGTGTCGCTTGTCACTCACGGTCTGCAGGCGGTGGTCATCTCCGTTTTCTCGCATTATGTGCTCAAAAAGCATCCTGCGCTTGCAGCCGGAATCGGCGTAACGATAGGCGCGGTGATAATGGTGGCAGGATATTCAATAGGACGCGCGTTCGTTTATGCCAATCCGCAGACGGCACTTGTAAAGCTGCCCTATCAGATATTGCAGGCGGCTGTCGGTGCCGTAGCCGGAATGCTTCTTTGCCGCAAATGCGGACTGCAAAAGCTTTATACGACAAAAATCGCAAAGCACTTCAGGTGAGAGCGAAATGAGATACGGTAAATAAGATAAAAACCGCGGGACTTCATTTTTCGAACGAAGCCTCACGGTTTTTTCATGTTTTCGTTTTTTTAACAGTCAGATTTTAAGCGTCCAGCCGAACCTGTCGGGCTTTGTCCCCCACTGGATGCCTGTAAGCTCGTCGTAAATATGCGATGTGAGAGCGCCTGTCTTGCCGCCGTTGATAACATATTCATGCCCTTTGTATACAAGCTTTCCGATAGGGGATACGACCGCAGCCGTGCCGCAGCCCCACGCTTCTTCGAGAGTGCCGCTTTCAAGCGCGGAAATAACTTCTTCTACGGAAATGCGGCGTTCCTCGATCTCATAACCCTCGGAGGAGAGCATCTCAATTATTGACTTTCTCGTCACTCCGGGGAGAACCGTTCCGATAAGGTCCGGCGTTACTATTTTGCCGTTTATCTTGAACATAACGTTCATCGAGCCGACTTCTTCGATGTATTTGCGCTCAACGCCGTCGAGCCAAAGCACCTGCGTATAGCCGAGCTGTTCGGCTTTTTCGCCTGCGCGGTTTGCCGCGGCGTAGTTTCCGCCGCATTTCGTGTAGCCCGTGCCGCCCCTTACGGCGCGCACGTCCTCCGTTTCTATCATGATGGAAACGGGGTCTATGCCCTCGTCGTAGTAGCTGCCTGAGGGTGAGGCGATTATCATGAATTTTACGTCTTTAACCTTGTGAAGACCGAGATTCGGCTCGCATCCGAACATAAACGGACGGATATAGAGCGATGTGCCCTCTGCCGACGGCACAAAACGTTCGTCTGTCCTGACAAAGGTTGTCAGTGCCTGCAATGCGTCCTCCTCGTTTAACGTGGGGAGAGTAAGACGCAGAGCGGAATTGTTCATTCTCTTTATGTTTTCCCACGGACGGAAAAGCTGCACCGAGCCGTCGGGGGTGCGGTATGCCTTCATGCCCTCGAAAATTTCAAGTCCGTAGTGGAATACCGTTGCGGCGGGGCT
>OLHA01001844.1_pt1 | contig 10781 bp, 10 predicted proteins | sample 1605961 | NCBI WGS metagenome assembly OLHA01 (sample SAMN03283288) | human gut metagenome | biome: human-associated habitat; material: feces | host: Homo sapiens | place: Peru | collected 2012
CCAAATGTAAGCATCATTTCAACATTTCCTATATCATTTATTGTTCTTGTGATAAGACTACTAGTTTGGAATTTTTTAATTTCTTCCATACTGAAACTTTGCACTTTGTTGAATAACTTTTCACGAATATTCTTTGAAAAGTTAGATGCTAGATTTGCAATGATATAACCTACTACTACAGATGATGCAAAACTAAGTAATGCACATCCAAGCATAAATCCACCTTGCACTAATATTTCTTTTATAGTTCCATTTAATTGTACAAGCTCAGTAATTTTACTCATATAATCTGGTATTTTAAGTTCTAACCAAACTTGTAAAACTATAAATATAATACTTATAAATACATATATCCAGTCTTTTTTCTCCAAGTTTTTAAATAATTTTAACATATCTTTTCTCCTTCTAAATTTTCTTGTATTTGTTTAGTTACTTTATAAAAAACTTCTAAATCTTCTTTATTTATATTACTTTGTAATAGTTTTTCAAATTCAAATGCTTTTTTTCTCATTACTTTATCAAGTTTATATCCAGTTTCAGTTAATCTAATTTCTTTACTTCTTAAATCATTTGTTGAATCAGTTCTTGTAATAATACCATTTTTTATCATCGTACCAAGAATTCCGGATACTGTTGACTTTCTAAGGCCTAGTTTCTTTTCTATATCTTTTTGATACACTACACTATCCTTATTCTTTATCAAATACTTTATTACAACTATTTGTACTGGAGTAAGATGATAAATTGCATCTTTATTATATGCCATTATTTTTCTTACAATTAAACTATCAATTTTTTTAATTTCTAAACTAATACTTTTATCTTTCATAATATCTTCCTTTGGTTAGGTAACTAACAAAACAATTATAACCATTTATCATTATATGTCAATAAGGCTTTTTGTATTTTTACAAATTTTTCACAATAAGAAAATATCTCTTAGCCGAGATATTTCTATTTACTATTTAATTCTTTAAGTTTTGTTTCATACTCTTCTATAAGCTTCTTTGCTTTTTGTTTTTCTACTTCTGCTTCTTGTTTTTGCTTCTTTGCTTCTTGTTTTTGTTTCTCTAACTTTTGTATTTCTTTTTCTACTTCTTGTATTCTCTCATCAAGTTTTTTCATTCTCTCATTATGTTCTTGGTCTCTTAACTTTTCTAAATATTCTCTTGTCGCTTTTAATTTTTTGTCATCTTCTTCATCTGACATTAATATAGTGTATTCTGGATCGTCATTTAATTCTTCTACTCTATCTTTATATCTTTTCACTCTTTCATCTCCATTACATAATATTTCTAACTCTTTATTACTTGATGTTAACATCACTAGAGGTTTAAATCTTTCTTTTTCATTTTCATTCTTATTATAATATGATTTTTTAATTTTATCTATGTTAAATTCATATATTATAAATTTCTCTGACCAAACTTCCCCATATTCACTTTTAAGCATATACTTTGACATTTCACGAACACTACTATTTTTACTTGTTAAATTTATTTGAATAGTTATCGGCTGCAAATAATAGTTTTCAGATAAATTTAGTGAATTACTATAAATACTTGCTAGATAACCTAGATTTCTATCTCTTATATATTGTTCACTTTCTCCATTGTTTATTTCAACATTAAATATTTTTCCATTTGTTTTAATAATTGTGTCTACTACTTTAGTTTTAATTATTTTATTATTTTTAGATAGTTCTTTATCTTTTAATTCTATTTCATCTATCTTCATATCTAAACAACTTTCAATTAACCACTTAAGTAAATCTTTATTCTTTTCAATGTAAAATGTATTTTTGAAAACAACATCATTCATACCATTATATCGTTTCATTTAATACCTCCTTTCTAGAGTTTATATTCCTCTATTATTATCATTAGAGGTAAATTACAAATACACTTCTTTTTTTATTAAAAAATATAGTTAGCTTTTGCTAACTATATTTACATTTTTTCTTATCTTTTGCTCTTCTTAGTGCTGAACCAAGACTACGTCCTAATTCTAATGCTAAAGTAACTGATCTTACTATAGCATTTATGATAGTACCAGATATGGCACCTCCTTTTATTTCTTTTAATTCATTTATTTCCATTTGTTACATTTTAAAGGTCTTAAATAACCATCTACTAAACCAATTAGAAATGACACTAATGTTGATCCAATTCCTAAAGCTACCCAATTTGCACCTCCTTTAATATTAATTAGTTCTTCTTTTTGCATTAAGCCTTACTCCTTTCTAATTTATATTTTTCATTAAACAAATCAATAATTTCTTGTTTATGAGAAATATAAATAATTGTTTTTTCTTTGAAATATTTTAATATTTTTTTAATTATTTCTTTTTCTTCTTCTATACCTACTTCACTTAGTGCTTCATCTAGAATTATAAATTCACTATCCTTTAATATACTTCTTGCTAAAATAATTTTTTGTCTCTCTCCACCAGATATGTTAAAACCATCTTCTTCTATAATCATATTATTTCTTAATTTATTACTATTTCTTAAAGTATCTAAATTACAAATATGAATTACTCTTTCATATTCTTCATCATTTACTTTTCTTCCATAAATAATATTATTTTTTAGAGTATCATTCAATATAAAATTATTTTGCGATACATAAGTCATACTATTAGATATAACATTAGAATCAATATCTTTTATATTTTTATTATTAATATAAATATTGCCTTTATAATCATTTAAGTATTTTAATAGTATTTTTATAATTGTACTTTTTCCATTTCCACTATTTCCATGTATTAAAAACTTACTTCCATATTTAATTTTGAAAGATACATTATTAAAAAGTTCTTTATCATTAATCATATATGATAAATTCTTAATGATTATATCACCTGATATAATTTTATCAGTCTTAATTGATTCTTCAGTTGATACTAATAACAAATCATTAATCCTTCTATATATATTTTTCAAATAATTAATATTTGGTTCTAAATCTAATATACTTTTTAATGGCTCAGTAAAATAATATATAAGTGAATTAAATAATAAGAAATTTCCAAGTGTTATAATATTTTTATGTATTAAAATTGTACTTATAAATAAAGAAGTTATATAAGTTAAATTACTTACCAACTCTTTTAATAAAACTTGAAAATTTATTAAATGGTCATATTTTTTATGAGAAAAGTCATTTTTAATATAAGATATTTCTATATTCTTTAATGTACTGTTGTTTAGGTTGAGGTTTTTATTTATTTCGTAACTATATATACTATCATTTAATGTCTTATTATAGTTAGATTCATTTATTAGTATTTCGTCTATGTATTTATTATTTTTATTCTTATATATCAAAGTTAACAATATGTAAATAATTATTTCAATAATATAAATTATAAATAGTTTTATATTTATTTTTAAAAGTAATATAAAGCTTATAAATACTAATAATATATTAGTAGATATATTTATTATTATTTCAGAAAAACTATCTTTAAATTCTTTTAAATCATTTATTCTAGATATTACTTCAGGAGTAGATTTGTTTTTGAAGAATTGATAAGGAAGATTAAAAAGTTTTCTAATAATATTATTATTTAAGTTAATAGTAAAACTAGAATTTACATTTATTATTAATTTACCCCTTATATAATTAATAATATTTTTTATTATAGATGTTATCAAAAATGAAATAGTTATTTTTATCAATAGATTATAATTATAATTTGGTAATATATAATCTATTAATATAAGCGTAAAATAATTAATTAATATGCTAAGTATTATAAGCAATATAGAGGTGGATATAATAATTATTAGATTCTTTTTTTCGATTCCTAAATAATCTTTTATTGCATCTAATAACTTATCTTTATTAATCAAATTATTTACTTTCTTTACTGGATATATAACTAAAGAAGTTTCTTGGTATATTTTTTTAAATTCATCAAATGATATTTTAGTTATATTACTTCCTGGATCCATTATAGTTAAAGAATTCTTATTTACTTTGTATACTACTATGAAATGGTACATATTATTTTTAATAACATGACATATTATAGGGAAAGATATTTCTAAATTTATTATTTCTTCGTATGTATAATGTATTCCGTAACCATCAAATCCATATAATCTACTTCCATTTATTATGTTATATGCATTAGTTCCATCTACTGTGGTTTTAAGAGTGAAAGTAACTTCTTCATGTGAGGCCTCAAATCCATAATATTTCATTATAGATAATAAACATGAAGGACCACAATCTTTAAAGCCATTTTGTTTAACTATTAACTTTTTGTTTAACATTTTAACCCTCCTATTATTATAGTTGGATACAAAATATCAAATCACTTCTTTTTTTAAAATTTTTTTCAAAAAAAAATAGATCATACGATCTATTATTGATAGCAAGTATTTTCAGGAATACTATTAACTTTGTCTGAATGATTTGTGCCTCTAAAAGCATCGCAACCTATATTTACATTATAAACGTTTCCATTAAATGTAACATTTTGCAACTTATTTTGGTAAAATGCTTCAGAATCGATATATCTAACAGAAGATGGAATAGTAACTTCAGTTAGCTCATTATTATAAAATGCAGAATGGCCTATAACAATTAAAGTATTAGGTAAAACAACTGAAGTTAATCTTTCAAGATTGCAACGTGCGCCCATTTTTTTGATATAAGATTCATCATTATTTTTATAATCTAGAAATTTTACTTTATATTCGTTATTATCTGTTTCTGAACTTGTTACCCAGTCACAAGTTTGAAATGCATAGTTATTTATAGCAGTAACATTATATCCATTTATTTTCGAAGGAATTACTACATCAGTACCACAACTAGTATTATATCCGGTTATAGAAATGATAGTATTAGTATTTCTTTTTGTTACCTTTAATCCTGCTTTTTCATAATAATAGCTTGGTATATCTCCACGAAGAACATCATATTGCAATGTATCAAAACCGGCCTCTTCATTTCTAGTACACTTCTTCGTCGATTTTTCCTCGGAATAACCTTTCATATTATAGAAATTTCTACATTTTTCTACATCGGCAACTTCAACTTTTTCGACCACTATGTATTTTGTACTTAAACCAGCGGCACTGTATTTATTGGCAGCAATTGAATTATTCATTATCAATCTTTGAATAGATACAATATTGTATTTTTCATAATAAACATCACCTTTGCATAATGTAGTTGCTTTTTCTTCAGTCATATTATTAACATTAGAAACTAAATAATTCTTACATTTAGAAGCATCCTCTATTGTAACAGCAAGTGTTCCATATAACTCGCCCTCATCAACTGTTTCATAATCAAAACAAGATTCATTAGTCTCATTTATAACTTTAATATTTCTTGTTAATTTTCTTATTCCTTTATTTGTTTTAACAATATAATTATATTTGTAAGTACCTTTTGCATCTTTCAATCTTGTGTAAGCGAAGTATTCATCACTATTTAATTTCTTACCATTGTTCATAATGCCAGCATCTTTATAATCTTTAACTTGTTTTGATTCAATAGTGATATTTTTTTCTCCAGCCAATTTCAATGTATTGTTGTTTTCTATCTTTTCAATTTCAAAGCCTAAACTTTCTTTGCCACTATCTATATCTGAAAGAAAATAATAATTTTGTGCTTTTGTAACATTTATTGTAGCTTCAAGACTTTGTTCATTTTTATTAACACTATAGTCTTCAAAAATTTTTTCTGGGTCAATACTTTTATTATTAATCATATCATCATTTGCCGCAAAATCACCTACATTATACCAAACTATCTTATATTTACCGAGCATATTATCAGTAAAATTAATTTTAAATAAATAAAATAATCTATCATTTGTATTATTAAATATCATGTTATTGTTATAAGTGATTTTAGATATCATATCATTATATTCTGCTTTTGCTTCTTTCTTTTCAGTATCACTTGGTGTATTTCCCTCGATTTTTATAGCTAAATCTATATATTCATCAGCAGTTAACATTTTGAATAATGGTTCATTAATTTTACCATTCTTAACTAATGTTTCATTTAACTCTTCATCTTCGACTTTTATTTCTTTTAATTTATCTAAATCAATAAGTGTTCCAGATTCTCCATCATCAGTTACATCTACCATCAAGTAATTGCTATATTCTCCACTTCCTAAAGCATCTATTACTACTGTAGAACCTTCAACACTTGCTGTACAATCTTCAAAAGATTTTCCAGATAATAAACTATTACAATCAAATGTTTTTTGACTGTTACCAATAGTTAATAGTTTTTGTTTAGATACTTGTGCTACCTTTCTAACTTGTGTTTCAAATGCATTTCTTTTTGCTGTTTTAAATAAATTCATTACATTAGGTAAAGCTATTATTACAAGTATTGCTAGGATTGCTATTACTGCTAATAACTCAACTAATGTAAAACCCTTCTTTCTCATTACTTCAGCTCCTATTATCTAAAGTATATCATAATTTATAACATATTTCATTATTTATAAAAAAAATAGATCAATTAATCGATCTATTTAATTCTTGTTCCATGTTTCTTAAACCAATTTATTACTTCAGTTTTTGTAGTATCAGTTCCACCTGTTATTTCTATAGTTTTATAATTATCATTATACCATCCATTCTTTTGATAATATGGTACATATACGCCTTCACTTTCTGATATACCATACATTATAACACCATTTTTACTTTCTAATTTTTCTCCGAATGGAAAGTCTATTTTATTAAATGTATTTGAAAAAGATACTTTAAATCCAAAACATGATATTTCAAGACTTACACCTGGTTCATCAAATGGTAGATATAGTGATGTTATTCCCACAAATTTTCTACCATTAGAAGTAAAATTTATATTTGCTTCTCTTAAATCAACTAATTTGTTAGCAGAAGATGTTGTGCCATCTTCAAGAATAACTGATGTTAAAGAGAATTTGTAATTATCATCTAGTACCCAAGTTGTGTTTTTTAAATTATTTACATTTTTATCTAGTGGTGTTGTTTCATCTTTTACTCCTATTTCTGTTAGTACATTTCCACACGTGAAGTTATTATTATCTCTTTCTACTATCTCATCTACTGTTAGATTACTTATTTCTTTTGAACCATCTGCTACATATTTAATATATTTTTGGTCGTCCCAAATAATTAATTTCTTTGTTTTACCATCATTACCTAATTCAACATAATAATATTTTTTAGCTCCTGTCATCTCTAATGGATTTTTTTCGTCAGTTTTGCTTTTACAATAAATTGATTCTTTTGTAGCACCAGATATACTATTAGATAAAAATTTCTTTTCTGATGCAGAGGCTACTGATTGTGCCTCAGTTAGGAAAACTTGTTTTCTAGCGTTATTATACATATTAATTACATTAGGTAATGCAATAATTACTAGTATAGCTAGAATTGCTATTACTGCTAGTAACTCTACTAATGTAAAACCTTTTTTATTTTTCATATATTATTTCAACTCCTATTATATTGTTATTATAGCATAACCTTCTATACAAAAAAAGTCTTCTTCAAGACTTTTTTAAACTATACTGGTGAATTATGTACAAGTACTTTAGAATACGTTACAAAGTAATTATTATTGCCTTCAACAGTTAAATTATAAGTATTTATTGGATTATCATATGTAATCAAATCAATCTTCCTTATAGTTACTACTTCATTATTTGAAGATATCATTTTATCTCCTACTTTTACGTCGTATGCTCTTGTCCATCCTTTATCAATAATATATAACTCATGTCTTAAGCTCATCTCAATTGTTTGATTTCCAATATCCATTTTATATGTTTCTTGAGCTTTACTATTTATTAATTTTATAACTTTTTTTAGTTCCAACTCATTATTATCAAAGTTATATGAATAAACCATATCTCCAACTTTTATATCTTCAATATTTTTATATCCATTTTCTGTTAGTACTTTTGTTCCGGCTACAAAGCAATATGTTTCAGTATAACTTTTTTCAATTACTTTATTGTTAGAACTATCGTACACTTCTACTCTAAATACATATTCCCATGGAGATATTGTTGTTGCTGGATTATCTATTTCTGCTCTGAATTTATTGCTCGCATCACTTGATACAATATCTGTTGTTGTTAATAATGTTTCAGTATTATAATCCCTATCATCATCTGATTGTATATACACTCTATATTTAACAGAAGATAAATTGCTTAAGTCTGAACTGTCACTAAATTTGATAACAATTTTTCCACTAGCATCAATAATTAAATCAGATGCACTAAAATTATATTCCACTTTTTTCTCAATGCCAGTTTTATCTAATATATTACCACAAGTGGCATTCTTGATTTCATCAGTTATGTCTAATGCGTCATCTAAATTTGTACCTTCTAACTTTGTTCCTTTTTTAGCTACATATCTTGTATCATCCCACACAACAATAGTGTTAGCATTCCCACTACCATCAGTTCTAATATAATAGTTTACCTTTCTTCCTGATAAATCTAATGGATTTAATGAATCAGTATTACTTCTACAATAAATATGTGTAGAACCATTTGTTCCACCTAAGTTTTCACTCATATACTTATTAGTTGATTCTTTAAATATAGATTTAGCTTCGGTTAAGAAACTATTCTTTCTAGCGTTATTATACATATTTATTATATTAGGTAACGCTATAATTACTAGTATAGCTAGAATTGCTATAACTGCTAATAACTCAACTAATGTAAAACCTTTCTTTTTCATTACTTCAACTCCTATTATATATAAAGTATATCATATATTTATTTTTATTAAAACACCTTGCATATTAAAATAACGTGACAAATAGATTTAAATGTGTTATAATATGCATCGTCATGAAAAAGGGGGAAATTTAAAATGGATTTAATGCCAACAATAGATAAATATATAATGACATCAATTAAAGTTAGTGAACTTGAAGATTTAATAGTAGATACAGAAAGACAAATAGTTAGAACTACTGTAAAAAGAGGTATAGCTTATAGTAATGGTCAAGTTAGAACAATGGATTCTTTAGATGAAACTTTAGATTCATATAAAGATACTAAAAAGCAAGCATATAGAGAATTAAATGATGCTGCTAGAATACAAGATCAAACTAGAAGAACTTATATTAATGCTTCTAGTGAAATGACTGAAAGCGAAATTAAAGAATTAGTTCGTGCTTTACAAGAAAAGTTTCTTGTTAATGAAAAAAGAAAAGAAGAATTAGTTAAAAGAAGAAATTGGGCTATTATTAAAACTACTGAAGCTAATGTTAATGGAGATGAAGCTGAAGCTAATAAATATACTCAAGTTAGTGTTAGCTGTTTTGTTGAAACTAAAAGAATCGATGATATGCAATTACATTATATAGAAGTTATTAATAATTTAAATCAAATATTAAATAATTCTAGAAGATTAGAACTTACTAGTCCTAGAAATAATTAATCATTCACTTGTGTGAGTGATTTTTTTTATAAATAAAAACTAGCTTATGCTAGTTTCTTTAATGTATTTATATTGTTTACTATGTCTTTATGAATATAAGAAGCCGATACTAGTGTATCTACTCCTTTTTGAACGCATAGTTCTCCTGTCTCATCATTTATTCCACCATCTACAGATATAATTGTTTTTACATTTTGCCTTAATATTTCTTCTTTTAATCTCTCTATTTTGTCTGGTGTACTTTCTATAAATGATTGTCCACTTTTACCTGGGTGTACGCTCATTATTAATACTTCATCTATTTTAGATAGATATGGAAATACTACTTCTTCACTTGTTTCAGGATTTATAGCAATTCCTACTTTTAATCCATAGTTTTTTATTTCATTAATCATTTTATCAATATCTTTAACAGCTTCATAATGAAATGCTATATAGCTTGTGTTTAATAATGCATAGTCTTCTATATATTTAGAGGGATTTTCTACCATTAAGTGAACATCTAAAGGTAATTTTGAATAACTAGTTATCTTTTTTATTTCACTTATTGTCCAAGTTTTATTTTCAACAAATTTTCCATCCATTATATCGATGTGTATATAGTCAGCTTTTGTATTATCTAGTTTCTTTACAATATCTACTGGTTTTATACTACTTGACAGTATTGAAACGCTTACTTTCATATTTTGTTTCCTCCATGAATTTTAAATAGTTTTCATATCTCCATTTTGGTATCTTACCATTTTCTACCATTTTGATTATTTCACAACCATCTTCTTTTACATGAGTACATGTTCTATATTTGCATGGTTTACTAAAATCACTATAATATTTTTTAATTTCTTTTGCTGGAATGTTTATTTCAAGAGAACTAAATCCAGGAGTATCTGCGATAAGACCATCATTTACTTCTAGAAGTTCTACTAATCTTGTAGTATGTTTACCTCTTCCTAAAGATAAAGAAACTTCTCCAGTTTTTAATTTTAATGAAGCATCTACTCTATTTAATAAAGAAGATTTTCCACTACCAGTTTGTCCACATAAAGCAACTGTTGAATTCTTAAATTCTTTTTTTATTTTAGCTATACTTGTATTAATATATACTTTTATACCTAGTTTTCTATAGTAATTCATGTACTTTCTTACTTCAGCTTTTTCTTTCATAGTTATCATATCTGTTTTAGTTATTATTATGATTGGTTCTATATTGTTATAGTTAGCTATAAGCAAGAACTTGTCTATTAAATAATCAGAAAAAACTGGAATAGATGTACTCATAACAATAAGAAGTTTATCTATATTTGCTATAAGTGGTCTTTCCAGGTAGTTCTTTCT
>OLHA01001850.1_pt1 | contig 10759 bp, 10 predicted proteins | sample 1605961 | NCBI WGS metagenome assembly OLHA01 (sample SAMN03283288) | human gut metagenome | biome: human-associated habitat; material: feces | host: Homo sapiens | place: Peru | collected 2012
TGAATTATCCGCTTAGTATGCTTATGATTATTGCACCGTGTTTTCTGACTGCAGTTGGAATGCTGGATGGTCAGAGTATGGATGGAAAAATAAAAGTAAGACAGAGGGTATTACTAATCGTTACTTTTATAATTACAGCAGTGGCAGTGATGCTCGGACTGTATATTGCTGATGGTTATGCAAACCCGGTAGGGGCTGCTGTTGTGGGAGGAGTACAGGGAAGATATTTTATTATTCTTATAATTCTTCCATTTATCGCATTAGTCAGTGATAAAATAAAACATAACATAAATCATTTTACAATAAAGGTATCTGCAATCATGGGAATAATGCTTCTTTATGCATTGTTTATTCTGATTAAGACCTGTTATTAAGGAGAAAGGGCGAATAGAGGAATGGGATGGAACCTTGGTAGTACAGCTTTTTTTGTGGCAGCAGTGATAATAGTTTGGAGCAGTATTTTTTGCTTGTATAAAAGTGGAGAAAAACAGACCGGAGTGACATGGATAGTAATGTTGCTTATTTTATTAAACTGTTATCACACATTTTGGGCGGCGGTTTTAGATTTAGTACATATCCCGGTAAATATTATATCAATTGGAATCATTGATATGATAACAGGAGGTATAGTATGGTTTTTTAATTGGAAAAAGAAGAAATATCAGAAATATGAGTTTGCGGTAAGTGATTTGATGTTTATCGTAACAGCCGTAGTTGTTTTAATTGTTTTTGCAAAAACAAGATATGGTGGGACAGCTCTTAATCTTAATTTCCTTACAATTGATCCGGCGAATCATTTCCGGGCAGCAATGGACCTTGTGAATGACGGAACTGTTACAAGTATGTTTTATGAAACTGTTTGGAATGGATTATTTATAGAGATGCTGGCACCACTGGCAACAGTGGACTATTACTACCGTTTTTATGTTTTGAGTGAAATGATTCAGGTGTGCCTTTCTGCATTTGTTTTCTATGGAATAGCAAGAAAGTATAGTAAAGACCGTTTCGGCAGGGTTGCAGCGTACATTCTTTCATTTGTATATATGATTGGATATCCTATGTGTTCCATGATTTATGGTTTTACATATCTTGGAATGGGTGTTACCGTTGTAGGTATGTTGATTATTTTAACAGATATGTATTTAAAGGAAGATATGGGAAAATGGATGAACATCATTTTCCTGATGCTGGGGTGTCTTGCTATTTTTGAATGCTATGTGATGTTTATGCCGGTGACCTTTTTTGCACTAATTACCTGCATTTTTGTAAAACAATGGAAAATGCATAAGTTAGTATCACGAGACACCGTGGTAACCTGTCTGGCAGTGTTTCTGATTCCGTGTATTCTTGGATTTGTATATACATATGCCGGTGTATTTAAAGATGGGGTAACGGTATCCAGTGCAATTGTGAATGAAGGGGCATGCTACAGGGATCTTTTTTCTAATTTTGTTATATATATACCGCTGATTTTATTTGGATTCTATGCAATGTGTAAGAAAAGAGATAATAATCTTGTATTGTTTTTGGCACCTTACACATTTGTATTTACATTGTCACTGCTTTGGAAAACGGTTACAGGTAAGGCATCTACATATTACTTCTATAAAATATATTTTTTGTTTGTCTGGCCTTTCTTACTGCCCGGCGGGGTCTTTGGCTGCTGCTTGGCTATGGTTATTCAGTCCCGCCGGGAGGATGATACATTCTTCTTGAATCTAAGAGAAAGAGCCTATCGGTTCAATAAAGCTGATAGGCTCCCATAAATTATGCCGCGTTCTGTGTGGCCAGTCTTTCCCGTTCGCGGCGCAATCTATCTAATTCCATATGCTGTTGTTTTGAAGTACAGATTTGAATATTCCAGACTTCATTGTCAGTTTTTCCTTTCCAGTGATGGACTTCACATTTAGAGAAGTCCGTTCCTTCAGGCATCAACGGCAACAGGAAATAATAGGCGACCACCCTATGAAGAAGTAGTCTGGTGTATTCGCCCTCTCGCCGAAATGTCACAGTATAATAACCGTTTTCTTTCGGCTTTGGCACCATCAATACAGCCTCATACCCGACATAGCTTTTAACACGTGCATAATTACTAACCAAGTACGTATTATTGCTATGCTGAAATGCGCCTAGCGCCCAATCATCGACAAAAAACCACTCTTCGCCGTCTAAATCCTGTATATCATCTACGCAATATTCGGCATCATAGACCGTACGAACTACTTCTTTCATAGTGTACGAGATACGTATGTTGTTCATATCTCTTAAATATACACGGTGATTTGCAGCTAGTGTGACCATTTGACCTTTTACCTTGTCATAGATGATATAACTGGCTTTGCAATCTATAATGGTCTAGGTTATTATATACCTTCCTACTGCAAGCCCTGCAAACCATTTGGACAAATCCAACTCCTATTCATTATATTTACAGTTCATATTATGAATAACCATATTTTACTCCTTGTGTTATTATTATTTTTATATCCAAATTTATACCACCAACGCTACTTCATGCCCTGAATCTAACAAAAAAGTCTTTCCAAAGCTATATCACCTTCTTTCTACATCCACCTTGTAAGTATGCCCGCAGCGGTAGCCCATAAAGCGAACGCAAGCGGGCATACGGTGAAATGAAAATATTATATTTTGAAAAATCTAAAAATAATTCTTCTTTAGATTTTGAAAATATCTCTTTTTCTCTTTAAGGGTAATGTGTCCAAACCCCAACAAAACAAGGGTCTAAAATCAAGATTTAGCACACTTTTTGTGCCAAAGAATTTTATCCTAGCCAATCGAGCAACAGTTTCCTCATTCTGGCACTGGGCAAATATAACGATACTGCCTCGCCCCTTCTGATTGCAGAACGCCAAATCCATTGCATCAGCTGAGCCAGCGCGTACAAATTCGCATCAAATTCAGCTGTTGTACCCTGTGAAAGATACTGTACCACTGGCGGGATAGGAAATATATTACAAAGATATATCAATGTCGTTCTGTCTGCATATCGGTTTGTGGCTCGTGCATTGCATGAAACAAAATTACGTTTGCATGCTTTCTCTCTGCAAGCGTCGCAGCCGACTCTTTCGCGTTGTCTACAACTAACTTTCATTCTGGGGTTTTCATACTTATTTGAAGCAAACCCGAAAGTTGTCCACATAACTGTGTTCTTTTGCGCATGTTTATAATTTTGAATATAATTCACCGCATTACGTTTAAGAATCGTTATATACTCTTTGTTCTTTCTATTTTTATACCACGACACTGAAAGTGCAGATAATTCTTGAATGTCCCTATTTCTTTTAGATTCTGGCAAATAGTTAGTATTCAATCTGCCCTCATGTACATCTAAAAGGGATTTTATTCTGGATTTCTCCAACTCTGACACTTCTTCATATCCCTGTGAAAAATAATATTTTTCTTGGGAATCCTTTTCAACATGCAAATATTGAAAGGATATGCCATTCTTCTGGAAATACAGGTACAGCATACTTCCACGAAATAGAAAGGTCATAATGTAAACTTGATGAAAAGCCTCAAATATTCCCGGCGGCAACTGCCAGAGAATTATATTCGGTTCTACTTCATAAAGCGCTTTCTGTTGAATCTCGCGCTTTGTCCGTTCAAAGTCACCGTGATACTGTGAATCAAGCCACTTTACCCTCTTAGATGTCGGGTCGGTTTTTATAAGGTTCTGCTCTTTCAGAATTTTCAAATCGTCTTGTGTAATATCTGATAATTCAACTACTTCTATCTCTTCATCTAAGAATAGTGTGTAATCAAATTCCTTAATACATTCTATCGCAGTATCATTTAACAGTTTGAACAGTTCATGCGACAGAACCACATTCTGCCCTTCAGAAAGTAGGCACAAAAGGTCAGCGGACTTTGTAGGGAGCACCTCTGTGTCGGGTGCTTTGAAATGCAAGTCCGGGCAAGCAATCTATACCCGTTCACATTCCGACAGATACGGCGCAACATACAGGTAACGCTTGTCCCGGTTGTCATTGATGTACTGTAAGGCGGCACTACTCTTTCCTTTGCCCATGATATTATCGATGATATTGATTATATGAATCATCCTTTCTTGTGAATATATGCAAAATCCCGAAATTTTTCAAGCCGCTGTTGCCCGGCTCTTTCGGGTGCCATCATCATACCATATCGAGCACCAAATGTCAAGGGGTTTCTAGAAAAAATCATCACATTTTCGTCGTTTTCTGTTCATATCAAGATATGATGGAAACTTTGCCAAAAGATGCAGCACTCAATTTTACACCTGTTATTTTCTAAAGTCAAGGCCTTTTGAAAAATTCATTTTTCGTTAATATTTTTGCGATTTTTATTGTATATATTCACATCGATGCTATATCGCATATCGTTTGGATTTTTCTGTGTTATGAACACAAACCGGGTATAAATTAAATCGGTCACGATTTTTTCTCCGAATACAGATTGAACGGCTACCGCGCTATTTTAACAAAAATTCGTTCCGGGTTTGTTTTTAGGCGGGGGAGTGTATTCCCGACAAAAAAAGCACCCCTTGCGGGGTGCGTGGTATTATGCCAGTCCTCTGTCCTTCAGCATCTTATCCAGTGTTGGGCGGCTGATTTTCAATTCTGCTGCAAACTGGGTCTTGTTCAGTTCTCGGTGCTGGTATCTGTCATACGCTGCATTGAAGGTTTTATCATCAATCCGTTTAACCTGCCCGCCTTTGAATTTGCCTTGAGCCTTTGCTATGGCTATTCCTTCCCGCTGACGTTCTAGCAGATTCTCGCGTTCAAACTCGTTGATGGCTGCAATCATTGTCAGCATCAATCTGCCGTTTGAAGTGCTTGTATCAAGATTCTCCTTGTTAGATACAAGGTGTACGCCCTTTTCCTGCAACTGGTCTACAATAGCTAAAAGGTCTTTTGTAGAACGTGCAAGGCGGCTAAAGTCGTGAATATAAACCGTGTCGCCTTCTCGCACATAGTCCAACATAGCTTTAAGCTGTGGGCGGTTCATGTTTTTACCGCTGACCTTTTCAGTGTACCACTTGTCGATGTCGTGCTTCTTGAGGGCTTCAATCTGCCGCGCCTCGTTCTGTTCAGCGGTGGAAACTCGTACATAAGCAATGTGTGCCATACTGCAAGCCTGTCCTTTCATCCTGTGATTATCTCCACCTTTATTGTACCTCAATGTAAAAATGAAGTCAATAACTTTATTTACATTTTGCAAAATAAATCTAAAGCAAAGCCTATTTTTACAACAATAGTGGCTTTTGGGATGTAATAGGCAAATATACTCTGTTTTGACAAAATACACACCAAACAGGAAAAGACCGCAAGCGGATTTTGTTCCGTCTGCGGTCTTGTGCTTAGATTCAGTGAGTTTCTATTGTCAACCAGTGCTTATAAAAACATCTGCTCACAATGGATGCCAAAATAACGCCTACAACTTGGGCAATAATGTCGAGAATATCGAATGTCGCATATACAATAGGAAGCAGTTGGAAAAGTTCCGCAGCAATTGTTATAACAATTCCGTATAAGAGTGCTTTTCTTAAATTACCAGTACTCAAAACCAGCGTGACCTCAAAAGCATACGCCCACAATAAATCTCCCAGCTGATTTTTCACAAAATATCCAAACCAGCTTTGAGGTCTAAATTCCCGATATGTAATGCTCCGCAGCCAGCAAAATAGAGAACTCTGCCTTTCGGCAAAGGCAAACAGCCAATCTTGATGAATGAACATATATAGTGTCATTCCACATATTAGCGGAAAAAATACATTCATATACCAAAATACACCCGGATGTTTTTCAATGAAAACTTTCATTATTTAGTGAACTCTGCAAACAAGTAGATAGCCGTACACACAAAGAAAAGAATATAACCAAACGTTGTATTGGCGTTACGAGTTTTAGTGTCCTTTTGAGCAGTCTGTGCTTGCTGGGTTTGGGTAACATCATTGTACATTCCAACAATCATTGCTTGGTGAACGGTATTATCGACTTTAACAAGGCTTGACGTACCATCTTTCCAATGAATTTCAACCATAATTTCAGACTTACTTATAGGAGCAACAGACGAGCCGTATGTTATAATTCCGTTGTTCGTTGAACGGTTTAACTCTGCGAGTTCTTTTACTTCTAACTTGTTGATATACCTTGTTCGTTGTCCGCAGATAACATAGGCACTCTTTCCTCCTACGGAAAGCATCACCTCTCCGCCTTCCATGCTGCCAGCAAGAACTACATTTGTTGCCATTGTAACGTCCTCCTTCAAATTTTAGGGAATCCATGCTTTCATTATATCACTTTATGTTTAATTGTAAACATAATTATAACATTTCTTTCTATCGTTCTGTGCATCATAATAGAAACAGGGTGATAATTATGGATGAACTCAAGATAACAAAGCGCACCGAGCCTGTCATGTTCACGATTCGGGTTGACAAATCTATTGTTGACTTTTACGACGATTTAGCGCAGAAAACGAACCGTTCTCGAAATGAGCTTATTGGTCTTGCGCTGGAATATGCCAAAGACAAAATAAAAATTGAACCGTAATACGATTATTTGTATTAAAAAGCCGCAGCTGGAAAAGTTTTTCCTGTCTGCGGCTCTTCTGTTTAGATTATCTTACTAAGCGGACTGTGCTTGCGGTACATCTCTGCAAGGTCGTCTTGGTTCACATCCAAATAGGCTTGCTCTGTTACGGTGACGCTGCTGTGGCCTAGCAAGCGGCTCAAGGTGTAAATATCGCCCCCGCTCATAAGGAAGCGCTTTGCAAAGTTGTTTCGGAAAACGTGCGGGTGAATGTCCTTTAGCCCTATCCGCTGGGCATACTTGCGAACATTGGCTTCAAAATTGTTTACTTCAAGAAATTTACCTTTGTTTGTACAGAACAGAAAATCACTGTCCCGGTATCTATCCTTATACTTTATCCACCGTTGCAGTTGCGTTGCCATTTTGTCAGAGAAGAACACATAGCGGCCTTTCTTACCTTTGGTGTTCTCCGCCGGGAGATAGATGTACCGTTTTTGCAAATTCACATCCGTTACTTGAATCAGTAGACATTCGTTGACTCTCATGCCAGTATCTAGCAAAAGCTGAATGATGATAGAATCCCGGTATTCGCTGAAGCTGGCCGTGTTCATATTCCGCAGCAGCTTGCGGAAGTCCTCATCCGACACGAACTCAAGCGGGCGGCGTTCTACCTTGATATAATCGCCACGTTTGACAGGCGAACGGAGAATCAAATCTTCTTCCACACACCAACCGAAGAAGGCGCTCATGTTCCGCAGATAGTTGTTGATTGTCACATCTGACACTTTCTTGCCGAAATCCAACCGCCGCTCCTGATAGTTCCCGCTGTTCGGATTGCTTGTGACTGTGTATTTACCCCGCTCCTTTATCTGTTTAACATAGTTCTGAATGACCGTGTGCGTGATTTTCTCTGTCTGTGTGATGCCCTGTTCATCAAGGTAAAGCATCAAAAGACGCAACGTTTGTTCATAACTTCCAATCGTCTTTGTTGCAAGCCCTTTGTTTTCACAGTGTTCAATGAACATCTCCACATCCCGGATAAGCATAAAAAATAACCTCCTGTATTTGCCGGGACTATGACCCAATAAATACAGGAGATTTATTGCTTTAGATTTAAGTTATTTATTGGTCTGATTCCATATTTCCACGCCGTTTTTCACTATATTTATTGGTATAGCTTCCATTGATGGAATATTATGGAATAATTTCAGACGCTTTACCGTTTTTCTATTACCCCACCCTTTGCCGTTTATCCAGCCGCATTTTGTCAGCTATCATCGCGATGAACTCGCTGTTCGTAGGTTTTCCCCGCAGGTTGTGGATGGTATAGCCAAAGTAGCTGTTGAGGGTGTCCACGTCTCCCCTGTCCCATGCCACCTCGATGGCGTGGCGGATGGCGCGCTCCACGCGGCTGGCGGTGGTGCCGTTTTTCTTGGCGATTTCCGGGTACAGACGCTTGGTCACGGCGTTGATGTACTCCGGCTCGTTCATGGTGAGCAGGATGGCATCCCGCAGGAACTGGTAGCCCTTGATGTGGGCGGGAACACCGATCTGGTGCAAAATCTCGGTCACGGTCAGCTCATCACTGTCCACACTGGTGTGCAAGATGCGCTTTTCCTGCCCGAGAGCCACCTTCAGCACCCGTGCCGCCAGAACGTTTTCGTCGAAGGGCTTGACGAAGTAGTAGGCAAACCCTTCGTCCAGCAGCTCCTGCACCATTTCCTCGCTCTGGAATGCACCGGTGACGAAGAAGGACGTGTGCCGCTCACCTGCCGCATTGTAGCGCTGCTTTACCGCGAGCGCGTCCAGCCCGGGCATAAAGGCGTCCAGCAGAACAACGTGCGGATGAACCGCGAGCATTTTCTGCAGAACTTTGTTGCCGTCCTTTTCGACGACGGTCACTTCTACGCCCTTTTGCTCCAGCGCCTCACGGCAGGCTTCGGTGATCTGAGTGCTGGTATCCGACATCAAAAATCTCACTTTGTCCATGGTTGTTTCCTCCAATGTGTGCAGTTCCCTTAACACCATGGATTTTACCATAATTTTCCAGATAGTTCAACGGTTTATTTTGGGAAATTATGGAAATTCAGCTCGAATGTCCTACTTTTTTATGCTGCCGCGTCCGTTCCGGGCACGGAATGTGCCTGTTCCAGCATGGTTTGCGCAAAAATACCGTAGCCTCGTGTCGGGTCGTTGACCAGCACATGGGTCACTGCGCCCACCAGCCGCCCGTTTTGCAGGATGGGACTGCCGCTCATCCCCTGCACGATGCCGCCGGTCTGCGCCAGCAGTGCCGGGTCGGTGACGCGCAGCACCATGTTGCGGCGCGGGTCGGCATCGTTCACCTTTTCAATATAGACGCGGTAGCTGCGGGGCGTTTCGCCGCTGGTAGTGGTCAATATCTCTGCCGCGCCGGGCAGCACCTCCTGCGCAAAGGCGATTTCTGTCTGCTGCCCTGCAATGGCGGCGCTTACCGTGCCGTAGACGCCGTTTTCGCCGTTGATGCAAATTCTGCCAAGGGCGTGGTCACTGATAAATTTGCCCTTCAGTTCCCCGGGGCTGCCGGCGGTGCCGCCGGTGCAGCCCACGATCTGGCAGGCCACGATCTCGCCGCTGCGCAGGGCGACCTGCTCGCCGGTGTCACTGTCGCTGATGGGGTGCCCCAGCCCGGCAAACACCCCGGCCTGCGCGTCCACAAAGGTCAGCGTACCCACCCCGGCGGAGGAATCCCGCACCCACATCCCTGCCCGCCACTGGGCGTTCTGGGTATCCCACACCGGCAAAAGGGTGGTCTGCCGCTGCTCGCCCTTGCGGACGTAGACCACCTCCACCGCCGCACCGGCAGCGGCTTCCAGCGCGGCATGGACCTGCTCGTTGGTCTCGGTGACGGTATTCCCCATGCGGATGACCCGGTCGCCCAGCCGCAGCCCCGCCTGCTTTGCAGGGTTCACCGTACCGGCGGCGGTATGCACCTCGGAAAAGCCCACCACAAGCGCCCCCTCTGAGAACATCTTCACCCCAAAGGGCGTGCCGCATACCGTGACCGTGGGGCGCTGCATCACGGTGGCGCGGATGGTCTTGACCGGCAGCCAGCCGCCCAGCGCCAGCGTGGTCTGATAGCTGCCCGCTGCCCGGGTGCTGGCCACGTTGCGGCTGCCGTGCCCGCGCAGCGGCTCCACCCAGCCAAAGCGGGGCAGCGCAAGGGGCTGTTCCGGTTCCAGATAGACCTGCTCCGGCAGGGCGCACCACAGCCAGCCCAGCGCCGCCACGGCGGCCACCAGCAGATAAACGCCTATAATCTTTATCCACCTGACGATGCTGTGCTTGGACATTTTACGGCCTCCCTGCGCATTTTTCGGATTTATTATGCGCAGAAAAGGACGAAAAAACCGCACCTGCATCCAAAAATGGACACAGATGCGGTTATGGTTTTACAGGGGCAGGCCCTTATGCGTCCTGCAGCTCGCCGCGGCTGGCGGCCTTGAGGTAGGCAAAGATGAACTCATCGATATCGCCATCCATCACGGCATCCACGTTGCCGGTCTCGTAGTTGGTGCGGTGATCCTTGACCATGGTGTAGGGCATGAACACATAGCTGCGGATCTGGTGGCCCCAGGCGATCTCGTTCTGCACGCCCTTGATGTCGTCGATCTTGTCCATGTGCTGCTGCTTGGCGATCTGGTACAGCTTGGCCTTCAGCATTTCCATGGCGTAGTCACGGTTCTGGAACTGGCTGCGCTGGGTCTGGCAGCTGACCACGATGCCGGTGGGCTTGTGGATCAGGCGGACAGCCGAAGAGGTCTTGTTGATGTGCTGGCCGCCGGCACCGGAGGAACGGTAGACCTGCATCTCGATGTCTTCGGGGCGGATATCCACCTGGATGGTGTTGTCCAGCTCCGGCATGACTTCCAGCGAGGCAAAGCTCGTCTGACGGCGGGCGTTGGCGTCAAACGGAGAAACGCGGACCAGACGGTGCACACCGTTCTCGCTCTTGAGCAGGCCATAGGCGTTGGCGCCCTTGACCATCATCGAAGCGCTCTTCAGACCGGCTTCGTCGCCGTCCTGATAGTCCAGCACTTCCACGGTCATGCCGTGGGCAGCGGCCCAGCGGTTGTACATCCGGTAGAGCATCTCGGCCCAGTCCTGCGCCTCGGTGCCGCCGGTACCGGCATGGAAGGTCAGGATGGCGTTGCTGTGGTCGTACTCGCCGTTCAGCATGGTCATGA
>OLHA01001851.1_pt1 | contig 10753 bp, 12 predicted proteins | sample 1605961 | NCBI WGS metagenome assembly OLHA01 (sample SAMN03283288) | human gut metagenome | biome: human-associated habitat; material: feces | host: Homo sapiens | place: Peru | collected 2012
AATATCACCTATATTATGATGGTCTATTACTTCTAATATTTCTGCTTCTTCTAAACCATCTACACTTTGAGATGAGTTGTTATGATCTACTAATATAACTTGTTTCTTATCAACTTCATTAGTATCAGTTAAAGTTAAAAGACCTTTACATTCATTCTTACTATTAAGTATTGGATAGTTAGTGTGTTTTAACTTTTTGCTTTCTTCTATAAAATCTGATAAATAGTCTAATTCATTAAATGTTATAGACACTTCTTTTCTCATTATATCTTTAATATAATTAGAGAAAGATATTAGTTTTCCTACTTCATATGAAGATAAAGGTGTACTAATAATATTTACTTTATTCTTTTTAGCTTTTTGAAGTAGTTCTTGAGAAAGTTCTATTCCAGCAATAACTATAATTAATTTAACTTTGCTTTCAATTGCATAATCAAGAATAGCAGTTCTATCTCCTATAATTAAAATATAACTATTATCAAGTGTAACTCTTTCTATAAATGTAGCTTTAGCATATGTGGCAGCTAATACATTACCAGATATTTCTTTATCAAATTTTAATACTGGTGTACCCTTTAATACACTTATTAAATTTCCATAAGAAGTATTAATTTTATGAAAATCACCAGTTATAATTTCACGAGCTACTTCTTTTAATGAAACATAACCATAGTATTTGTTTTTATTTTCTACTACTGGTATACCTGTTAGTGAATATTTATTCATATAATCAAATGCATCTTTGATTGGTACATTCTTATCAATAAAACATCCTTTATGATATGCTACATCCTTTAATTGTAATTTTACATCGTTTAAATGATATGGTTCTTTAACATTAAAGTAGTTTAATGCATATTTAGTTTCAGGATTTAAATTTCCTAATGTAGATGCTACAGTATTAAAGCCTAATTTATTCTTTAAATATGATAATGCAATTGATGCACATATTGAATCTGTATCAGGATTTTTATGTCCAAATATATATGTTACTTTTCCATTCATTTAGTTCATCCCCTTTAACATTCGTAAATAATACCACAAAATTACTAAAAAATAAAGTTAAAATTTAATTAATTCGTAATTTCTTGTACCAACATATAATTTTTCTGCTTCTTCTATAGTATGGATTCCATTTCTAGATTCGATTCTTTCAATTAAATGGTTTTTTCCAGGATCGTTAGAATTATATACTAAGTCAATACATGCTTGATCAAGTGCTACTGGGTCAGTTGAAGCTAAAATACCAATATTTTTCATACATGGATCTTCAGCAACGGCACAACAATCACAATCTACTGACATATTTGCCATAACATTTATAAATACAATATTCTTTTCATAATCAACTATTGTTTTAGCTGCTTCTGCCATAGATTCTAAGAATGAATCGTGATCTGCAGTCCATAAATCTTCAGATTTATCAGCACCATGAATATTTGCTTTACCATGACTAGATGCAAGACCTATTGATATATTTTTTAAAGAACCACCAAATCCTCCCATTGGATGACCCTTAAAGTGAGATAAAACTAACATTGAATCATAATTCTCTATATTCTTACCAACATAATTAATACTCAAATGTTTGCCTTCTTTAACAGGTAACTCTAATTCTCCATCTTTATCAAGTAAATCAACATTATAGTATTTAGTCCATTCATGTTCTTCTAAAAGCTTTAAATGTTTATCACTTGTATTTCTAGCTCCATCATATGCAGTATTGCATTCAACAACAGTACCATTAACATAATCAATTAAATCTTTATAAAATAATGGTTTTAAATAATTTTGATTACCTTTTTCTCCACTATGAACTTTAACAGCTACTTTGCCATTAAGTTCTACACCTAATTTTTTATAAATTTCAACTAATTTTTCACTACTTATTTCATTTGTAAAATATACTTTGCTTTTCATGTTTTTCCTTCTATTTATGTGTCTATTATAACATAATCTCTTTTAATAATTATCTATATTTGTTATAATGTTTACGTGAGTTTTATGAAATATGACAAAGAGTTTTTAGAATATATAGATGAAATAATTAACAATAAAGAGTTTTTAAAGAGGAAAAAGTTTGCTCATCATGAAAATGAAAGTGTATATGATCATTCTATGAAAGTAGCTTATGAATCATATAAGTTTGCTAAAAAACATCATTTAAATGTTAAAAATACTTGTATTGGTGCGATACTCCATGATTTTTATTTTAAACCATGGCAAGATGATCATACTAAAAAGAAGTTTAGAGAATTACATGGTTTTGTTCATGCAAGACAAGCTTTATATAATGCAAGAAAGCATTTTCCTCATTTAATGAATCCAATGGTAGAAGATATTATATTAAGACATATGTTTCCTCTTAATATAAAACCTCCTAAGTATGCTGAAAGTTGGGTTGTTACTATGATGGATAAGAAATGTTCATTAAATGTTCTTGCTCATCCAAAAGAATATCCTAAATACTTAGGATTTAAGAAAAGGAGAAAAAAATAGATGTGTGATTTAAAAGTATTATTTTTATTATTTATTGCTTATTCAATGGTTGGTTGGATGATAGAAGTAGTTGCTACTTATCCAGATACTAAATGTTTTGTAAATAGAGGATTCTTAATAGGACCATATTGTCCTATATATGGTAATTGTGCTATTGCTATGGTGTTATTACTTCATAATATAGAAAGTCCTATATTACTTTTTATTCTTTCAATTATAATATGTAGTGCCGGTGAATATGTTACAAGTTACTTAATGGAAAAATTATTTCATGCTAGATGGTGGGATTATACTAAAAATAAATTTAATCTAAATGGTAGAATTTGTTTAACAAATAGTTTAGCTTTTGGAGTGCTTGGATTCTTACTTGTTAAATTTATTAATCCATTTGCTATTAGTTTATTTGATAAATTAAGTCCACTTACTATAAATATATTATTCTATACAATATTAATACTATTCTTAATAGATAACATCATATCATTTAAAGTAATATTTAAAATTAAAAATATGGGTGTTAAATATGTTCATTTAGATAATACTAAAGAAATAACAGAAAAAGTTAAAAAGATACTAAGTGATAATATACTTGCTAAAAGAGTATTTAAAGCATTTCCTAATATTAGATTTAAATTTAATATAAAAGAAAAGATGAAATATTTAAAAGATAAGGCTGTATCAATTAAAAATAACTACAAAAAGTAAGAAACGTAGTTATTTTTTTATTATTTAATTGTAAAGTTTACATATATTATTAAATATGAACTAATCATTGTTGTATAATTATATTGGAGGCGTGTAATATGTTTGAAAACAAGAAAATTTTTATTCTTGGTATGGCTAGAAGTGGTTATCATGCAGCTAGAGTACTTGCTAAAAGAGGTAACACTATCGTATTAAATGATATGAATGCTAATCAAGATAAAAATCATATCAAAGAATTAGAAGATTTAGGAGTTAAAGTAATCTTAGGAAGTCATCCTGATGATATATTAGATGAATCATTTGATTATTTAATAAAGAATCCAGGAATTCATTTTGATCATAAATATTTAAAATATGCAGAAGAACATAATATTAAGGTTATTAATGAAATAGAAATGGCTTATCATTTATTACCTAAAGGAGTTAAATTAGTTGCTATTACTGGTACTAATGGTAAAACTACTACAACATCACTTACTTATGAAATAGTTAGTGCTGCATTCCCTGGTAGAACACATTTAGCTGGTAATATAGGTTTCCCTTTATGTGAAGTTATTGAAGATATTAAAGAAAATGATTATTTAGTTATGGAAATAGGTGTTCCTCAACTACATGACTTCTATGACTTTAATCCTGATATCGCAGTACTTACTAATATTTATGAAGCACATTTAGATATGTTTGGTACTCGTGAATATTATAACGAAACAAAACTTAGAATATTCCAAAATCATACTTCTAAGAATATTGCTATCATTAATAAAGGAAACGCAGATGCATATAGAATTACTAAAGATATAAAAAGTACTAAGAAATACTTTACTAGTAAAGAAAAAATAGATGGTGCTTACTTAGAAAATGGTAAGATATATTATTATGGTGAAGAAATAATAGACACTAAAGATATTAAATTACAAGGTAATCATAATTATGAAAACGTTATGTGTGCTATTATGATTGCTAAGGAACTTGGTATATCTAATGAAATAATGTGCAAGGCTATAAGTGAATTTACTGGAGTTGAACATAGAATAGAATATGTAAGAACATTCGAAGGAAAAGACTTCTATAATGACTCTAAAGCTACTAATATAACGGCTACTCAAATAGCTCTTAGTGCATTTAAGAAACCAACTATAATATTATTAGGTGGTCAAGAAAGAACACAAAACTTCTTAGATTTAAAAGATTATATGAAGAATACTAAAGCAGTAGTATGTTATGGTGAATGTAAAGAAAGATGTAAGAAACAAATAGATTCACTAGGTATTAAGTGTACTATGGTAAATACTTTAAAAGAAGCAGTAGAAGTTGCTAATAAAGAAAGTGTTAGTGGAGATGTTATTCTTCTAAGTCCAGCTAGTGCATCTTGGGATCAATATGCTAAATTTGAAGATAGAGGCGATGAATTCAAAAAATTAGTTAAAGAATTATAGGAATTAATATGAAAATAATATGTGAACATTGTGGTACTAATATAGATTTAGATAATGATAAAGTTTGTCCTAACTGTAAAGCACCATATTCAAAAAATAAGGACTTTAAGGAATATAAGGAAAGACTTAACAAAGAAAAAGATACTGATTTAAGAAGCAAAGAATTAGATAATGAAATAAAAGAAAAAACTAAAGATATAATGGATACTAGTTTAAAAACTTTTAAATCAACGTTTACTATTAGTAAAATTATAGGAGTTATAATTGGTATAATCATGCTAGTAATAATGACTATAGTTATAATTAATATTATTAACTTTAATGATGACTTTAATAAAGCAAGAGATGATATAAATAATACTAAAGAAATGATTGATAGTCGAAATAATGAATTCGATGATCAATTTAATAAAATGAAAGAAGAATTTAATAAAAACTATAATAAATAAAAAATGTAAGTTAATTCTTACATTTTTATTTGCCATTAATTATATTAATAATGTCCTTTCCATACTTCTTATACTTAGTATCAGAAAAACCATCTATGCCTTTTAATTCTTTTTCATTTATTGGTTTAACTCTAACTATTTCATTTAATACTTTATCATTAAATATATAATATGGTTTATAGTTAAGTTGTTTAGCTTTATAGTTTCTATAATTTTTAAGTTTATTTTTAATTATCTCATTTAAATCAAATAATTTTTCTCTAGATACAACTTTAGTTTCATTTATATCATCTACTATATCTTCATCAATACATAATGATAATATTCTATCAGCACTTTCTTTTATTATGTCATCCATACTAGAAAATTCTGTAGAATTCTTTTCTATTTTTTTAATATAATCTACTAGTTTATCAACTCTTACGATTCTATTTTTAACATCTCTTGGAGCACTTTTAGTATCAACAATAGTATTCTCATTAGAAAGTACTACTACACCATGATAAAAGTTATCATAAGCCTTATTTAATATTAATTTTTCAAGAAATGTACTATGATTATTTAAATATAATTTAATAGTATCTATATTTCTATCAAGTTTATCTAATGGATTATAAATACCTACTTTCTTACCATAATAAGTTCTATAGAAGTTACCACTATTATCAATTAAAATATTACCAAAAGAATTCTTACATTCTAATATATAATAATTCTTTCTAGTTATAAGCATAAAATCTATTTGAACTCTATGATCTTTATATACAATATTTAAATCATGTAATATAAGCATTGGAATATTACTATTCATAAGAACATTTATAACTTTATTTTCTCCCCTTAGAGCATATTCATACTTTCTTATATCTTTTTCTATAAATTCTTTTGCTTCTTTAGATGCACCCTTAATCTTTTTATTAAGTTCTTCTATTCTATTTTTAAGTATAGTACCTTCTTTATACATAATTGAGTTTTCTATATCTTTCATATAAACACCTCTTTATTCTATATAGATTATACTATAACTATAATAAAAAAACCATAAAATGTTTTATTTTATGATTTGTTTTACTTTGTATTTATCTAAATATATTTCTGGGTGTAATTCTCTAAATGCTTCTTTATTTCTTTTCATTAAGAAACTTGCTTCTTCTACAGCACTTTCTAAGTCATCAGTTTCTTCTTTATATACCATACCAAATGATGCGGTGAATTCTGTTTGCTCTATAGATGCTTTACTAGAAAGCATTTTTCTTTCGAATTGTTCTTTTACTACTGATGGACATATTACTACAAATTCATCTCCACCTATTCTATATATATCTGATTGTCTAAAGTTCTTTTTAAGTGATGATGAAACTACTTTTAATAGTTTATCTCCTTTTTGATATCCATACATATTATTTAGGATACCAAGACCATTCGCATCTACGAATAATACTCCTATATTTTGATATTTCTTTTTAATGCCTTGTAATAATTCATCATAAGCTCTTCTATTATATACTTTAAGAGAACTATCTAAGTATTTTTCTCTTTTAAGTTCTTCTACTATTTTTTTAGTTTTAAACATATTTCCTAATATAATAGATAAAGATGCTTTAAAGTATTTATCATTATCAAATTCTCTTTTTTTTCCTCTTATTATTAATTTCTTATCGCATCCTCTAATGTTAACAACAAAATCATCTTCTTTTGTTTCAGATGCTTTTTCTTCTGATTTATAATCATCTTTTCTTTGTGATTTAGTATCTATTAACATTATTGATTCAGCAGAACAATATTCTTTTATAAATTTCATTATAGCATTTATAAAATCATCACTATAATTATCTGTTATTATTTCAGTATTTAAATATAATAAAAATTGATTATCCATGACTTCTCCCCCTTTAACGCGCATATTATACCATAAATGAGGTTAAAAGTCAAAAAAGAGGCATAGCCTCTAATTAGTCTTAAGTGTAAAGTATCCTGGTGAGTTTGTTCCTCCATCTACTCTAGCATATGTTTTATCAACGTATGAACCGTAATATTTAGTTTCAGCGCCACCTACTAGTTTAGTTGACGCATTAAACACATTATATGAATCAGTTATATTATCAATAACAAATTTATTACTTGAATATATTGTCAACAAATTATACATAGAAGCAAACATTAATCTCGTATTAGTTACTTTGCTCGTATTGAAAATACTAACATCTTACTCACTTGCCTTGATACTTTGAAACATATAACTCATATTGGTAAAATTACTTGTGTTAAAATTACTTAGATCGATAGATGAAGCTTTACTATTTTGAAACATAAATGAAGCATAGACTACAGGTTTATCATTTATATATGTACAAACCGATGAAGTAACAGGTTCTATACTAGATTTATTTGTCAATTAAACTGAAAACGAGAAGTTACCTCTATTATTTTTTAGAACTAACTTCCCATACAATTTAAGATAAAGATTCATAAATCTCATATAATTCTTTTGCTTTTGATGTATCTTTTTTTATATTTGCTTCTTCACATCCATTTTCATAATAATATCTAGCTAAGTTATAGAATGGATATTTTATTCTTTCTGTTATTGGAGATTCTGTTGCTTTTAAGTAGTAGATGTATGCAGTTTTTAAATCTCCTTTATGTCTATAGTATTCTCCTACTTTATTAAGTGCCCAACATTCATTCATATCAGCACTAAATTTATAATATTTTATTGCTTCATCTATGTTTCCTTCATCTTCATAAGTTTTACCTAAATTATTAAATGCGAATACATATCCATGTTCTGCTGAAATTTGAAAATTCTTTCTAGCTTCATTTAAATCTTTTTTATTCTTTTTATTAATACCTCTTAAATAGCAAAGACCTAATGTGTTATATCCAGCAAAACTACCTAATTCTATTGACTTATTTAAATATTTCCACATAGTATCAAAGTCTAACTTTACTCTACCTGTTAACATTAAGTTAGCTACCATCCAGCATCCTTTTGGATGATCTTTTAAAGCCGCTTTATAATAATAATCATAGCATTTCTTATAATTAGGTTTGCCACTAATATAGCCATCAAATTCTAATGAACCTAATTCTGCGCATGCGTACATATTATCTTTTCTAGATAACTCTATTAATGAGTTTATATAACTTTCTCCATAATAAAGTTTAATCTTTAAATATTCATTTAATTCTTGTCTATTTATTTTAATGTTAATAGATTGTGTATATACTGGTTGATTATTATCAAGAATACTATAGTTTAATAATTCTATAAATGCTTCATAATTAGATAATTTCTTTATATTATTTATTATTTCTTTTTCTATATGTTCATCATTAGAAGCAATCACTAATAGTTCTTTTATCACTTCGTTAAGTTTTTTATTATTATTTATAAGTTCTAGTGAATTATCATCCTTGATATAAATAATATCATCCATTATAGATAGAATACCTAAGATAATATCTTCGTATATTAATTTATCTTGATCATATTTTCTTTTTAAATCAATAAATACTTTTTTATATTCTAATCCTATTGCTCTATAACCTATACAATAATTATTTATAGTAGTAGCATTTACATTATTAATATTAAAAATAGTACTAAATAGTTCTGTTTGCATAGCATTCTTATTATTAGATACTTTCTTTATAGTATTAATAACATTTCCTAGTGATAAATAATTATCGTTATCATTCATTTTTATATAATTTCTTTTCATACATAGATTATATCATTTTTTTATTAAATTATTATCTTTTTTTGAAAAATACATATCCTAAGTAACTAAGTGCTCCAATACCTAGTACTGCACTTCCTGGTGAAGGTGTTTCTTCACTTTCAGTTTTAATTTTCTCTTTGATACCTTTTCTTATTATTTCTTTTTTAGGTTTTTTTGTTGTTTTAGTTGTTTCTTTTGTTGTTTCTATAACATTGTCATATGAATCTACTATTAATTCTTTTATTATTACTTCTTCTCCGTTTTCACCTTTTTGTTCTATTGTTTCTTCTCCTTGGTACATAGTTTCATCTTCTATGTATTCTGTTTCATATTTTATTATATTTGTTTCTTTTATTTCTTTTTTAAATCTACATGAGTTATCATTTACATCTGCTTTTGAGTTATAATTAATTGCTTTTGAGTTAGTACATCCATACACTGTCTTTTTAATTGGTGTGCATGTACATGTAGGACTATATGTTCCATCATTGCATATAGTTCTTCCACTAGATGAACATCCTCCTACTCCTCCATGATGTGAACAACATCCTCTTTGAGCATATACATTATCAAACATTAAAATTACTATTAACACTAAAAATAAACACTTTTTCATAAAAACCTCTAAAAAATAAGCTAGTAAAAACAATAAAGTCTTTACTAGCCCTTTAATAATTTTATTATAACATAAATATTTGGTATTGCAATCAGTATTTTATGTCAAATTTTAGTAAGTTGCCTTGTTTTAATTTTTTTATGTGTTATGATTTAGTTGGTGATGACATGGATAAAATACTTAGTTCACTTATAGATGATAAAAGAAAAGACTATAAATGTTTTGGTATGCTTAAACATTATTATGAAACTGATGAAGAGTTTGCTAAATTTTTAAGAAAGGGTGTTCTTGAAGGAAGAATACTTGGATATGATGATAAATTATGGGATAAGATGGCTTCATTAAATGTTAGATCTCCAATTAATTTTGAAGAAGCTTTTGGTGAAGGATTTAATGAAGGAAATTGTACTAAATTTTCTAGATACTTAAGTTATTGTTTTTCTTATCCTCAAATATGTGGTGGTACTTTGCCATTAATTAAAGGTAGTAAGAATTCTCCTGATGGAAGACATACTTGGATTAGTTTTAATGGTATGATATATGATACTTCTTTAATGCTTATTATGGAAGAAGAGTATGCTAAAAAAGGATTAAAGTATGATGAAGAAAATAGATATAATCCTAATTCTAGTCCATCGTATTCTGCAGCTAAAGAATATGCTAATGATAAGCATTTAAATCGTTAATTAATATATTTATTTGAATTATTAAAAAGTCTATCAACAAATATTTTAGCAAGTAATGTTGAATCCTCTTTTAAGCCATTAAGTAGCCACATTTTACATGTGTTATAAAGAGCTCCACTTAATATATAAAGCTTATATCTTGATTCTATATTTGTTTTTGTTTCTGGATAAAATACTACCATATAATCATTTATTTTATTTTGTATTACGTTTGATAAATTTGATTTTTCTAAAGCAATAACGAAATCTTTATTATTTTTAAAGAATTCAAATGCATTTAATATAAGAAGATATGGATTACCTTTATTTTCTTCACGTTTACTTTTATAATCTTCTATTAAAGTAGTCATATAATCATTTAAAATATCTTCTTTGAAGTTATAATTTCTATAGTAAGTCATTCTAGATACTCCTGCTTTTTTAGTTATTTCAGTTATAGAAATATCTTTAAATTCTTTTTCTTTCATTAGTGATACTAGTGATTTTACTATACATTCTTTAATAAATTTATTATTTTTATTATTCAAACAAAAACACCTCTTTTGTAACATTTAGAATAAATTTATGGTTTTTCTTCTTTTTATATGTTACAATTGTAACACATATATGATTAATATGAAAGGAATCAATTATGGGA
>OLHA01001852.1_pt1 | contig 10740 bp, 6 predicted proteins | sample 1605961 | NCBI WGS metagenome assembly OLHA01 (sample SAMN03283288) | human gut metagenome | biome: human-associated habitat; material: feces | host: Homo sapiens | place: Peru | collected 2012
CGCTCCCTACGCGGGAGCGTGGATTGAAATTTATCATTGAAAAGCTTATCAACCAATGAAACAGTCGCTCCCTACGCGGGAGCGTGGATTGAAATTTTTCTCAGCGAGCTTAATCGGATCGCCCTCTGTCGTCGCTCCCTACGCGGGAGCGTGGATTGAAATAGCGCAGGACGCATATCAAACGGCTGCATCCTCGTCGCTCCCTACGCGGGAGCGTGGATTGAAATTCGGTTGTCCTGATTTCTGCATGTCCCATTAAATGTCGCTCCCTACGCGGGAGCGTGGATTGAAATGCTCGTTGCACTCACTCACCCACACCCTACGGGTGTCGCTCCCTACGCGGGAGCGTGGATTGAAATATTTGAATCAGATTCGCAGTCACGATGCTGTTGGTCGCTCCCTACGCGGGGGCGTGGATTGAAATTTACTTTGCAGCATAGTGAGATTATTGTTCTGCATGTCGTTCCCTACGAGGGAGCGCGGCTTGATATTAATATAATTTATTGATAATATGAAAGAAAAAGTCAAAGTGGTTGAGCACAGCTTGAAATTATGTACCAAGCACATTTAAAAGCCCCACATCCAACCGTTTCCACCATTGAAGAGTCATTAAACCATATTCCGCAATAATTTTTATGATAACCCAAGAATACATAAATATACAATCAGTAAAATTCCAACACAACAAACACTCATTTCAGGAGGTGCGTTAGGTAATGCCACGAGGTTCAAACCAGAAATTTAAGTTTACTTATATTATGCAGATTATGCTTGCCAAGACGGATGATGAACATGGAATTACTATGCCTGAAATTATCGCGGAGCTTGATAAATACGAAATCAAGGCAGAGAGAAAAAGCATTTATGACGATTTGCAGGATATGAGTGAAAGATTTGGAGTTGAGATTATTTCGGAAAAGGTCGGGAGGCAGACATATTACCATGTCGGTTCAAGACAGTTTGAGCTGGCAGAGGTTAAGCTTTTGATTGATGCAATACAATCGTCGAAGTTTATTACACAGAACAAATCACGGGAATTAATTGCGAAGATTAAGACTTTTGTCAGCGAGCATCAGGCAAAGCAGTTACAAAGACAAGTGTATATAAGTAATCGTGTAAAGACAGTGAATGAATTGGTTTACTACAATGTGGATGATATTCACAATGCGATAAATGACAACAGAAAGATAAAGTTTCGATATTACAAATGGAATATCAACAAGCAGCTCGTACCTCGGCATAATGGGGTATGGTTTACTGTAAGTCCGTGGGCACTTATCTGGGATGATGAGAACTATTATATGGTAGCATTTGATGATTACAGCAAAACCATAAAGCATTATCGCGTGGATAAAATGATGCACATATCCGTTATGGACGAGAAGCGTCAGGGCAAGGAAGATTTTAAACGCTTTGATATGGCATCATACTCGAACGAAACCTTCAGTATGTTTCAGGGAGAAAAGACAAAGGTTAAAATTCAGTTTGCCAATTATATGTGCGGGGTGTTTATAGACAGATTCGGCAAAGGTATATGCTTCAGACCTGTTGATGAAAATTATAGTGTTGTCGAGATAAATGTAAATATCAGCCCACAGTTTTTTGGGTGGATATTTAGTCTTGGCAGGGCGGTTAAGGTTGTAGGTCCTGAAAGTGTGGTAGAGCAGATGCGGGAAAATGCGGAAATATTTTCAGACAATTTAAGGAATATATAGCTTTATATATACATTTTCACTGCCACTCCCCTCCGGTTGCGCGGATGCAACGTATGTTTTCTTTACTTTTGTTCATCTGTCGGTATAATTTGGGTATAAATTCAATTCGGAGGTACTTATCTTGATAGGTGACAATATTAAGTTTTACAGAAAAAAGAACCAGCTCACGCAGGACGATATTGCAAAGGAGTGCAGTGTGACAAGGCAGGCGGTGTCTAAGTGGGAGAATGGTGTTTGAGTTATAATAGGACCAAGTTAGATGAAACCCAGTAAAATCAAGGTGTTATGCCTGATTTAGTCCTTATTTTTATACCAATTTAGCGGTAGATAAGGCAGCGCTGTTATATCAAAACCGAAAATCCAAGTCAGTATCACAGATGTCCGCAATCAGTCTGAGAGTGAATCTGTGTGCTTAGATTAGGTACAATTTTATATCAAAACATTTAGTGAGGACTATGGAACAGAGCAAGGACTAGCGGCACTGATTTATAGAGAAAAGGGGTTAAGTTCGTTGCCAATACAGGATATTACAGGGGAGCATATAGATACCGATAATGAGTATATGTATTACTATTCGGTTGAATTCATAAAATGGCACTAATAAAAAGAAGAGGATGTCACGTAATCTGCTTTGATTCGGTGGCATCCTTTTTTGGCATTTGGTTTTTTGCGGGCATTATAGATTTCATAACTTATTTCTTATTTTTCTGTATTCTCTTGGCGAATATCCTTTCAGCTTGTGAAAAAGCCGGCTGAAATAAAGCTGGTTATCATATCCGACAATCTTAGAAATCTCATTGATGGAATAAGTTGTTGTTTCAAGTAACATCTGAGCATTGTTGATACGGATTCCCACAATGAATTGCATTGGTGTAGAACCGGTATATTTTTTGAAATTTCGGATAAACCAGCTGACACTCATGCCTCGTGAGGCAGCATAATCATCAATATTGATATTTTGATTGTAGTTTTCACTGAAAAAGGTAACAGCATTATCCATCTCATGATCAAGATATTCATTTTTTAATATGTGCTCTCTTGTCAGTTCCCGGTGGAAACTGATCAGAAGATGACGTAGCAAAAGGACAAGCATTTCCTCATAATTGTCTTGACAGCGTTGGAGCTCGATAATGATACGTTTGAAAATTTGTTCATATTCATTAGATGTACCAACTTGAAAGACACGTTCTTTATCCGGAAACCCATATTGACGTAAGATATTTTTCACATTGCTTCCTGTGAAGTGAATCCAGTATACTTCTGTCTTATCTTCTCCGTAATATTCATATTTTTGGAGTTCTTTCGGTCTGTACAGTACAATGTTGCCGGCTGGAACGATCGTTTCATTATTTACATTATCAAAATGAAAATGCCCACAACCAGCAGTGATATAGATAATCTGATAATCCAGACGACCCTTTGGGCGGTAGGTAGGAAGTTTGGGATGTCTGGAAAGACGGTAAGTACCACAGCTACCTACAATCAGCGGACGACTTTTGTCTTTGAAATCCATATGTGAGTGGTTCAAATAACCGGTGTTCAAATACATAGGACAGCACCTCTTTTCGTACTTTTTATCATTGTATCATTTAGTGCATATTTTGTCTAATCCAATTCATAGACATGTTTTGCAGATTAGGATAAGATATATATAGCAAAACAGAGAAGCGTAAACATAAAAGTAAAAGACAAGGTTTGCTGTGGAAAAACAAAGTGCAAAAAAATGCATATGTATTAAAGGAGAGTTATTTATGATTGTACCACGTTATTATGAGACTTTAAGTGTGCTGCACGAAAACACAATGCCAGCCAGAGCCTATTATATTCCGGCATCCAAAAGAATGGATAACTTGGTGGAACACAGAGAAGAATCAGATCGTATGCAGTTATTGAATGGGGCTTGGAAATTCCGGTATTTTAACAGCATCTATGACATTCAGGATTCTTTCTTTGAGAAGAATTATGATACAGAAAATTTTGATGAGATTCAGGTTCCGAGTGTATGGCAGATGGCAGGATATGATACACACCAGTATACAAACATCCGGTATCCGTTTCCGTTTGATCCACCATATGTGCCACAGGACATTCCGTGTGGAGCCTATGTACATACTTTTGAGTACAGTAGAGATGAGAAAGCATCAAAAGCTTTTTTGAACTTTGAAGGAGTAGACAGTTGCTTTTATGTATGGATCAATGGCTCTTACATAGGATACAGCCAGGTTTCGCATATGACCAGTGAGTTTGATGTTACCGATGTACTTCAGGATGGAACGAATACGGTGGCAGTATTGGTAATGAAGTGGTGTGATGGTTCCTATTTGGAAGATCAGGACAAATTCCGTATGAGTGGTATTTTCCGGGATGTGTACATTTTGAAACGCCCAAAACAGGCAATCAGTGATTATCATATTAAAACAAGAATTGAGGATATGCTTGCGAAAGTAGAAATTGAAATGAAATTCTACTCTCCGTTAAATGTAAAAATTTCGATTGAAGATAGAAACGGAGCAGTTGTAGCACTAGGAAGTATTGCTGAAGAAGGAACAGCTGTATTAGAAATCGCAAGTCCGGAACTTTGGAATACAGAAAATCCATATCTATATAAACTGATTCTTGAAACAGAGAATGAAGTAATTGTAGATCACATTGCATTAAGAAAGATAGAGATTAAAGACCAGGTTATTTATTTAAATGGACAGAAGATTAAATTCCGTGGTGTCAATCGACATGATTCTGATCCGGTTACTGGATTTACAATCAATCCGGAACAGATTACAACCGATCTTACGTTAATGAAGCAGCATAATTTTAATGCGATCCGTTCCAGCCACTATCCGAACGCACCATTTTTCTATGAAATGTGTGACAAGTATGGATTCATGGTAATAGATGAAGCAGATATTGAAGCTCATGGTCCATTTATGATCTACAGAAAAGAAGACACTGATTACAATCGGTTCAAACGATGGAATGAGAAGATTGCAGATGATCCGGTATGGGAAGAGGCAATCGTTGATCGCGTAAAACTCATGGTGGAACGTGACAAAAACCGTTTCTGTATTGTTATGTGGTCAATGGGAAATGAGAGTGCTTATGGCTGCAACTTTGAAAAAGCACTGGAATGGACAAAGAATTTTGATCCGGACCGTATCACACAATATGAGGGTGCAAGATACCGTAATTATGATGAAACATATGATTACAGCAATCTGGATGTGTACAGCCGGATGTACCCGGCGCTTTCCGAAATTCAGGAATATCTGGATAAAGATGGAAGCAAACCCTTCCTTTTGGTAGAGTACTGTCACAGCATGGGAAACGGACCTGGAGATTTTGAAGATTACTTCCAGATGATTCAGGATAATGATAAAATGTGCGGCGGCTTTGTCTGGGAATGGTGTGACCATGCGATTGCTCATGGAACTGCTGAGAATGGAAAGACTATATATGCTTATGGGGGCGACCATGGCGAAGAAATTCATGATGGCAACTTCTGTATGGATGGATTAGTATATCCGGACAGAACGGTACATACAGGACTTTTGGAATACAAGAATGTTTATCGCCCGGCAAGAGTTATTTCCTATAACAAAGAAAGCGGAGAACTGGTGCTTCATAACTACATGGATTTTGATGACTTGAAAGATTATGTGAAGATTAGTTATGAGCTGACACAGGATGGTCTTGTGATCAGCAAAGGCATACTTCCGGAGTTTTCTGTGGCACCACACGGGGAAGGAAAAACAAACCTGAAGATCAATGTTCCAGAGAATGGGAAATGTTATTTAAAACTTATTTACCATCTGAAAAAAGAATTGCCACTGTTGGATGAAGACCATATTCTTGGATTCGATGAAATTGAGGTAAGCAAAGACGGTGCAAAATGTAAACTTGCTGAGAAATGGCTACAAAAAACAGCAGTGGACTCTGAATTACAGGTAAATGAAAATGATACACAGATTCATATCAAGGGGCGTGAATTTGCTTATACCATAGACAAACGTACTGCACTCTTTACAGAGATGAAATTCGCAGGGCGGGAATACTTGAACCATCCGATGGAATTAAATATTTGGAGAGCTCCAACAGATAACGATATGTACATCGAGTCTGAATGGAAGAAAGCCCACTATGATAAGGCTTACACAAGAGCCTATACGACAGAGGTTGTGCAGGGAAAACATGGTGTGAAGATTACAAGCCATGCTTCCGTTGTGGCAGAGACAGTACAGAAGATTCTTGATGTGACGATTACATGGAAAATAGAAGCTGCTGGAAAGATTGATGCAGATATTGCAGTAACAAAAGACGATGAATTCCCGGATCTTCCGAGATTTGGTGTGAGGATGTTCCTGGATAAAAAACTTTCAGCTGTAAGATACTTTGGAATGGGACCACAGGAAAGTTATTGTGATAAACATCAGGCTGCGAGCCACGGTTTGTACCGGGCAGATGTAGGGGATTTACATGAGGACTATATCCGTCCACAGGAAAATGGAAGCCATTATGATTGTGAATATGTAGAGCTTAACAACAGCCGATATGGAATTGTGGCATCCGCAGAAAAGGCATTTTCATTCAATGCTTCTTATTATACACAGGAAGAACTTGAGAAGAAAACGCATAATTATGAATTAATAGAATCAGATAGTGTAGTATTCTGTGTTGACTACGCATTAAATGGCATTGGTTCTAATAGTTGTGGTCCAGTTGTATTGGAGCAGTACCGATTTGATGATGTATTATTCCGGTTTCAGTTTACACTGATACCGTATGTAAAGGGATAATAAAGTTTCATGTAACCCGTAAACAAGGAAAGAGAGTCTGATTGTAATGTAAAGTCCGGATATACAGAGCAATCAGACAAAATCAGAGAAAAAAACAGAATTAGATATCATACGGTTAGCCATATTGAGATTCTAAGTGCGATGAAGATGAGGAGCAAAGAAATTCGATGGAAGAAAAAAAGTATTTGAAATGGTATAACAAAATTGGATACGGATCAGGTGATATTGCAGGTAATGTAGTCTATGCGTTCCTGACATCTTTTATGATGGTCTATCTGACGGACTCGGTAGGACTTGCTGCAGGTGTCGTAGGTACCCTGATTGCCGTATCAAAACTATTTGATGGTTTTACGGATATATTTTTTGGATCAATGATTGACAAAACACACAGTAAAATGGGAAAAGCGAAGCCATGGATGCTATACGGATATATTGGTTGTGCCATTACGCTGGTCTGCTGCTTTACAGTACCGGTCAGTTTGGGAACAACGGCTAAATATGCATGGTTCTTTATTTCTTATACACTGTTAAATGGTGTGTTTTATACAGCAAACAATATTGCTTATTCAGCACTTACGTCACTGATTACAAAGAACAGCAAAGAGCGTGTACAGATGGGATCTTACCGTTTTATTTTTGCATTTTCAACAAGTCTTCTGATTCAGGCGATTACAGTTGGATTTGTAGATAAATGTGGTGGAGATGCTGCGGCATGGAGAACGGTTGCTATTATCTATGCAATCATTGGTCTGGTCGTAAATACGATTTCAGCACTTTCTGTTAAGGAACTTCCGGAGGAAGAACTTAATGAAGGAGAAGTAAAGAATGATAATGAAAAGTATGGAATGGTACAGGCATTCAAGCTTCTTGTCAAAAACAAATATTACATGATGATTTGTGGAACATATATTTTACAGCAGTTATATGGTGCCATGATTGGAGCTGGCATTTATTACATGACATGGGTACTGAAAAATAAGAATTTGTTTGGACAATTTGCATGGGCAGTAAATATTCCACTGATCATTGCCCTGATTTTCACACCGACATTAGTTGGTAAGTGGAAAGGTATGTATAAACTGAACTTAAGAGGTTATGTCTTAGCAGTCATCGGTAGAGCACTTGTTGTTGTTGCCGGATATATGGGTAGTGTTCCGCTGATGATGGCGTTTACAGCTCTTGCAGCCTTAGGTCAGGGACCATGGCAGGGAGATATGAATGCAGTTATCGCATCCTGCTCTGAATACACTTATCTTACACAGGGAAAGAGAATTGACGGAACGATGTACTCTTGTACTTCTCTTGGTGTAAAAATCGGTGGAGGTATTGGAACCGCTGTTGTTGGATGGATGCTTGAGCTCAGTGGATATGTCGGAACAAATGCAACTCAGCCACAGTCTGCACTTGATATGATGCAGTTCATGTATCTTTGGCTTCCGTTAATCTTTGATGTATTGATTATGTTTGTACTTTCAAGAATGAATGTAGAAGATGCAAATAAAAAACTGAAAGCAGAAAAAGGAATTGCTGCAGATGAAGTAACAGATGCATCAGACATAAATTAGAATTGACAGGAGAAAGCGTTGTCTGGTCATTGCTCGATGAGACAGTGCTTTTTTCTATATATAAAGTGATAGAACTGTATTTTGAAAATAAAAAAGGACCACTTCATTTTTGTGAAATGGCCTTAAGAAAATATTCAGTTTTCACAAAATAGTCCTTTTAGTATTTATACATGGTAAGGATGCTCAAAATATTCAGTGTAGAATACTAAAAGGTCATTCAGATATTTTTTTAGGTTGCTCATTTGCAATTCCTCCTTTCCTTATTTACAAGTTGATTATAAGATAGGTGTAAAAGAATTGCTTGCCAAATCGAAAGAAGATATAGACAAATGTTGCAAAGGGGAGTATTTCATGCAGTTAAAATATGTTGACACAAAAGAGGAGATCATAGCAATAAATAGGAAGTCAAAACATATTGAACCACATCTTCATAATGCACTGGAGATCGTTTGTGTAACAAGTGGATCATTAGAACTTGGTGTCGGACAGGAACTATACCATATGGAAAAAGGAGATATAGGCTTTGTATTTCCAGATGTTATTCATCACTATCAGGTACTGACACCCGGTGTAAATAAAGCAACTTATCTGATTGCATCGCCATTTACGATTGCCAAATTTGCAGATATCATGCAATCCATGGCTCCTGAATACCCAATCATCAAAGCGGAAAAGGTTGAACCGGAGGTATATAGGGTTATAAATGCAATTTTAGAGACAGAACAGTCGGATATTACTGTTGCACAGGCATATCTTCAAATTGTGTTGGCACGCTGCATAGGAAAATTAAATTTGGTAGAAAAGAGTAATGTGGGGAGCAACGATCTTATTTACCAGACAGTTTCCTATATATCAGCAAATTTTAAGAAGAAATTTTCGTTGGAAGAGATGGCAAAAGATCTGGGGGTGAGCAAATATGTTTTATCCAGACTCTTTTCCAAAACATTCCATAGAAACTTTAATCAATATCTTAACGATGCAAGGCTGAACTATGCATGCCAGCGTTTGGAAAATACGAGTGATTCTATTACAAACATTTGTCTGGATAGTGGATTTGAAAGTCAGAGAACATTTAACCGAGTATTTAAAGAAAGATATAAAATATCACCGAGTGATTATCGGAGTACTTGTGTGAAAGAGATGTTGTCATAAAAGGTTCTGTTGATAGAAATATTTACTTCGATTTCACAGTACTATGTATTTGATTTTATGTGTGGATGATATAATATAAAAATATTTGTAGAAAATAGCGCTTTATTTTATTATGAAAAGAGTAAGGTGTATTCTAAAGAAACAAGAAAGGCAGGGCGCATATGAACATGAGAAAATCCATAATCGATTTTAATGAAAAAAAAGGATTCATCTGTGATATGGATGGTGTGATTTATCATGGCAATCAGATATTGCCAGGTGTTCCAGAATTCATCCAGTGGTTGCATGATGAAAAGAAAGAATATTTATTTTTGACAAATAATAGTGGATATACACCACGGGAATTAAATCAGAAACTGGCAAGGATGGGACTTGATGTGCCAGAAGAACATTTTTATACCAGTGCATTGGCAACAGCCGCTTTTTTAAAGGAACAGGCGGCAGGCTGTTCAGCATTTGTGATAGGAGAAGCCGGTCTCTTAAATGCACTTTATGATGTTGGCATTACAATGAATGATGTAAATCCGGATTATGTTGTTGTGGGAGAGGGACGTTCCTATTCATTGGATACTTTAACGAAAGCAACGAATTTAGTTCTGAAGGGAGCTAAGCTGATTGGAGCAAACTCGGATGTTTCCGGACCAATCGAGAACGGAATTGCTCCTGCCTGTCGTGCATTGATTGCACCCATTGAAATGGCAACAGGTACACAGGCATATTTCTGTGGGAAACCGAATCCACTGATGATGAGAACAGGATTGAATATGCTTGGATGTCATTCAGCAGAAGCTGTAATGGTTGGGGATCGTATGGATACAGATGTGATTTCAGGAATGGAAAGTGGTATGTCTACTGTATTGGTTCTCTCCGGATGTTCAACGAAGGATACACTCAAAACTTATGCTTATCTTCCGACAATGGTATTGAATGGAGTGGGAGATATCGCCAGTATGGCAAAAGCAAAAGAGGAATAGTGTGATTAGGCAAATACCAGGAGGTAAAGTATATGATGAAACTTGATAATTTTGTAGGAATGATGACAGGACATTTTGATAATAAGGATCAATTTGAGAAAATGCAGGCAGAGGGGAAAACATATCCATATGCGGAACATGTAAATACAATCTGTAATGACAAAATAAATAACCTTCCTGAAGATTTCAAAGGAAAATTTGTTGTTGAAGAGAGTTATTATGAAATTAATGGGAAACGTCATGCATCTCCACATCTTTTCCTTATCACGGAAATAGAACAGGGAATTTTACTTTCTTCTTATGAAATTCCAAAAGGAGAAGATAAAAATACATTTTCATATGATTCTATGAAGAATGTTGATTACTCTAAACTAGAAAAATCTGAAAAATTTACTCCGGCACTTTATCATGAAAAGGACGGAATCTGGGAGGGAGGCAGCACAAGCCAGTTCTCTCCGGTAATGACATTCAAACTTTGGGAAAAGTTTTCCAACAATTTTCTGGAAGTATCAGAAAGCATGGAAGTTAATGGAAAGAGAACTTT
>OLHA01001853.1_pt1 | contig 10740 bp, 8 predicted proteins | sample 1605961 | NCBI WGS metagenome assembly OLHA01 (sample SAMN03283288) | human gut metagenome | biome: human-associated habitat; material: feces | host: Homo sapiens | place: Peru | collected 2012
ATTGGGGAGATGCGATAACAGTCTTTGTGGCTGTATCGCCTGTAGCCTCCTTATACTTGCTATATACACCTGCTGCAACTGCTGTATGAGTATCAATAACGTATCCTGTATCCTCGTAAAGCTTTTTGATAACATCAGCGGTTTCCTTCTCACTTGTGTAATTTCCATAGAAGTCAGCAAGCTGTGAACGCATCTCATCTGTAATCATATATTTTCCTTCTTCTGTCAGAGCACGCATGAATTCAGCATTTTTCTTTGCATCATTTCCGGCAATACGATAAATCAGACGCTCTAAGTTGCTGGAAATCAGGATATCCATGGATGGAGAAGAAGTTAATACAAATTCACGGTTTCTGTCATAGGTTCCGGTTGAGAAGAAGTCAAATAATACTTTGTTCTCATTGGAAGCACAGATTAATTTTGCAATCGGAAGTCCTAAGTTCTTTGCATAGAAAGCAGCCAAAATATTTCCAAAGTTTCCGGTTGGAACTACAACATTAATCTTTTCATCTTTTGCAATTGCGCCATTTTCATATAATTTTGCATATGCATATACATAATAAACAATCTGAGGAACAAGACGTCCGATATTAATGGAGTTAGCAGAGGAAAACTGATATCCGGCTTTGTCCATTAATTCTGCCAGTTCTTTATCAGAAAACATTTTCTTAACGCCGGTCTGTGCCTGGTCGAAGTTGCCATGGATACCAACTACATGTGTATTAGCACCCTTCTGGGTAACCATCTGCTTCTCCTGAATTGGGCTTACACCGTTCTTAGGATAGAAGACTATAATCTTAGTTCCCGGAACATTAGCAAATCCAGCTAAAGCAGCCTTTCCTGTATCTCCAGATGTAGCTGTAAGAATAACGATTTCATTCTTAACATTGTTCTTCTTAGCAGAAGTTGTAAGAAGATGTGGAAGGATAGAAAGTGCCATATCCTTGAATGCTATTGTAGCACCATGGAAAAGTTCAAGAAAATACTCATCTTCAACTTTAACAAGCGGAGTCATCTCTTCTGTATCAAACTTAGAATCATAAGCTCTGTCTATACAGCTCTTAAGCTCTTCCTCTGTGAAATCATCAAGCATAAGCTTCATAACTTCATAAGCAACTTCTTTATAATTCATCTTAGATAATTCTTCTAAGCTTTTATCTAATGATGGAATACTCTCTGGTACAAAAAGTCCTCCGTCTGCTGCCAGCCCTTTTAATATAGCCTGCGATGCAGTAACCTTAACATTGTCGTCTCTAGTACTTCTGTAGAACATGCTCATCTTTAATACACCTCATAATTAATATAGTGTGCCTGCGTTAACCTCGCAAGCTCTTGATATTATACAACAGTCTTCTGTACAAAAACAATACCCTTATGTACGAAATACATTTTAAAATAATATTACTTTCCAGTTACAGGTACACACATCAGCACATATAACACCTCTTCTTCATCTTCATATGCCTTGCTTATAACAATTCCAATCACGTCTCCTGCCACTTTAAGATTATGTTCTTTCATATATGTAATATGCTTTCCAATCATAATCTGACGAACCTCATCATCAGACTTTTCACTCATCATGCTTAATTTTGCTGGAATTCTTGAGATTCCCATAACAGATGGCCTGGCTGTATAATTCCTGGCATAGTCATTAGTCTTAAGACTGTACTTCTCAACATGCTCCTCTTTTACAGAAATTCCACAGCATATAGTAAATCTGCCCTCTTCAATCTCTTCCTTTGGAATCATATATATGTGTTGTGATTCAGGAGAATTATACAGAAATTCTTTCACCTGCAATAACCGTTCCGGCTCCTGAAGCAGTTTTTCACCATATTTGTACAGAACATATCTCAGGTCAAGGCTGTTCTTCTCATATATGTCCGAATTGACTGCAGCCTTATTCATCAGCACATAATCATCTTTCAGCCGGTGTCTTAAATATGTCATATACGCAATCTGCCTGTCCATCTCATCCATGCGTTCCTTGTATGCCTCAATAGACTGTTCTAATGAAAAATGTTGCATCTTTGCTATCTGTTCATGTGAAAAGCCATACTTCACATGCATCTTGGCATTAAGTACACCGAATATCCCATCATCATCATAATACCTGTATCCACTGTTTTCATCGCGTACAGCTGATATATAACCCATATCCTCATATCGTCTGACAGTATTAGTAGACACATCTAATAATTTTGCAAGATCACTAATTTTATATCTCATATTTTTTGCCTCTTAATATAATATTTTAGTAAGCCGGAACAAATGGCAGCTCTATCGGATCTGTCCTTCTGTTTTCCGTTTTATCGTTACCTGAACCGGTACTGTCTGTTCCTGAAGCATTATAAGTTCCTGAAGTATCCTTATCAACCGCATCGCTACTGGCGGCAGCAGTACTTTCAGGGACGATACTTACTGGCGGCAGCTCAGAATTAATGTTATTATCCTGTACATTCTTCTTTACGCCTGTCTTCTGTGATTCACCAGTTGTCTGTAACTCACCATTTGTCTGTGATTCACCAGCCGGAATCATATGTGCATCCCTGCCATCATCATATTCCTGACCGTTTTCACTTTGCAGCTTCTGGCTGTTATCAGTTGAAATGTTATTCTTTCCACATGCTGATAACGGCAAAGTCATAAGTGTAATTATCATAATTATAAATGTTATAATTCTTTTGCTCATTCTTTTACCTTCCAATATGTTATGCCTATATGCTATCATTTATTATATATAATTATGTCTGTATACACAATTAATATATGTTATAATCTTTATATCAACGGTAGTGTCAAATTGCACATGAAATGAGTGTATAAATTTTTGGGGGGAAGCCTACTAATATTGCAAAATGTGATGAAATAGTAGGTTTATTGAAGAAAAAATATGATGAGAATTAAGGTGGTTAAAGAAAATTGCCTACTAAATTTATGAATTATGAGAGAATAGTAGGTTTTTTAGCCAGTAAAAAACGTCTAGCATTATAGACATATAAGAAAAAGACCTACTAAATTGTGAAAATTAATAAAATAGTGGGTTTAACAGACAAATTTATAGAACGATTGGGGGAATGAAGCATGCAGCATAATCGGCAATCCGCTCAGTCACTGGGTTGATACAGAGCATAAAACAGATTCATATCAATGGAGATTACATACTTGGCGAGTTTCTTTCAGAAATAGAAGGCATATCCTCTGTAGAATATGCCTCCATTTATCACAATATTATATTATCTAAGAATTTCAGAAATTATGTAAAATCTACCTCTTAAGCCTCCACTATCTTTCCAGCAATAGCACTTGCTGCCGCTGTAGCTGGAGACGCAAGGAATATCTTAACCTTGCTTGTTCCCATTCTTCCAAGGAAGTTTCTGTTGTTAGTTGCAACAACTACCTCTCCGTCAGTAAGAATTCCGCCTGTTCGTCCACAGCATAATCCGCATCCTGGATGTGTAACAATTGCTCCGGCTTCAACAAGTGTCTCAAGTGTTCCGTCTGCAAGAGCTTCTTTATATATCTTGCGGCTTGCAGGAGTAACTATTAACTTGACAAATGGTGCAACCTTCTTACCCTTAAGAATAGCTGCTGCACACTGAAGATCCTCTAATCTTCCGTTAGTACATGAACCGATGAATACCTGGTCTACTGCTGTTCCTGCAAGTTCTGTAACAGGCTTGATGTTATCTACCTGTGAAGGACATGCAAGAACCGGAACTAAATCCTCTGCATTATATGTAATCTCTCTTGCATATACTGCATCCGCATCTCCCTTTAAATCCTTTAATTCATCTGTAAGTTCTACATTGCAATACTCTGCTGTCTTTTCATCTGGTGTAAAAAGAGCACATTTGGCACCAGCTTCAATAGCCATGTTAGACATAGTCATGCGGCTTGCAACGCTCATCTCGTCGATTGTTGAACCTGTGAATTCAAGTGCCTGATAAGTTGCACCATCTGCTCCGAGGTCACCAATAAGTCTTAATATAATATCCTTAGAACGGACATTCGCTGGAAGCTTTCCATTAACTGTTACCTTGATAGTCTGTGGAACTTTAACCCACATTTTGCCTGTTCCTAATACACTTGCCATCTCTGTATATCCGATACCCGATGAAAATGCACCAACACAGCCATATGTTGTTGTGTGGCTGTCTGTACCAAATGCGATATCTCCCGGCTTTACATAACCTGCCTCTGTCATTAACTGATGGCAGATTCCGTCTGAACGGTGGATATTCTTCATTCCGTATTTTTCCACAAATTCATTACCAATACGGAAATGTCTTGTATCATCAACCTGACTTGCTGGCACAAGATGGTCATATATAAGAACTGCCTTGTCAGGGTCCCATATCTTAGTGAATCCCATTTCCTCGAATTTCTCTTTAACAAATGGAATGAAAATGTCATGAATCATTACTCTGTCAACATTAACAGTTACGATATCTCCCGGCTTTACTTCCCTGCCGATATTCTTCCCAATAATCTTCTCAATAATTGTATGTCCCATTATTCTTACCTCTCCCTGTCTTAGTCAAGACCGTTAAGCTTTCTCATTGCCTTAACAAGTCCGCCTGCGTTAAGTATATCCACAAGATTATCAGGAAGTGAAGCAATAGGATATGCTTTTCCATTGTGTGTAATCTGTGCATTTACTTCAACATCAATAGTATCGCCTTCCTTAACTGCGTCGTGAAGGTCTGCATTCTCTATAAGAAGAAGTCCGTTATTAATAGAATTTCTGAAGAAAATTCTTGCATATGATTTGGCAATAACACATTTAATACCTAATGCCTTAATAACCTCAGGTGCCTGCTCTCTTGATGAACCACAACCAAAGTTCTTTCCTGCAACAATAATGTCGCCTGGCTTAATCTGACCTGCAAGCTCAGGTCTTAATGGCGAAAATGCATATGGCTTCATATCTTCTACTGTCTTTAATGCAAGGTACTCTGTAGGGATAATGATATCTGTATCAATGTCATCACCAAGCACCCATACTTTACCGCTAAATTTCTCGTTCATAATTACTCCTTTGAAGTTAAATCCTTGTCTTATACCATGTCTGCTGTTGCTATCTCGCCCTTGATTGCTGATGCTGTAACAGTTGCCGCTGAAGCAAGATATACGAAAGAATCCTTATGTCCTGCACGTCCCTTGAAGTTTCGTGTACCTGTGCTGATAAGAGTCTCACCCTCACCGATAACACCCTGACAGCTTCCCCAGCATACAGAACAGTTAGGGTTCATAACGATTGCACCTGCATCCATAAATATATCAAGAAGTCCCTCTTTCATAGCCTGAAGATATACCGAACGGCTTGCAGGAACTACCAGAAATCTTACCTTAGGAGCAACCTTTTTGCCCTTGATAATCGCTGCACCGACTCTTAAATCCTCGATTCGTCCATTGTTACATGAACCAAGAAATGCTTCATCAATCTTAACGCCAAGTGATTCCTTAGCCGGAACTACATTGTCAACAAAATGTGGCTTTGCAACGATTGGCTGTATTGTTGAAAGGTCAATATCATAAACCTGCTCAAATACTGCATCATCATCTGATGTAAAGCATGCCTTTGGCTCTCTGCCATGCTCCTTAAGATAATCCATTGCAACATCATCAACTTCCATGAGTGCAGTCTTAGCACCTGCTTCTACGCAGAGGTTGCAGATTGATATTCTGTCTGCCATTGAAAGGCTGTGTAAGCCTTCTCCTGCAAATTCCATTGCTTTATAGTTAGCACCGTTAGCTCCAATCTTTCCAATAATAGAAAGTATTAAATCTCTTGCATATACTCCGTCATTAAGCTTTCCCTTAAGGTTGAATCTTAATGTACCCGGAACCATTACCCATGATGTTCCTGTAACCATTGCATACAGATAATCTGTACATCCGACACCTGTACCAAATGCACCTAAAGCACCATATGCACAAGTATGGCTGTCTGCTCCGAATATGAGCTCACCAGGCACCACATGATTCTCCATCATAACCTGATGACATACACCCTCACCCTCATAGAATTTAATATCATTAGCCTTGGCAAAGTCTCTCATCTTCTTCTGTGAAGCTGCTGTCTTAGGGCTGTCTGATGGAATATTGTGGTCTACAATCCATACAAGCTTATCCTTGTCAGCAATATGAGGATTCTTTAACTTCTCATACATACCAATAGTAAGATGTGTTGTTCCATCATTACTCATAAGTCTGTCAAGAGTAACAGTCGCAATATCGCCAGCCTTAACCTGAGAAAGTCCTGCTGCCCTTGCGATAATCTTTTCTGCGATAGTCATGCCATGCTTTGCCTCGCCCGCTGTTACAGCTGCACTCTCAGACTCTTCTGCCTCACCATTAAGTGATGCAATAAGTCCGCCCTGATTAAGAATAGCCTGCATCTTAGCTGGAAGCTTTGTACATGTATAAGTCTTTCCATTAACAGTTATAATTCCATCTTCTAATGAAAGCTCACATTCATCCCCCGCATTAACTTCGTCATGGAGTTCCTTACATACAATAACAGGAAGTCCTATATTAATAGCATTACGATAGAATATTCTTGCAAATGATTTGGCAATCACTGCCTTGACACCTAACGCCTTAAGTACGCTTGGTGCCTGCTCTCTTGATGAACCACATCCAAAGTTGTCATCTGCAACAACGAAATCTCCCGGCTTTACGGCAGAAGCAAAATCAGAGTCTAATGATTCAAATGTATGACTCTTCATCTCATCAATTGTCGGAAACAAAAGATACTGCGATGCAATAATCTGATCTGTATCAACATCTTTATCAAACTTAAATATCCTACCCATTGTTTTCTCCTTATCTTATCCCTGATATAACAGGTATTATTAATAGTCATTTTAACATTTTACCCTATTAAAGTGTGTTTTTCAATCGTTAATATTAACAGAAACGGTAATTAAGTGAAAGGTCGTTATCCTTAACCTTAACCTGTGTATATGCCCCACTTACTATCGGCATTGAAGGTGAAAGATGCCCGAAATCACAGTCCATTATAACCGGCACATTATACTTTGCCGCAATACCTGTAACCGCTCTGTACTGGTCAAGCCCCATCATTTCCTGTCCGTAGCACAGCGGTCTTCCTATGAGAAATCCCTTCACATTCTTAAACCATCCGGCATTATCCATCTGCCACATAGCCCTTCTGATTGCAAATACATTCAGATCACAGCTCTCTAAGAACCATATAATCCCGTCAGCTGCGTATCTTTCATTGAACTTTCTAACCTTGTCAAAGCTTGTACCTGTAAGATTAACAAGACAATCCATGCATCCGCCGACAAGCCTTCCTTCAAATGCAATCTCCGTATCACATTCATTCTCACCAACATATTTTCTTAAAATCTTCTTCTCAGTAAGATTGTATTGTGGTGCAGGATTCTCCTCATTCTTCAGAGACTCTCTCTCCCATGTGTCATATCCATGGACCTGTTTTTCCACAACTCCGTTATTGTTCTTGCAGCCTTTTCCGCGAAGCACATCAAAAGTATCAACAAGTGCCTGATGCCAGTCCTTCATTGCAAATGCACCTGCACACGGTCCGTATACACTCGCTGTATCAGCAATCGTATTCTGTAAAAATGTGAAGTTGGTATTATCAGAATATCCAAGATACCACTTAGGCTTTGCCGCCTTAATCCTGTCAAAATCAACATATGGCAGAATCTCACACATCAGTTCACCACCGCCACATGATATAAGCACATCATTGACATTGCTCTCATACATCTGTGTAAGCTCCTTACCGCATTCCTGCGGTGTGTTGCTTATCCCAATTCCCTTGTCCTCATAACAGTTAGGACCAAGTTCTACTGTATAACCTTCTTTTTCAAATCTTTTAATTGTCATTCCGAATGCTGTTTTATAAGGCTCCGTCGCACAACCAAAAGATGGTGCAACGAAGCCTATAGTTCCGCCTTCGGATAAGAATTCAGGATATCTCATATGCTGCCTCCTTATCTGTATCACCCTGCATCAGCCAGATGATTATTCTACATTATTCTTTATTACAAGTATTTCTTTACTACATTGATAGCATTATTGCCTATAATCACACTGTAATGTTCTTTAATAAATGCTGCTCTTTCTTCCTTAGATGAATCAAACTCACCATATTCCATTATGAGATTAAGAAGACTTCTGTACTTTTCTTCTGAACATCTTCCCTTGTGCAATACAAGATAATATGTATTCTCATTTTCATCCTTATATAAAGCATTAGTTACGCCCCATGTCCTTGCACTGGACTGGCATAACTGTTCAAAATCACCAAAATCTGCAATTCTGAATACACCAGCATTAACTGTTATAGGCTTTTGGGTGTTTTCCTTAGCTTTAGGTACATCTTCTTTTTCAGATTCAGTCTGATCTTCTACTGGCAGCCCCAGCTTGTCAAAATTTTCTCCCACTCTCTTAAGCATGCTTCCAAAATCATCCTTACCCGATGAAACTGTAAGAAGTATTGAATGATCAGGGAGTGGAGCCAGCTGCAATGACATAACATCACCATTCAGTGTAACTCCTATATTTTTCTGAGCTTCTTCCATAATAATCTCTAACAGGTCATGTATCTTCTCTGCATCATTGTTAAAGAAATCATCTAACGAAATGTTGTTATCTTCCAGATCCTCTGCATTAAGTCTGCACTGGAACTTTCTATCACCGATTTTCTTAAATTCCATATATCCTCTTTTCAAACATCAATAATATATATCAATTAATTATTATTACATATTTTTGCTAATTCTGTCTACTATTTTTCTTGTCAAGACATTCTTGCTGGCAAGCTCTCCTTTTTCATTAACGCATACTCTGCCTCTGTTTCCGGTAACATCCGCATATATCTCAAGCCTGTCGCCATTAATCTTTGCATATACATCACATGTCTTCACATACACATTCTGCATTACTTTATTAATTATATCGTCCTCTATCTCAAAACATACCGCTGTGCTTTTATGTGATATATCTCTTGCTGTACGTACTGCTTCCTTTCTTTCTTTAGTCAGCATAGCGTATATTCCCTGCCCATGGACAGGAACACATTCTCCATAATCCATGATTGTATATCTGTACAACAGCCTGTTATGCAGCTTTGATGCCTTGATATCCTCCAATGTTGTAAATACTGCATCACATTCTTCTGAATCAAGTTTCTCAAAACATTTTCTTATATCAGGTTCAACTATGCAGCTTATACCGTCATACATATGCACTATCTTTTCTATGCACATTTCTGAATCAGTAACAACAACAGCATCCTCTACTATGTCTTTAGTTCTTCTCTTTCTAACCATAACAAGTCTTGGATCTTCTCTTTTCAAGACTCCAGATATAACCACTCCATCCGGCAGGTCATCATCATTCTTTTCCATACGGATAAGCTCTGTCATGCTGACAACAGCCATATCAACCGAGCCGAGCTCAAGTGCTTCACATGCCGCCTCAAAGCCTTCATGTCCGATATCTACAATCCTAGCCTGTGAACCTGGCATTCTTGCTATCGTCTGTATTGCTTTTTTTAATTTGATTCTTTCTATCCCGCTCCCATACAGTCCCAGCCTGTACATTGCATCTGTATTTTTTCTCATCTATATTCTGTAATATTTAGAATCTTTTCCGTTTCATCCCCCGGCAGATCATCCTATTCCTTCAGATACCGCACTTCAAATGACTCCACTTTAATTGGTTTGTTAAATAATGTTCCCTGAGCATAATCACAGCCTAATTCCTGAAGAACATTCAGCTGATCCTGTGTCTCAACACTTTCTGCAAGAACAGAACATCCCAATTGATGACAAATATCAATTACGGCCTTTGCTACCACTCTGCTTCTTCTGTTTCCAACCAGATTTGTGATCAGGCTCTCATCCAGCTTCAATCCATCAAAATCCATAATGGACAGAATCGAAAAACTGGAGTTCTTGGCTCCGAAATGATCCAATACTACACGGACATTCGCTTTTCTGATCTTACTGCATGATGCCGCCAGCATCTCCTGGTTCGTATCTGTGTAAGACTCTGACACTTCCACTTCCAGATATTCACATAACACCTGATACTTCTCGATCAGAGCACTCATCTGATCCGCAATATTCTCCTGCCGCAATGTTTCACCTGCGAAATTTACTGAAACCGGCACCATCTGAATTCCTTCTGTCTCCCACTTATGAAGGATCTGACATACCTGTTCAAATATATAAAGGTCAAGATAATGTGACAATCTTGTCTCTTCCAGAAGATTAATATATCTTCCTGGATCCATAATTCCAAGATCCTTATGATGATATCTTACAATCGCCTCCGCACCTGCAATTTCTCCGGTCTGCACATCAATCTTCGGTACCAGACATACAATAAAATTCTTCTGTTCAATATCCTCCAGAAGATCCTTTTTGATAATCGGCTCATGATGACCTTTACGCAGATTTTTATAATACTTCTTTTTCTCTTCCCGCATCATATTCTCTGCACTGATCACAAGACCATTCACATCTATGTCTACTTTCCCCCATGCATACCCTACCGAAACCAGTCCCAGACTTATGTTCTCAAGCTTTGTATATGCACCATGTACCTGTTGTGTGAAATCTTCATATGAAGCGTTCTCTACAAGAACCAGATACTCATCTCCTGTCATTCTGTATACATCACCATTATGGAAATACTCCGAAAGCACTTCACCAACTCTGGTGACAACTT
>OLHA01001854.1_pt1 | contig 10730 bp, 12 predicted proteins | sample 1605961 | NCBI WGS metagenome assembly OLHA01 (sample SAMN03283288) | human gut metagenome | biome: human-associated habitat; material: feces | host: Homo sapiens | place: Peru | collected 2012
TAGCAACTACTTCATCTGGGTTAACTTCTTTACTTCCTTCTTTTCCTAATTCTTCCTTAACTAATTCTTGAACGCATGGTATTCTAGTTGATCCACCAACAAGTAATACTTTATCAATATCATTCTTAGTTAACTTGGCTTCTTTAAGAGCATCTCTAACTGGTTTTCTAGTAGACTCTACTAAGTCACTAATTAAATCCTCAAATTTAGCTCTTGTTAATGTCATGTCAACATGTAATGGTCCACTTTCACCTTGAGTAATGAATGGTAAGCTAATTTGAGTAGTCTTAACACCACTTAAATCTTTTTTAGCTTTTTCTGCTCCTTCTTTTAATCTTTGCATAGCAAGTTTATCTTTAGATAAGTCTATACCATTTTCTTTCTTAAATTCAGCAATAATGTAATCCATAATTGCTTTATCGAAGTCATCTCCACCTAAATGGTTGTTACCACTTGTAGCTTTAACTTCAAATACACCATCACCTAATTCTAGAATTGAAACATCGAATGTTCCACCACCTAAGTCGTATACTAGAACTGTATGAGCATTTTCTTGTTTATCAAGTCCATATGCTAGTGCAGCAGCTGTTGGTTCATTTATAATTCTTTCAACATCTAATCCTGCGATTTTACCTGCATTTTTAGTTGCTTGTCTTTGAGCATCATTGAAGTATGCTGGAACTGTAATAACAGCCTTAGTTACTTCTCCACCTAAATAAGCTTCTGCAGTTTCTTTTAAATTCATAAGAATTTTAGCACTTATTTCTTCTGGTGTATATTTCTTTCCTTCTGCTTCTACTTTTTCTTTAGTACCCATTAATCTCTTAATAGAACTAATTACGTTTGTTGAAGTTTGAGCTTCACGTTTTGCAACGTCTCCAACTCTTACTTCTCCATTTTTAAAACTTACTACTGAAGGTGTTGTTCTATTTCCTTCAGCATTTGGGATAACCTTTGGTTCTCCACCTTCTAGTACAGCAACACAACTGTTTGTTGTACCTAAATCTATACCTATAACTTTATTAATTTTTGCCATAAATTTATCATCTCTCCTTATTTATTTACTTTAACCATAGCATGTCTAATAACTTTATCTTTATATTTATAACCTTTAGTTAGTACTTCAAGTACTACGTTTTCAGGCTTGTTTTCATCGTGTTCTGTAAGTACAGCTTCAGCTACATGAGGATCAAATTCTTGTCCTAAGCACTCTACTTCACGAACTTCGAATTTGTCTAGTAAAGCAGTAAGATTTCCAAGTATCATTTTAAATCCACTTAAGAATTTACTTACTTCATCAGATAAATCATTATCATCCATCATAATAGCTCTTTCTAAGTTATCTTTAACTACTAAGATTTCTTTAATGAATGATTCACCTTCGTATTGAAGCATTTTACTTATTTCACTTTGAGTTCTTGTTTTGAAGTTTAAATATTCAGCTTGTAAACGCATATATTTTTCTTCTAATTCTTTATTTCTATTTTCAAGGATTTGAATTACCATTTCTGGATCTATTGTTCCACAACCTGAACATCCATCGCATGAACCTGCACAGCCACTTTCTTCTTGTTTTACTTCTTCATGTACATCTTCACAGTTACATTCTTTTCCTTCATTACATCCACAATCGCAACTTTCGTCACAATTTGTTTTCTTTATTTCTTCGTCTTTTGATCTTTTAGCCATTTGCTTTCTCCTTTAAATCATTTATCGTTATTATACTTTTTCTCTATATTTTCTTTTAGATACTCAAGCATATTTACTACTCTTTCGTATTCCATTCTTTTTGGACCTATTACAGCGATAGTGCCTTCCCTACCACCAGCATTGTATTTTGTTTTAACAACTGTTACATTGTCATCTATTTCAGATTCGCTACCAATATATACCTTAACCTCATCATCACTTTCTTCAATTTTACTCACCATATCTTTGCTTTCAAACTTACTTATAATGTTTTTAACATCATCAACTGTTCCGAATTCTGGCTGTTTTAATATATTAGCTTTACCTGTAAATCTAACATCCCTTTCGTTAGCAAAGTTTGTAAGTGCATTATAGAATGCATTATATACAACTTCATAATTTTGAACATAATTACCAATTATAGGTTTTATTTCAAATTCTAACTTACTAGGAACTTCATCTATAGGCGTCCCAACTAACATTTTGTTTAACAATTCTGTGGTTTTAGATATTTCTTCTACTGGAATGTTTTCTTCAAGATTTATATTCTTGTTTTCAACATGCCCTTTATCAGTTATTACTATAGCTATTAGTTGTCTACTTGTTAGTGGAACAACTTCTACTCTTTGTAATTTGTTATCACTTGATTCTTTACCAAGAATTACTGAAGTGTAGTTTGTCATATCACTTATAATTTCCAAACTTTTACTTATTGCGTCACTTAAAGCAAGTTCATTGTTATTAAATATAGTTTGAAGTTTAAGCATGTCTTCTCCACTTATTTTTCTTGGTTCCATCAAGTTATCGACATAATATCTATATCCATTTTCAGATGGAATTCTTCCTGAAGATATATGTGTCTTTTCTAAGTAGCCTAAATCTTCAAGAGCAGCCATATCATTTCTGATAGTAGCACTAGAACATTTAAACTTTTTACATAAAGATTTACTTCCAACAGGTCTTGCAGTTTTTACATATTCTTCAACTATTGCTCTTAATAGTTCTCTTTGTCTACTTCCTATCACATCATACCTCCTTTAGCACTCTTTTCCTTTTAGTGCTAGTACTATTATAGTATGCAATTTTAGCAAAGTCAATACCATAGTGCTAATATTTTTTGAAATTTTTGTGTAATTAAAAAAAGAACTTTTAAAGTTCTTAAATTTTTACTCAATTGGTGCAACATTTATATTAAACATAAGTGGTAAGACTTGAATTATTGCAATTCCTACTGCAAACATTGCTAATATAATTGGCAGGCTATATTTTTGATCTCTGATTTTCTTACTTACGTTATAGAAAATTGTTGATATGATTCCTGCTACTATTAATCCAGCTCCTGTTGCTAATAAGTATTGTAAATTAGATGGTCCATCTGTCATAAGTGGACTATCTAAAATACCCTTAATTTTACTAAAGCACATAATTCCTAATCCTGCACCGCCGTGACTAAATAAGAATATTATTCCGAATATTGGACCATTTAATCCGATAAATAATCCTGCTAAGAAAAATACCGTTCCAAAAAAATACATCATAAACTGTTCTGTTCCATATTTTATGTTAACAATACTTATTAAAAATATACATACTGCGAATATTCCACTTATTAGTGCATTTTTTGATTTTTTTTCTTCTTTAGTTTCCCTTTTATTTGTTCCATTTTTAATTTTAATTATTGCTTTGTTTATTTCATTTATAGTTTCTGTTGGTTTTTCATTATAAAGTTCTCTTAATTGTTCTAATTTATTATCAAAATCTTTCATCTATACTTACCTCTATTATAAGTATATATTATTTCTTGTTTTATGTAAATTAAAAGAATAGTTTTTTAACTATTCTAGTTCACGTAAGAATTTTTTGCTTTTTAATCTTACTCCCGAATATTCATCATAGTATTCACAAAGTATATGATTAATTGTTTTTGATGTTCCCTCATCTATATCTAAATTTGATATTTTAGATATATCTACATAATAATAAAGTCTTAATAGTTTAAGTACTTTTTCATCTACAATGGGTTCGTTTTCTCTACAGTTTGAGCAAACATATCCGCCTCTTGGCATAGATAATGTTACTACTTTTGAACTACCACATTTAACACATTCATCTAAATTTAGGTTTATACCAATATAGTTTAAGTATTGAAGTTCTAGTATATTAGTTATTACCATTGGATTAAATCCTTCTTCTATTTTTAAAATAGCATTTTCCATGAGTTTATATACTTCATTACTTTCTGATTCTTTATAAACATGTACTGCTAGTTCACATATATAAGATAAGTAACTAATTTTTAGAATGTCACTTTTGATATTTAAAAAATAATTTTCTATATCTCCTTCTATAAGTGTAGAAAGGCCTTTTTCATTATAATAAAGATGAAATGTACCATAAGCAAATTTTTCACTTGGTAGTCTTAGTTTACTCTTAAGACTTTTGCATCCTTTTGATACACAACCAATTACACCCATATTCTCTGTGAAAATATTAATAATTTTACTTGTCTCTTTAAATGGTGTCGTACTAACTACTATGCCTTTAACACTTATAATCTTCATACCTTCATAAAAGCATAAAGATTATTTCTTTATGCTAGTTTCCTTTCTTATATTCTAAGTAATATTCTATCTTACCTGTTTCTTTAAATTTTTTCCATGCTTCTTTTTTTGTCATTTATTCTCTCCTTACAATATTATATTGCAGGAAAAATAAATTATTTATTCATCTTTTAATAAATATCCTAAATCTTTTATATATTTATCTTTTTCTCTCCATTTTTTTATTGTTTTACAATAAAGTTCTAAGTACACTTTTTTACCAAGTATTTTTTCCATATCAAGTCTTGCTTCATGTCCTATTGTTTTAATCATATTTCCATTAGAACCTACTATTATTTTACGAAGTGAATCTCTATCTACAATAATATCTATATAGATGTATGCTATATTATTTTTTTCTTCATAACCAGTTAGTTTACAAGATATTGAATGTGGTACTTCTTCATTTGTATGAATGAATATTTTTTCACGAACTATTTCAGATAATCTAAAATCCATTTCAGCTGTTGTTGTTTCATTACCTGGGAAGTATTTAACATTATCTGGTAAGTATTCTTTTAATACTTTTATTAATCTATCAACATTATCATTATTAAGTGCTGATACTGGTATTATTTCTGAGAATTCATATAAATCTTTATACTCATTTATTTTTAATAATATATCATTATCACTTAGTTTATCTATTTTATTTAGGATAAGGAATACTGGTTTATTAACATTTTGAAGTTTACTTATTATAAACTCATCGCCTTTTCCTTTATTTGTACTAGCATCAACTACTAAAAGTAGTATATCAACGTCATTAATTGAATAATATGCTTGACTATTTAATGCATTACCAAGCTTATCAATTGGTTTATGAATACCAGGAGTATCTACAAAAACTATTTGTGTATCTGGTTCATTATAAATTCCTTCGATTAAGTTTCTTGTAGTTTGTGGTTTTGGTGAAATAATAGCAACTTTTTCTTTTATGATTTGATTTAATAATGTACTTTTTCCAGTGTTAGGTCTACCTATTATACTTACAAAACCACTTTTCATACTAAATCCTCCTTAGTAAATGTAGTGTTCATTACTTTTTCAAATGTCATTACTTCCATTTTTCCACTTTTAGTCATTATATTAAATATAACATCTTTATCAAAGAATTCTAAAAATGTTTGTTTACATATGTTACATGGATAACATATTTCATCACTACTTGTCATTAAATATAATGCTTTGAATTCTCTTTCTCCATGAGTTACTGCATTATTTATTGCATTTCTCTCTGCGCATATAGTTCCTCCGTATGACGCATTTTCTATATTAACACCTTCGTAGAAATTTCCATTTTTAGTTTCTACTATACATGCAAAATGCATATTTGAGTAAGGTGCATAACTGTTTTCTAATAATTTTTCTAATTTTTCTCTCATACTACTCCTTTATTAAAATAATGCTACTACTTTTGGTAAGAATATTATTAATCCTACTATAATAGCTACTATCGCAAATACAAATACTGCAGCTGCTGCTGTATCTTTTGCAACTTTAGCAAGTGGATGGTAATCTTCTGTTACTAAATCTACTACTGCTTCTATTGCTGTATTGATTAGTTCACATGAAATTACAAGTCCTATTGTTAATGCAAGTATTGCCCATTCTACTGGGTTTACTTTAAATATAAATCCAGCTATAACTACTATTAATGCAACACCTACATCTACTGCTAGATTTTGTTCATTTCTATAGGCATATTTTAGTCCTTTAATTGGATAAGTGAAACTTAAAAGAAACTTTTTAATTCCTTTTTGGCTCTTTCTCTCATCTCGTGATATCATATTCATTTAAAATACTCTCCTCTTCAGCTCTCATAACTTTTTTATCTTCTTCTGTCATGTGATCGTATCCAAGTAGATGTAATAATCCATGTACTGCTAAATAACAAAATTCACGTTTTATACTATGTCCATATTCACTAGCTTGTTCTACGCATCTATCGTAGCAAATATATATTTCTCCTAAAAATCTAATATTGTCATATTTTACATCATCTACTTCTTCAAATGCAAATGAAATAACATCAGTAACAGCATCTTTATTTCTATATTCTCTATTGATTTCTTGTATTCTTTCTTTATCTACTATTACTATATTTAACATTGGATTATTAACTTTTAGATGTTTACAAGCAAATTTAATTACTCTATCTAATTCATTGAAATCAATGTCTTCATGGTCTGTTGTGTTTATTATATAATCTTCCATAACCCCTCCTAAATAATTTTATATACATATAATACTAATGCTATTAAAAGCAATACACTAAGTAAATTGTAAAACCAATCTCTTTGTAAGAATTTTGGCATATGATTTCTAATAGCATTAAGCGCTGTATAAATTAAGAATCCTACGATTCCACCAACAACATTTAATATTATATCATCTATGTCAAATGTTCTACCAATATAATGTTGTGTTACTTCTATTGTTAAACTTGATAATAATGAAACTAATGTAATAGTTCCAAGTCCTTTTATCTTACAATAGCTAGTTGCAAAGTAACCAAGTGGTATAAATAAAAGTATGTTTCCAAATACTTGCTTATAGAAAGCTTTAGTACCTATATCATATCTAAGTATTTCCCTAAATGGCATTAAGTTAGTACCACCACCAGGTAAATCTTGACTAGTTACTAATTGGAATAATAAAACTAGATAAGCTAGAAATAATATTTCAAATATTTCTTCATAAAGACAAAACTTTCTTTTATCACTAGTCATTATATAAGTTACTCTTAATATAACAACAATAGTTAGGACTATAACTAATGTTGGCCAAGACATTTTAATAACACTTCTAATTGCTGACTCCATTTAAATCATCCTTTTCTACTATATTAGAAGTAACCCCTATATTCTCATAAACCTTGAAAAATACTTCTATATTCATTTTACTACGAAATACCTCTTTTTTCAAAACTTTTTTAGAAATAATATACTCATTATCATTAAGTTTACTTTTGATTTTACTTTCACTTCTTTTAAGTGCTTCTTCGTATGCTTCGTTTTCATTTATATTAAACTCTTTATATTTATATTCTCTCTTTGTTTCTTTATAAAGTTTAAAAAATAAATATGGTTTATCTAATATTAGCTTTTTTGTATTCATAGTTTTAGTACTATCATATTTTCCAGTAAGAGTAAACTTTTTACCAGCAATATCTAAATAATAATGATTTATAATTTTTCCTGTTTCAACATATTCTACATAATTAAATGGTACTGTTATATTCACTGTATACCAAACTTCAGCATATACTTTTCCTTTTGCTTCTACTTGTGTTATTAAAGTGTCTTCTCCTTTAATAATATTGCCAGTAATTAATACGTCTCCTTTTTTAACATAATCATTTACATCTTTTAGTTTAGCACCAGAAGAGGATGCGATATATTTAATTAATCCATCTTTAGAAGCAACTATGTCTTTAGGAGTATTATCATTAACATTATTTTTATTTTTTACTCTGGCAGTTACTTCTATATTATAAACACAACCCTTTTCTTTTATTTCAATCCATTCTAAATTATCTTCATTTTCTTTTAATATTTTATCTTTTATTCTTTTTAATTCTGTAAAAGATTTTTTTCTTTTATATAAAGATATATTATTTTCTTTTAAATTTTCGTTAATTAAATTATAAAGTTTTTCATCATTAGTATTAATATTTATTTTAAATATAGTATTTGTAAGAAGAAGTAGTACTAAAAAAGAAATAAATAAAGAGGCTAACATATATTTATTTGTATTAACATAATTAATAATAAATCTTTTACCATAGTATTTAATTATCTTTGTTTTATATCTTCTACTTATTTTTTTATAGTCTTCGTAATCTACTACTAAAATATAATTATCATTTAAGGTTAAGTCTTCATAATAGATAGAATGATAAACTAGATAATTTAAGAATTTATTACTACTTTCGTATACAATTATTTTAACTTTATTATTGTTCATTAATAAATTCTATTCCTTTGATGTTTCCTATTATTCTTAAATCCGAACTATCTAGTTTATTTATTATTAAGTTTTTACCTTTAATAACTAATTTCATATCATTAAATTTTATTTTAATATTTAATGGTGCTATATCTTCTATTCTTATGTAGTTTCTTATACATATAGTATTTTCTTCTATTAGAATTTTATATTTATTATCTTTTATAAATTCTTTTATCATAGTTAATCTTATGATTAGATAATTGTTTTTATAAGTAAAAATCAAGGACTAGCCTTGATTAATTTTGAAATTGTGAATTGTAAAGTTCTGCATAGAAACCATTTTTCTTCATTAATTCATCATGTGAACCTGTTTCTATAATATTGCCATCTTTCATAACTAATATGATATCTGCATTTTTGATTGTTGAAAGTCTATGTGCGATTATGAATGATGTTCTTCCTTCAGTTAGTTTATCCATTGCCTTTTGAACTAGTTCTTCTGTTCTAGTATCTACTGATGAAGTGGCTTCATCTAGTATTAAGAATGGAGCATCTTCTATCATACCACGAGCTATTGTTAATAATTGTTTCTGTCCTGCTGAAATAGATTCATTATCTTCCATTTTATAATCTAATGTTTTAGGAAGCGATTTTACAAAGTGATCTACACCTACTACTTTTAATGCTTCCCATATTTCTTTATCGCTAACATCATCTTTACTAAATTTAATGTTATCTCTTATTGTTCCTTCAAATAGCCAAGTATCTTGAAGAACCATTATAAATAAGTCATGAATATTTTCTCTTGTAAGATTATTAATACTCATTCCGTCTATTTTAATGTCTCCATTATTTATTTCATAGAATTTCATAAGAAGATTTACGATAGTAGTTTTTCCAGCACCTGTAGGACCTACTATTGCTACTTTTTGGCCAGGTTTAACATTACAATTAAAGTCTTTGATTATAATTTTATCGTTATCATAACCAAATTTAACATGTTCAAAGTCAATATTACCTTTTACTTTTTTAGGATCTAAAACTCCTGTTAGATTACTTTCATCTTTCATTTCAGCTTCTTCAATAAATTCAAACACTCTTTCTGAAGCAGCACTTGCTGTTTGAAGTTGTGTCATACTTTGAGCTATTTGTGAAAGTGGACTTGTAAATAATCTTACATATATCATAAATGCTACTATTGTACCAAATGTTGTATTTCCTTTTAATGTAAGAACAGCACCAACTATACATACAGCCACATAACTAAAGTTTCCAATGAATCCCATCATTGGTGGCATTAATCCGGATAAGAATTGACTCTTTCTATTACAATCATAAACTTTTTTATTTAAACTATTGAATTTTTCTAATGATTCTTTTTCTCCATTATATGCTTTAACTACATTATGTGAACTATATATTTCTTCTATATGTCCGTTTAGATTACCTAATTCTACTTGTCTTTGATTAAAATATTTTTGAGATTTACTAAGAATTATTCCCATAAATGCAAAACCAAATAACGATGATAATATACAAGTAATAGCCATTATATAATTAGTTACAAACATCATTATGATACATCCTATAAATAATGATACAGCACCTACTAAAGTACTTAAACTATTTTGAAGAGACATATTTATTGTGTCTACATCATTTGTTACTCTTGATAATATATCTCCATAACTATTTTTGTCAAAATATTTAAGTGGTAACTTATTAATTTTTTTAGATATTTTTGTTCTTAAACTTTTAGCAAAGTTATTTGCTGCAACTACCATTAAAATACTTTCAAAATAACTAAATGTTGCACTTATCAAATAAACACATACTAAGAATATAGTAATATCTTTTATTTTATCTAAATTCATTGATGGCTTAATTAATTCATTAACATTCTTTGATAATTTATCAAAATCTTTATATATCTTAGTCGGTTCATTCATGTCAGCATTACTCATTATATTAATGAACTCTACTTTGTCTTTATTTGTTATTATTGTTCCTTCGATAGTTGTATCTTTAAATATTAATAATTTTACACTTTCAGGTAATTTTGTTATAAGATTTTCTTTATTTTCACTTGTATTCATTTTAGATAGAACTTCATAATATCTTGTTTTATCTTCATTTGTTAGTGATTCTAAATCAGTTTCACTTAAAATTATATTTTGTTTTATATCACTTTGTATATCTTGTACTAATAATTCTATATTAGATTTATTAACTATTAATCCTTGTTGAATTTCATTTGTTAAATCTTTTATTTTATTTGGACCTATGATTGATAAAACACTACTTAATGCAGAAAGTATTACTGCTATAACTATTAAATTTCTATATGGTTTTAAGTATTTATTTAACTTTGTTAGTGCTTTTTTAAAATCTTTTGGTTTTTCACCTGGTCCTCTTCCTCCTGGACCATGCATTCTTCTTGGAGTTTTATTTTCTTTTTCGTTATTCATTTTCAAGTTCCTCCTTTGA